>Ga0137412_10001226_pt1 | contig 19693 bp, 21 predicted proteins | sample CZODoug2_1_16fun_FD_122160 | JGI IMG/M metagenome (GOLD analysis project Ga0137412, IMG submission 122160) | Vadose zone soil fungal communities from Angelo Coast Range Reserve, California, USA - CZODoug2_1_16fungal (Hybrid Assembly) | ecosystem: Environmental > Terrestrial > Soil > Vadose zone...
CCGGGCCGGCTGGCCACGACCCAGATGGGCCCGCTGATCGACAAGGCGGCCGTGCGCCGCGTCGACGAGGCCGTGGAGCGGTCGCTGGCCTACGCCAAGCCGATCGTGCGCGGCGGCCCGATCACCGAGGGGCCGCTGGCCGCGGGCGCGTTCTACCGGCCGGCGCTGCTGGCCGTCGACGACGTGACCTCCCCGCTGGTGCAGGAGGAGCTCTTCGCCCCGGTGGCGACCTTCGAGGTCTTCGACGACGAGGACGAGGCGGTGCGCCGGGCCAACGCCACGGAGTTCGGCCTGGCCGCGGCCGTGTTCACCCGGGACGTGGACCGGGCCCGTCGGGTCGGCCGCGCGCTGCGGGCCGGCACGGTCTGGACCAACACCTGGTTCGTGCTCGACGACGGGTTCGCCGAGGGCGGCTTCAAGAGCAGCGGCGTCGGCCGGCTGCGCGGCCCGCTCGCCACCGCGGCGTTCAGCGAGGCCAAGACGTACGTGCAGATTTCCCGATGACCACTAGGAGTTAGCCATGGCTGGACACGAGGTGGAACTGCGCCGGGCGGGGCAGCGGCACGAGGTTCGCATCGACTGGCTGCACGGCCGGCAGTCCTTCGACACCGGCGTCGATCCCTTCGGCGCGGACACACACCACGGGGTGCTGATCGTCAACAACGAGGACTCGGTGCGGCCGGGCACCGGCTTCGACACGCATCCCCATCAGGACATGGAGATCGTCACCTGGGTGCTGGACGGGGCGCTGGTGCACCAGGATTCCGAGGGGCACTCGGGAATCGTCTATCCGAACCTGGCCCAGCGCATGACCGCCGGCACGGGCATCCTGCACTCGGAGAAGAACGACGCCGGCCGCGACGAGTCCGTCCACTTTGTCCAGATGTGGGTGGTGCCGGACGAGCCCGGTCTGACGCCCGGCTACCAGCAGCTGGACCTGCCCGAAGGGGAGCTGGCCGGACGGTTCGCCACCGTGGCCTCGGGAATTCCCCGGCACCGGGACGCCGCCGCGATCCGCATCGCCAACAAGTACGCGGCGCTGCACGTGGCCCGGCTCGAACCGGGGCAGCATGTGGAGCTCATGGACGCGCCCTACCTGCACGTCTTCGCCGCGCGCGGCGCCGTCGACTTCGAGGGGGTGGGAACGGTCGGCACGGGCGACGCGGTCAGGCTCGCGGGCGTCTCCGGCCACCGCCTCACCGCGGTCGAGCCGGCCGAGGTGCTGGTCTGGGAAATGCACGCCACGTTGGCGTGACGACGGGGGCTCGTCTTTGCCAAGCTGACGGGCATGGGATTCGATTGGCTGGGGAGTCGCCGGGCCGGCTGGGTGGCGGCGTTGCTGGCGGTGGTGGCGACGGTGACCGCGACCGACGCCACCGCCGGCAACAAGTTCGACAGCCGGCTGGACGCGATCGCGGCGCACGGAGTGCTGACGGTGTGCAGCACCGGGGACTACAAGCCGTTCAGCTACCGCGATTCCGGCGGCACCTGGAGCGGCGTCGACGTGGACATGGCGGGAGAGCTGGCCAAGCAACTGGGCGTCAAGCTGAGGTTCTACCAATCCACCTGGGCCACGATCGGCACCGACGTGGGGGCCAAGTGCGACGTCGGCATGGGCGGCGTCTCGATCACGTTGGCCCGGGCCAAAACCGCGTTTTTCACCCAGGCGTATCTGCGTGACGGCAAGACGCCGATCACCCGCTGCGAGAACGTCGACAAGTACCAGACGCTGGCCCAGATCGACCAGCCCGGCGTGCGGGTGATCGTCAATCCGGGCGGCACCAACGAGCAGTTCGACACGGCCAACCTGCACAAGGCCGCCATCGTGCACTATGCGGACAACAACACCATTTTCGACGCGTTGCTGGCCGGCCAGGCGGATCTGATGATCACCGACGCGACCGAGACCCGCTACCAGGCCAAACAGCATCCCGGGCAGCTGTGCGCGGTGCACCCGGATCAGCCGTTCACGTTCGCGCAGAAGGCCTATCTGACGCCGCGCGGCGATGTCGTGTTCCAGCAGTGGGTCGACCAGTGGCTGAACATCGCCCTGAACGACGGCACCTTCCAACGTCTCAGCGCCCCGGCGATGGGGTGATCAACGGTCACTCTCGGTTGAACGCCGTCTCGAACGCATTTACCTGCGAGGGAATTGGTTCGATGTCGTGGGAGCCACAGACTCACCGTCATGACCGGTTACCAGATCCACACCGTTGACACCGTCGCCGAAGACGCGAGGCAGCCGCTGGTGGTCCTTCAGGAGGCGTTCGGGTTCGTGCCCAACGGAGCCGGCCTGATGGCGAACTCGCCGGCACTGCTGAACACCTTCCTCTCGGCGTTCGGCCACTTCCGCGGCGGTGGCACGTTCGGCCCGGACGAACGGCAGGTGCTGCTGCTGTCCAACGCGGTCGCCAACGCCTGCGAATGGGCGGTCGCGTTTCACACGCTGGAGGCACTGGCGGACGGCGTCGAGCCGGCCGCGGTCGACGCATTGCGCCGCGGGGAGTTGCCCGCCGAGCCGCGGCTGGCGGCGTTGTCCGCCGTCACCAGGACACTCATCGACAAGCGAGGCCACCTCGATGACGCGGACGTGACGGCGTTCACCGCGGCCGGCTTCACCGAAGGCCAGCTGTTCGAGGTGATCACCGGCGTGGCGATCTCGACGATGACGAACTACACCGCGAACATCGCCCGGCCACCGCTGGAGGTGGCGGTGCGCCCGCACGCGTGGACTGCGGGACACTTGAGCGGTGTCTGACGTCGGCTCACTGTTGAAACACTGGCGGACTGCCCGGCGGCTGAGCCAGCTGGCTCTGGCCGCCGAGGCGGCGGTGTCGATCCGGCACCTGTGTTTCCTCGAGACCGGTCGGGCGAAACCCAGCCGTGGCATGGTGCTCAAGCTGGCCGAGGTGCTCGACGTGCCGCTCCGCGAACGCAACACCCTGCTGCTCAGCGCCGGATTCTCTCCCGAGTACCAGGAGTCGGAGCTTGACGCGCCGGCGCTGGCCGCCGTACGCGACGCGCTCGACACCATCCTCGCCCAGCAGGAGCCGTTTCCGGCCCTGGTGATGGACCGGAGCTGGGACATCCGGCACACCAACACCGCCGCCCGTCGTTTCTTCGCCTTCCTCCAGAATGGACAGTCGGCGGCCGCGCCTGGACCGCCGAACGTGCTGCGCCGGATGTTCCATCCCGATGGTGTGCGGCGACATGTGACGAACTGGCCGGAGGTGGCCGAGGCCCTGGTCCGGCGGGTGCGCCGGGAGGCGATCGGGGGTGTCACCGACGAGCGTGCGCAGCGGATTCTCAACGAGGTGCTGGGCTACCCCGACGTGCCCGCCTCGCTGCGGTCGCTCGACGCGGCCACGCCGGTGCTGCCGATCGTGACGATCCGGTACGCCCACGGTGACCGGCGGTTCGACTACTTCTCCACGGTCACCACCCTGGGCACGCCGCAGGACGTGACGCTCCAGGAGCTGCGCATCGAGTGTTTCTTCCCGTTGAACGACGAGACTCGATCGCACGCGCGTCAACTCGCCGAGCTGGCATGACGCCGTGGCAGGCAGCGGCGGCTCAGGCCCCGTTGAAGTGCTCGTCGACAAAACCCGGCTTGGCCTCGTCGACCAGCCGCCGGTACCGCTCGGCGATGTGCTCGGGGTCGAACGGGGTGCCTGGAGCGACCATCCCGTTGACCGTGAGGGTGCGGACCCGGATGCCGTCTTCGGCCAGCTGAGCGCCCAGCAGGTTCGCGACCCCGCGCAGCCCCAGCTTGCCCAGGGACAACGTGGCCAGGCCCGGGTGCGGCTGGTCGGCCAGACCGCCGCCGGTGAACAGCAATGTGCCGCCGCCGGCGGCTCGCATCGCCGGCACCGCGACCTGGGCGGCCACCACCCCTCCGACGACGTCCACGGTGTGTGCGCCCAGCAGGTCTTCAGGCGCGGCCGACAGCAGGTCGTCGGGCGTCACCTGGGCAACGTTGTACAGCACGACGCCGGGCGGGTTCGGGGCCGCGTAGAGCGAGCTCAACGCCTCGCGTAGCTGCCCGGGGTCGGCCGCGTCGGCCCGCACGACGGCCACCTCGGCCCCGGTTGAGCGAAGGTCGGCCGCGAGCTCCTCAAGCTTGTCCCGGTGCCGAGCGACCAGGGTCACCCGGTAGCCGTCGCGGGTGAAGCGACGGGCAGTCGCGGCGCCGATGCCGGGGCCCGCACCAATCACGAGCAGATGGCGCGCGTCGGCGGGATGCGGCGAGGGGGAACTGACGTCGGACACGGTAAGGGGACTCCTTCAGGGCGTGCGGCACGAGGCCGATGATCACATCGTTTCCAGCCCTGAAGACTGGTATCAAGTCACCGCTTATCCTAGTTCTGCCAGTGACTGGGTGATTGGCTCGCCACGGAGGATCGTGATGGCTGTGTACACCGTGGTGCGGTCCGAGGAGCCGGCCGAGCCGTCGCGGGGCTCCGGCAACGCCATCGGTCCCGGGCATCCAGGCGACTCCGACGGTGCATCGGTCCGGCGCCGAGAGCTCGCTGTGTTCCTGCGCACCCGGCGCGAGCGCATGACGCCGAGCGAGCTCGGCCTCATGCGGAGCACTCGGCGGCGCACACCCGGTCTGCGCCGGGAGGAGGTCGCGCAACTCGCCGGGATGAGCGTCACCTGGTACACGGCCCTGGAGCAAGCCCGCGACGTGCACCCCTCGCCTCAGGTGCTCAACGCGCTCGCCCGAACGCTGCGCCTGGACCGCGACGAGCGCCACCACCTCTACCGGCTCGCCGGTGCCGCGGACGACGCGGTGGTCGCGGAGGGCAACGCGGTGAGCGACGAGCTCCGCGCCGTGCTGGACAAGCTCGACCCGTACCCCGCCTGCGTCCAGAACGGCAAGTTCGACCTGCTCGCCTACAACAGCGCGATGCGACTGCTGATCACCGACCTCGACGAGGTACCGATGGCCCAGCGCAACTGTGTCTGGCTCAACTTCGCCGAGCCTCGCTGGCGCGAGCGCGTCGTCGACTGGGAGCAGGCCGCGGCCCGCCAGGTCGCGAACCTGCGCGTCGCGATGGCCCAGCACATCGGCGACGGGCCCTGGACGGCCCTGGTGGCACGGCTGCGTGGGGTGTCGCCCGAGTTCGCCGAGCTGTGGGACCGGCACTCCGTCCGCGGCGTCGACGCCGGCGTGCTGCGCCAGATCGACAACCCCGCAGTGGGTCGGATGACCTTCACCGTCTCCAATACCTGGGTCGCGCCCGGCTCGACGACCCGGCTGCAGGTGCTGCTCCCGGCGGACTCCGACACCCTCAAGCGGCTGACGGCTCTGGTCGCGCATGCAGGTGGGGCAGGGTGAGCGAGCCGGCCGCGATCCCGAGCATGATCGCGGCCTGGACCGCGAGCGACACCACGAAGGCGGTGCCGATGCCGGTCGCCTCCAGCCCGACGAACAACGTGCCCAGCGTCGCCACCCCCAGCGCCAGGCCGGACTGCTGCACCGTGGTCACCACGCCGCCCCCCACTCCCACCAGGTGCTCCGGGACGTCGAGCAGGATCAGCCGGAAGAGGCAGGCGAACACGAGCGCCTGGCCGGCCCCCGCCAGCACGAGTCCCGGTGCGAACGCCCAGTAGTCGGTGTGCGGCCACGTGGCCGCGGTGACCAGGACGAGCATCAGCAGGCCGAGGGCGACGGCCACCGCGCCGACGGCGACGACGCGGCGGGCGTCGAACTGGGCGATGGCGCGCGGCGCGGCGAGGGACGTGACGAAGTAGGAGACCGCCAGCGGGAGGACCGCCATGGCCCCACCGAGCACCCCGCTGTGCAGGCCCGTCTGGACAGCGAGGGCGAACACGAACATGAAGGCGCCGTAGGTGAGCATGAACGGGAGGTGCAGCGCGAAGCCGCGCCGCATCGACCGCAGCCGCAGCAACGAGGGCGGCAGCAGCGGAAGCCGCCCTGCTGCCTCAGCGCGGCGTTCGATGACGACCGTCGCCGCCGCGAGCACCGGCGCCAGGGCCAGCGCGCCCCAGGTCCACGGGGGCCAGCCGATCGTCGGTCCCTCCGCGAGCGGGATCAGCAGGGCCACGAGGGCCCCGGCGAACAGGAGCGTCCCCACCGGGTCGAGTCCGAGCGGGTGGGCTGAGCGCGACGCCGGGACCAGGCGCCCGGCCGCGATCAGGGCCACCGTCCCGATCGGCACGTTGACCAGGAAGATCGGCCGCCAACCGGTGCCCGCGACGTCGGCGCTCACCAGCAGCCCACCGACGAGCTGGCCGACCACGATCGCCGCACCCGCAGCCGAGCTGTACATTCCCAGCGCCCGGTGCCGCCGTTCCCCGCTCAGTGTCGCGTGGAGCGTCGCGATCACCTGGGGGACGACGAGGCCCGCCGCGGCCCCCTGCAGGATCCGCGCCGCCAGCAGGACGCCGATCCCGGGAGCGATCCCGCAGATCAACGAAGTGAGCACGAAACCGGATAGGCCGATCAGCAGCATCCGCCGACGGCCGATCATGTCGCCCAGCCGCCCGCCGAGGACCAGGGTCGCGGCATACGCCGTCCCGTAGCCGGCCACGACGAGCTCGAGCGCGCCGGCACTCGCCCCCAGCGACGACTGGATCGTGGGCAGCGCGACGTTGACGATGAAGAAGTCGACCTGGGGCAGGAAGACCGCGGTGATCAGCACGGCGAGGCCGGCCCCGGTCAGTGCGGCCGTCGGCCGGGCCGAATCGCCCGCGGTTTCAGAGGCAGCCGTGGGACGGGAGAACGAGGTCACGGCCCCATGCTCAGCGCCCGCCGCGCGGGCAGCCAGCAACGCGTCATGCTAGGAGTCGCAGTGACCGTCAATCGCGCACGATCAGAAGAAGCGAGCGCGATCAGCCGGCGAATCGACGCTGCCCACGACGCGAGATCAGGGGGCCTCGTCCGCGGTCGCGGACACCAGACTTGTCTCGAGCTGCTGCAGGCCGCGCAACAACTGCCGCCGCAGGGAGTCAGACATCTCCCCGACCGTGTCCGCTTCCAGTTCGTTCCACAACCGCTCGACGCGACGACGCAACGCAAGCCCGGCCGGTGTCGAATCGACCAGAGTCGCCCGACCGTCCCCGGGATCCGGCCGGCGACGAACCAATCCCGCTCGCTCGAGACGCTGCACGGTCCGCGTCATCGAGGCGGAATCAGTGTCGAACTCGGCGGCAAGGTCAGCCTGCCGTTGCGGTCCGGCATCCCAGAGGTACATGAGCAGTAGCTCCTGACCCTCATGCAACCCCAGGCCGCCGAGCAACTGCCGAGCTCGCAACCGGTGCAAACGAGTCACCCTGATCAGCGCATTGCTGACCGGACCGCCCGACGCTGCCGTCGAAGACGGTGCCAGACCGCGCGATGCCGAGCTACTAGCCACCTCGACACCATAGCCGTGACGTCGCAATCTTCGGCGAGCCGGGAATGCTCGCCCGGCTCCTTCAGTTAGCTGTCCTGAACAGGTAATTTGCTGTTCCGAACAGGGCAACGACTGGTCAAGCGTCGACCGACGAGCCTGACCACTATCGATTCGAGGAGCTTTCCCAATGACTACTACTGCAACGGCCGTCACGAGCCTGGGCGGTTTTCACCCCACCGGAGCCGCGCAGCGAGCCGACGAACTCGTGCGGTCACTGTTCGACGCCATCAATGCCGACGACCCGGCCCGTCTAGATGCGGTACTGGCGCGGTCGGTGCTGTCCTACGGCGTGCACGGCACGCTCAGCCGGACCGGCCTGAAGCGCTATTACTCGGACCTGCGGCGGTCCTTCTCCGACCTGCGCTTCGAGGTGCACGAGAACATCGGGGTGCTGGTCGAGGGCGATCTGGTGGCGCTGCGCACGATCATCACCGGAACCCACACCCGCGACTACGCCGGCGTGCCCGCGACCGGGAACTCGATCCAGACATCCGCCTCGCACATCTTCCGCATCAGTGAGGACCGGATCGTCGAGCACTGGCCGGTCGTCGATACCTACCGCATCCTGGTCGCCATCGGCGCCATCCCCAGGGCGGCCAACGCATTCCAGCAGATTCTCGGCGTCGACGAGTCGCCGGGCGGGCTCTTCCCGGAGGGTTTGGGCACCGACTTCGGCCGACCGGCCGGACGAGCGGTGAGCCGCGAGGAATCCCGAGCCGCGGTACGACGCCTCTACGACGGTGTGATCTCCACCGGCCGCATCGAGGACGTCGACACGGTCGCCGAAGGCTACATCCAGAACTCAGGTTGGACGCCCGACGGCCGCGACGCCTTCGCCAGCGCACTGGCGATCAGCCGCAGCGCGATGCCTGACGGCCGGGCCGTGCAGACACACGTCGTCGCCGAGAACAACCGCATCGCATCGAGGAGCGTGTGGGACGGGGTCATCACCGCCAGCGGCCAGGCGGTGGACTTCACGTCGCTCGACTTCTTCCGCATCGAGGACGGGCTCATCGCCGAGCACTGGGAAACCGTGGACTGGATCAGGGTCTATCAGTCCTTCGGACTGCTGTCCGACCAGGTCGTGGACGCCTGACCCAGCACGATCCCCGCCGAGGTCGACGATCCGGTCAGGCTGCTCGACGGCGCCGACCGAAAGGATGGTAAACCTCGGCCGGCGATTGGCCTAGGCTCCTAAGGCGTTTAGGATCAGCCTGACGAACGTCGACAATCGGGAGCTCGTGTGCCGCATTTCGGTGATCTGGAAGCCGCGATCATGGACGAGGTGTGGGCGGCGGATGGCCCGATTCGGGTGCGCGCCGTGGTCGACAGCTTGAATCGTGAGCGGCCGTTGGCGTATACGACGGTGCAGACGGTGATGGATGTGCTGTACCGCAAGGGATGGCTGACGCGTACCAAGGACCGCCGGTTCAATATGTATGCCCCGGCCGCGAGCCGGGAGGACTACGTCGCAGGCCTGATGGATGAGGCATTGGCCGTAGCGGAGGACCGAAGCGCTGTCTTGCTGCGTTTCGTCGAGAGCATGGATCCGGCCGAGACGGCGGAGCTGCGGCGGATGCTGGCGGCGGCCAAGTCGCGGAAGTCGCCGCGATGATCGTCGCTGCCTCGCTGCTGGGTTACGCGCTGCTGCTCGCGATCGCCGGTCCGCGGCTGCTGACCCTGCGCGGCTGGGTCGAGCGGGCGCCTCGGCTGGGCATCATCGCCTGGCAGTCGCTTACGGCGACGGTGCTGGCGGCTGTGGCGTTAGCGGGGTTGGCGCTGGTGATGCCGACGATCCGGGTCAGCGCCGATCTGGCCAACCTGTTGCAGGCGTGCGTGATGGCGTTGCGGGCGCAGTACGCGACCCCGGGCGGCGCGGCGGCTGGTGCCACCGGGGCGGTGCTCGCCTTGGCCGTGGTGGGCCGCGCTGGCTACTGCGTGATCGCGACCCTGGCGGTTGCGGTGCGCGGTCGGTCCCGGCACTGCGCGGTGCTGGCCCGGGTGGGCGCACCGGCACCGCAGCTGGGCGCGGTGGTGCTCGACGAGGCGGTGCCCGCGGTGTATTGCCTGCCCGGACGCCGGCGGCGGATCGTCGTCACGACCGGGGCGCTGGAGCGGCTGGATGATCACCAGCTGGCCGCGGCGCTCGCGCATGAGCGTGCGCACCTGTCCCAGCGGCATCATCTGGTGTTGGCGTGGGCCGCGGGGCTGGCGCGTGCCTTCCCGCGGGTGCGGCTGTTCGGTCAGGCGCGGAGCGAATCGCAGCGGCTGGTGGAACTGCTCGCGGATGATGTTGCTGCCCGCAGCGTTGATCGGCTCACGCTGGCCGAGGCGCTGCTCGCCCTAGCCAGCGGGACGCCGCGCCAGCCCGTGATGGCCCTGGGTGCCGGCGGCAGCACAGCTGCGATACGGGTACGGCGGCTGATCGAGCCGCCGCAGCGGCTGGGCCGGCTGCGGGTGGTGCTGACTTCGCTGGCGGCGGCCGTCGTGCTGGCCGTTCCGATCATCGCTCTGGCCAGTCCGGCGATCGCGGCAACGCACATGAACTACTGCCCGACGCAATCTGTCGCGGCCTCGTCCGCCCCGCGGTAGCCGCCGCAGCAGAAACGGCCCTACGCCCCGTATTGCGTTTCGCCTAATCTCCTTAGTAGTCTCGTCGAAACCGCAGTTACGAGTGAGGAGAGCCCACGCGTGCACGGCGTGTTGTTCGGGACGACGCTGCTGGCGTCGTTCCTCGGCGGCGTGGTCGCGCTGTTCGCGCCGTGCTGCGTGTCGGTGATGCTGCCGGCCTATCTAGCGACCGGGTTCCGCCGCCGCACTGCGGTGTTGGCCGCGACGCTGGTGTTCGCGGCCGGGGTGGCGACGGTAATCGTGCCAATCGGGGTCGGCGCGAGTGAGCTGAGCGCGTTGGTGTCGGGGCATCACTTCGTAGTGTTCTCGATCGGCGGCCTGGCCATGATGGCCGGCGGGATGGCCGTGCTGGCCGGGTGGAAACCACGCCTACCGTTCGCGGTCGGGCCGGCGCCGGGCGGGCACGGGATGCTGTCCGTCTACGGGCTGGGTGTGTTCTCCGGCGCGGCCAGTTCGTGCTGCGCGCCGGTGCTGGCCGGGGTCGCGGTGCTCTCCGGTGCCGCGGCGTCGTTCCCGGCGGCGCTGACGGTGTCGCTGACCTACGTGGTCGGCATGGTCGCGCCGCTGGCCGTGATCGCCCTGATCTGGGACCGCCGCGACTGGGGCTCGTCTCGGCTGCTGCACGGGCGCGAGATCACTGTCGGCGTCGGGCGGGTCAAGCGGCGGATGCCGCTGGGCATGGCAGCGTCCGGGGTGCTGCTGGCCGGGATGGGCGTGCTCACGGTGGTGATCGCGTTCACCGGACCGGACATGGGCACCAGCGGGTGGCGGGTGCGGATGTCGGCGAACCTGCAGCACTGGGCCGCGGTGACTACCCACTGGTTGTCCTGGCTTCCCGGGTGGGTCTTCGCCGTCGCCCTGGCAGCAGCCGTGATCTTTCTGCTCCGACAGGCCCGTCGCCGCGCCAGGCCGACGACGGTAAGTGGTGCGGTCGCCGAGGTGCAGACCGCGACCGATAGGTGCTGTGCCGACGAGCGGCCCGTTGCGGCCGCCACTTCATCCTCTTCTATCAATCGGATGGTTCGTGATGAGTAAGGCAAGGCCGACCACCGCTCCGGGCACCAGGGCCGCCGCCCGAGCCGCGGCAGTAGCGCAGGCCACCCGAATACAGCAGCGCCGCACCGTGACCCGGTGGGCGATCGGACTTGTCGTGGCGGCGGCGCTGGTCGGCGGTCTGTACGCGATCTTCAACCGGTCCACGTCCACGAGCACCAGCTCCGGGCACAGCGCCTATCAGGTCGGCGATCCCGGTGCCGGCGCGGCCGCACCCGGGTTCCGGCTCGCGGCCAGTACCGGACAACAGGTCAGCCTGGCTGGCTATCGCGGAAAGACAGTGTTGCTGTACTTCCAGGAAGGGCTAGGTTGCCAGCCGTGCTGGGATCAGCTCACCGCCCTGGAGAAGCAGGCCAGCCAGGTCCGCGCGGCCGGCGTGGAGGCGGTGGTGTCGATCACCAGCGACCCGGTCGACCTGATCACCACCAAGACGCACGACATGAAGATCGCCACCCCGGTGCTGTCGGACCCGGGTTTGACCGTCTCCAAGACGTACCACGCCAACGACTACGGGATGATGGGCAGCTCCCGCGACGGGCACACCTTCATCCTCGTCGGCCCGGACGGCACTATCCGCTGGCGCGCGGACTACGGCGGCGCTCCGAAGTACACGATGTATGTCGCACCCGACCAGCTGCTCGCCGACCTGCACACCGGAACGGCGAACCAGCCATGACCCCGACCCCGACGCAGGTCATGTTGCTGACGCAGTCGGACTGTGCGATGTGCGAACACGCCAAGCAGGTCCTCGCCCGCGTCGGCGAGGAGCACCCGCTGCGGATCAGCGAGATCGACCTGGCCAGCCCGGCCGGGCGCGAGCTGGCGCTGACCGGGCGGGTGCTGTTCGCGCCGGGGGTGTTCCTGGACGGCGAAGTGTTCAGCCACGGCCGACTGTCCGAACGCAAACTGCGCCGTGCCCTCGCCGCCCGCCTGCCGTCCACACCGCTGTAGAAGGAGACGTAATGGAGAAGCTGCTCTGGGTCCTGCCCGCGTTGGCCTGTCCGGTCGGCATGGGATTCATGATGTGGATGATGATGCGACCAGGACGCCAGCAATCCGCGTCCGCGGCGGGTGGTAGCCCGCAGGAGCTCGCGCAGCTGCGCGCGGAGATCGACGACCTGCGCGCCCAGCAGCACGCCGTGCCGGCAGACGTCCCGACCAGCACTCCGTGACCTGGCTGCTGCCGCTGGCCGCGACCCTCGCCGCGGCCGGGCTGACCTACGGTTTCTGCGTGCGTCCGATGCGCCGCCGACAGCAGTCGAGCGCGACCATCACGGCGCAGCTGCACACGGCGCGGGAGGAACTCGCCCGGCTGCGCAACGGTGAGACGCCGCTGCCGTGAAACGGGTTCTACCTGCGGCGCTGGTGCTCGTGGCCGCGCTCACCATCTCGGCGTGCTCGGCCGGGCACAACGCCGTCGATTCCGGCACGGGAAAGTTCCGCTACGTCGCCGCGACGAAGAAGGGCAGCGTGCTCCCGCCGGGGTCTCGCAAACCCGCCGGCAACGTCCACGGCGAACTGATCGACGGCGGGCCGTGGCGGCTGTCCGATCATCTGGGCAAGGTCGTGCTGATCAACTTCTGGGCGTCGTGGTGCGGGCCGTGCGTGATCGAGTCCCCGATGCTCAACCAGGTCTACCTGGAGACCAAAGCCTCCGGGGTCGAGTTCGTCGGCCTGGACGTCAAAGACCAACGCGGCGCCGCCCGCGCGTTCATCGCCCACAACCACATGAGCTACCCGATGGTCTACGACGAGCCGGCCAAGACCGCCCTGCAGCTGCGTATCCCGATCGCCGGACTACCGGTCACCGTCGTCATCGACCGGCAAGGACGGGTGGCCGCGGCCTACCTCGGCGCCGTCACCTACCTGGACATCAAACCGGTCGTGACGAAGCTGGCCGCCGAGCGGTGAGCGGGTTCGCGAACACCGTCACCGACGGGCCGCTGCTGCTCGCCGCCGGCGCGGCCGCCGTGGTCGGGGTGTTGGGGTTCCTCTCGCCGTGTGTACTGCCCCTGGTGCCCGGCTACCTGTCCTACGTCACCGGCGTGTCCGGCACCGAGCAGGCCCGGCCGCGACGGGTCATGGCCGGCGCCGGGCTGTTCGTGCTCGGCTTCACCGCGATCTTCGTCGCCTCCGGCGCGCTGCTCGGCGCGCTCGGCACCACCATCACCAGCCACCGCGTCACGCTCGAGCGGGTCGGCGGCGCGATCACCATCGTCATGGGGCTCACCCTGCTCGGCGTGCTGCCGATCCTGGGCCGCGAGCTGCGGTTCCAGTGGCGACCGCGGGCCGGTCTGGCCGGGGCGCCGCTTCTCGGCGCCGGGTTCGGGCTGGCCTGGACACCGTGCCTCACCCCCACCGTCGGCGCCGTCTACACCCTCGCCGTCACCCAGAGCACCGCCGGACGCGGCGCCTTACTCGCCCTCGCGTACTGCCTCGGACTGGGGGTGCCGTTCCTGCTCGTCGCCGCCGGCGTCGGCTGGCTCTCGACCGCACTCGGGTTCATCCGCCGCCACAACCGGGTGATCAGCCTGCTCGGCGGCAGCATCCTCATCGTCATGGGCGTCCTGCTGGCCACCGGCACCTGGGACCACTGGATGAACGAGCTGCGCGCCACCGTCGGACCGGCCACCGGCGTCGGGGCACGACTGTGACATCCGCTGACGCGGTCTACATTGCCGTCGATGCGTAGCGCTCGGCGTCGGCTGACCGTCCTTGCGGCCGCCTTGCTCGCGGTGCTGATCATGGCGCTGGTGGGCGCGCCCACGGCCTCGGCGCATGCGACGCTGCTGTTCAGCACACCAGCGGCCGGAAGCAGCCTCACCACCCCGCCCCACACGGTGACGTTGACCTTCGACGAGCGGGTCACGCTTCCCTCCCACGCCGTCCGGGTCGCCGCCGCGAGTGGCACATCGATCAGTCTCGGTGCGGTGTCGCGCAGCCGACGAGGCGACGTCGTGACCGCCGCCATCGCGACCGCGCTGCCCACCGGGATCTACACGGTCACCTGGCAGGTCATCGCGCAGGACGGCGACGCGGTCACCGGCAGCTTCCCTTTCGGGGTCGGCGCGGTCCCGACCGGGCCGCTCACTGCTGGCGGCACCGCGACGCGGACCGCTGGGCAGGCCTCGACGACGGTGCTGCGCTGGGTGATGTTCGCTGCCCTGTCCTGGCTGCTCGGTGACCTCGCCACCCGGTCGATGCTGCGCCGCCGTCGCCCGGACGCCGGGTGGCGCATGCCCCGGCAGTGGACGCGGATCGCCGCGGCGGCCGGGGCTTTGGCCTGTCTCGGTCTGGCCGGGCTGATCGCGGGCGGCGGCAGCCTGCGCGAGGCCCTGACCAACCCGGCGGCCTCCGAGCTGGGCAGCCTGCCCGGAACGGTCGCGCTCGTGGAGGCCGCCGCGTTCCTTCTGGCCGCGCTTATCTCAACCTGGCGCACCCGGTGGGCGTGGCTTGCTCCCGCCGTCATCGTCGGCGCCGAGGGACTCCGCGCCCACCCTGGCGATTACCAGCCCGGCTGGGGCGTGCTCCTCACGATCGCGCATCTGGCCGCAGCCGGGCTGTGGGCCGGCGCGCTCATCCACGTCGCCTCCCACGCGGTGCGCTGGCGCGCCACCCGGCCGGCCGTGTGGCTGCTGATCCGCGACTACGCTCGCCTCGCCGGCTGGCTGTTCCTCACCATCCTGGCCACCGGCACGCTGTCCACACTCGTCGTGCTGCCGCTGTCCAGGCTGGTCGGCACCGGCTACGGGCAGATCCTGCTCGTCAAGACCGGCCTCGTCCTCGCTGCCGCGACCTGCGCGCTCGCCGCCCGGCGCCGCCTGCGGCGCCGCGGCCGGGGGCTGCCGCTACGTCTCGTCGGGGTCGAAGCCGGCCTGCTCGCCACCGTCCTCGTCGTCACCGCTGTGCTCACCACCGTCGCGCCGCCGCGGCAACGCACCGCCGCGCTGGCGTTGCCGCCGCCGGCCAGCGGACCCGTCGTTGCGGTCGGCTCTCGGGCCGGGCAGATCGGCATCAGCGCCCAAGCCAGCACCGGGCAACTCGTCGTGGGATTGTTCGCCCCCGGTAGCGAATCGGGCCAAGACACCAGCACCAGCGGCGAGACACCGGCGCGGTACCGGCTCGCCGCGACACTCACCACCTCAACGGGCACGGCCGACAGACTCACGCTGCGCGGCTGCGGCACCGGCTGCTACGCCGCCCGCGTGCACTGGCGCGCAGGGACCAACCAACTCAGCCTGCGGGTGAGCGCCGCACCGTGGCGCGCCGGCCAGGTGGCCATTGCTATTCCCTGGCCGGCCCACCCCGACCCCGCCGCCCTGCGCCGCCTCGCCGCCACCCTGCGCCACACCGCCACGCTCATCTACTACGAACGGGTCACCAGCGACACCACCACCCGCCCCGGCACCCCGCAACGCATCACCATCACCGGCAAGGCATTCCTCACCACCGAGCCCTACAGCGCCGGGCTTGCCACCAACGCCGACAGCGTCCGCAATCCCGATCGCACCACCACGCTGTTGCTCGCCTACCCCAGCCAAGGCATCTACGTCGACCTCACCCTCGACCCGACCGGACGCCTTATCCGCGAGACGCTCACCGGTCCCGACCACCTCATCACCCGCACCTTCATCGCGCCCGAGTAGGCCAGACCAGCTATCTCCCCATGTATCAGCTGTCCCGCGAGCGGTTGCGTCAGCCCGGGCTCGCATCATCGCTGGCCGGTCGTTGCGCTAGCGCGCGGCGCGAAAGCAACCGCGAACGTGGTCGTTGACCACGCCGACGTTCTGCATGAACGCGTACACGCTCGTCGGCCCGACGAAGCGATACCCCTGCGCCTTCAGCTGCTTGGCGAACGTCTGCGCCTGTGGGGTCGATTTCGGTAGCTCGGCGATGGACCGCGGTGCGCGCTGACGCCTGGTCTCATAGGACTTCGAGAGAGTCGCGAGACTCGGCGATGCAGACAGCATGGCGCGGGCGTTGTCCACGGTGGCCTGGATCTTGGCGCGGTTGCGGATGATCGAGGCATCCCCGACCAGCCGGTCGACATCGCGTCCGCGCATGGCCGCGACCTTCGTGACCTCGAAGCCGTGAAAAGCCGTGCTGAATGCGTCGCGTCTGGCGAACACAATCGACCAACTCAACCCGACCTGAAAAACCCCCAACGTCAATGCCTCGAACATCGAGGACTCGTCATAAGTACGTGTGCCCCAGACGTCATCGTGGTAGCGACCTAGCGCAGAATCGCCGGTGCCGGCCCACACGCAACGCGCAATGCCGTCATCCCCGACGATCAGGCTGCTGCCCAGTCGTCGCGCCATAGCTCGGGTCTCCATTCACTCGCATCCGCCGCACATAACGGCGACCGTCGAACGGTCCCACTCTCGCTTCGACCGCGGCATCACTCGATCAGACGATCCCTTAGCTCACGTCACGGACCCGCCTGGCGGTGCTGTTCACCGGTTGGGCGCGATGAGTGCCTTTACCGCGCGTCCGGCGCGGAGCTCTTCGAACGCGCGCAGGGCGTCTTGAAGCGGAGTGATCGTGGTGGTCAGGTCGGTGACCGGGATCGTTCCGTCGGCAAGCAGGTCGATCGCGCGATCGAACTCGTCGGTGTACGTGAACGAGCCGCGCACGGTGATCTCCTTGAGCAGCACGGTTGCCGGATCCAGACCGGATCCCGGACCGGCACCGACCACGATCAGTACCCCGCCCGGCGCCAGCGCACGCAGGGCAGTGCTGGTTGCCGTGGCATTGCCGGAACATTCGATGACGACATCGGCCGCCGACTCACCGACTTGCTCCAGGAACGCATCCGGTGCGACGGGCCGGGCGTGCGAGTCGCTCGCCAGGGCCGCGCGGTCGGCCGCCGGTTCGACGAGCCACAGCCGGCCGGCACCCTTGGCGTGCGCGATGCGGCAGGCCAGCTGTCCGATCGGTCCGCCGCCAGTGACCACCACACTGCGACCAGCGAGATCGCCGGCCAGTTCGACGGCCCGCAGCGCGGTGGCGGTGGGCTCGACCCAAGCGGCTTCGATCTGCCCCATGGCTTCAGGGATCCTGCGCAGGTTGCCGGGAAAGGCCGCCATCACCGGCGCGAGCGCCCCGTCGACCTGAAGGCCGAGTGCGGTCTCCATGGTGGCTTGCCGGCAGAAGTTCGGTCGACCACTACGGCAGAAGGCACACCGGCCGCAGACATTGCCGTTCGGATTCACCGCGACCCGCTGGCCCACCGCCCATCCCGCGATGTCGGCGCCGACGGCGGCAAGACGCCCCGTCGATTCGTGACCGAGGATCCGGTCGCCCAGGTACACCTGCGGTAGGTCAGGCGAGTGCAGATCGCTGCCGCAGATCCCACACAGGTCGATCTCCACGATCACCTGGTCGGCGCGCAGCTTCGGCCGGGGCCGTTCCGCCATCGCGATCTGCCGATCCGCCGTCAGTACGAGTCCCGGCATGGTCATCCCGGCGACCTCCTCGAACGTAGCCGATTAGCTGTCCCAGACAGGTAATGATATCTGGGCGCCGGTGATTCCCGGCGCTACTCGGCCCACGCCCAGAGGAAGCGAGCGCGATCAGCCATCGTCGGCTATGAGAGGACGTCGACCCGGTCGATCGCGATGTTGAAGCCGGAGCTGGCGTTGTTGCGCCGGCCGGCGTTGACGATGGTCAAGGTGTGCGGTCCGGGGGCGAGGGCCGGGCTGCTCCAGGCAACGCCGGACGCGTTCCGGGTCGGGGCGTAGTTGTCGACGCATCGTCTCGCCCTACCGTCCACCGACACCGTCATGATCCCTTGATCCACGTCTCGCACCGCGTGCAGCATGACCTGCGTGCCGGTGAACCGGAACGTCGCCGTCGCGCCCGCGACGTGGCTCCAGTTCGCCGTGCCCAGGTACATGTCGGGCAGTCCGGCCGTGGCGCCCCAGCTCGAGTCGTACTGGAACTGGTTGTTGCCCGCGCCGGTGACGGTGCCGTCGATGACCGACGATGACCCGGTGCCGACAGTGATATCGGCTCGGTCGATCGCGATGTTGGTTCCGGAGCTCGCGGCGTTGCGCTGCCCGGTGTTGACGATCGTCAGCGTGTGCGCGCCCGTGGACAGCTGGGGGCTCGTCCACACCACGCCGGCGGCATTGCGAGTGGCCGCGTAGTTGTCCACGCTCTGCGTCGGGCCGCCGTCCACCGACACCGTCATGATCCCTTGATCCACGTCCCGCACGGCGTGCAGCGCCACCTGAGTGCCGGTGAACCGCAGGGTTCCCGACGCCCCGCCGACGGTGCTGTGGTTCGCGGTGCCGGCGTACATGTCCGGGATGCGCGGCGTCAGGCCCCAGTTCGGGTCGTACTGGAACTGGTTGTTGCTGCTGCCGATCTCGTTTCCGTCGACGATCGTCTGGGCGGCCGGGCTGACGTCGACGCGGTCCACGGCGATGTTGATGCCGGAACTGGCCGCGTTGCGCTGCCCGGTATTGACGATCCGCAGGCTGTGCGTTCCGGCCGAGAGCACCGGGCTCGTCCAGACGACGCCTGCTGCGTTCCGCGTCGGCGCGTAGTTGTCGACGCTCTGCGCGGCACCGCCGTCGACCGCGACGGTCATGATCCCCTGATCGGCGTCCCGCACGGCGTGCAGTGCGACCTGGCTTCCCGCGAACCGGAAGGTCGCCGTTGCGTTGGCGACGTGGCTCCAGTTGGCCGTTCCCTGGAACAGGTCCGGCACACCCGTGGTCACGCCCCAGTTCGAGTCGTAGTCGAACTGGTTCGTTCCGGTGCCGGTGACGTTTCCGTCGACCGAGTACGACCCGCTGACGGGGGCGGCGACGCCGTGCGGTGAGAGCACCAGCCAGAACGCGTCGGTCGCGGCCTGGAAGGTGGCCGGCAGGCTGATGGATCCGTTGCTGATCGTGACGTCGGCGTCGGACACGGTGGCCGGTGCGGACAGCGGCGTCTGGTCCGGGATGCGCTGCAGGGTCGCGTGGACGCTGCCGCCGGCCGTGAGCCACGGGTCGGCGTTCAGGCCGTTGACGGTGATCGTCGTCGTGCCGGTCTGGCCGCTCTCGTTGCCGATGAGGATGTTCGCCTGTCCGGCACCCTGGTCGGCCGCGGCGGCAACGGCGATCTGGCTGTTGCCGCTCGTGCCGGACACGAGGTTGCCGGTCAGGCCGGCGTAGGCGCGATACACCCACCATTGCCCGGTGGGCGCGGCCAGATCCCCGCTGCCGGCGAGGACATCGTCGAGGGTCCCGGCGAAGCAGCAGGTGTTCCAGATCGCGTGGGCGGCGGTACTGATTCCCGAGGCGGCGAATCGATCGAGCCACCACGCCGTGTCGCCGGCGTTCTGCTGGTCATCGAACAGGTACTCGTTGACCGACTGCGGAATCGGGCTCAGCCCATGGGCACTGACCAGGCCGGCCGCGTCCTGGGAGTTCGCCACCGGGTCGTCGCCGAAGTGCCAGTTCAGAACGCCGGGCAGCGTGCCGTCGGTCTTGGTCTGGCCCAGGAACTGATCGAGCCACGGGTGGTTGTAGCCGCTGTAGGACGGACCGACGATGAGCGCCGACGGGCTCAGCCGGCGAATCTCACGTACTGCC
>Ga0137412_10001227_pt1 | contig 19686 bp, 13 predicted proteins | sample CZODoug2_1_16fun_FD_122160 | JGI IMG/M metagenome (GOLD analysis project Ga0137412, IMG submission 122160) | Vadose zone soil fungal communities from Angelo Coast Range Reserve, California, USA - CZODoug2_1_16fungal (Hybrid Assembly) | ecosystem: Environmental > Terrestrial > Soil > Vadose zone...
CGACAAATTGACTGGCGCTCCATCTGCCGATGACCGCATTCTCTTGAAATACGCCGCGCAAGATATCCGCCGTGCGCATCAACAACTCATCCGCAGCCTCTAGTCCCAATGCGTGCTGGATAAACTTCAAGTGAGCGAGGCGGATCGACAACAACATCGCCGATGACGCGCGCCCATCTAAAATCGCAAGCAAATGCTCGCTGGCCCGCAGGAAGCCCTTGCGGTCATGCAGGCGCGTCAATTTGTCCGTGAGCAGGGTAACCAATCTTCCAGTTCCCCCCGAGTGTGGCCTTTCGGCGTGCGAGCGATCGCTAATTGCGTTCAGACTACTTTCCATCGTGATGGGCATACCGGCTGGCCTGGGCGAGCCAGACAGCGGAGCCTCGTGTCATGTTGAAGGTGGTTTGATTTACGAAAGCGGTCGCGAGACTGAACGACTGCTTGCCGGTCGCCGCATGGCGACTACTGGCCGGGCGTAATGTCCGTAGCGCTTGCGCGAGGCGCGCCGGCGTCGCTACATCAATCCAACCACACGGTGGAACGGTGATAAATTGAAGGTCGCGGGGACATTTCTGGAGCAGATCGCGGAAGAAGTCGAGCGCCGGATGCCGGTTGAATAGGAAAGTGAGATCGGCGCTGGGAACGCGGGAGTCCCTCAAATCATTCACGACCGCACTTACGTCCGATATCAATCCGGGGACATGGCGTTCAAAAAGACCGACGATTTGCGAAATGCGCCCGGCGAAAATGCCGCTGTTCCAAACGCTGCCGGCGCGAATCAATTTTGCAGCCGTCGCCTCATCAGGTTTTTCGATAAATTGATGCACTGGTCGCATCCCGACCCCGGAATCGGGGGCTGGGGACAAATAGCCGAAACCGGAATCGGGTGCGTTCGGTGTCATGCCAAGCAAGGTGAGTTTGTCGCTGTCCAGAGCTTCAGGCGCCGTGGCTTGACGCAAGAACTCTGCCAGCAGATCTTCGTGCTCGACATACTGATCGGAAGGAATGAAGATGAGGCCCGCGTCTGGGTCACATTTGGCGATGACTAATAGCGGTAACAGCACGCCAAGACCCGTGCCGCGATTGCGGGGCTGTACTACGACGCGGGTACGAGGGACCGCCGATAACTGCGACTCCCACCAGCGGCGATGGGCGTCCGTCACGACGGGCACGATGTGATCGCGAGCAGCTACTGCTAATGCTCGTTGCAAAGATAACTGCAGCAGCGAGTGATCACCGTTGAGTGAGCAATATTGTTTCGGGGTGTAAGTGCCCTGCGCATTGTGAGTCAATGCGCTCAAACGCTGACCATCCCCGCCGGCTAGTACGACCACCCAAATATTTCGCCGATTGCCGCTCAAATGTCGTCATCCTTGAAATTCAGATGAAGTGTTAAATTCTTCATGGGGACGACGAGACTATAAGGGCGGCGCAAACTCGGATATTCAGGCTCTCGGGTAGCGTGATTACCGGAAACCGTGTAATCCACCGCTTCAAACGTTACGCGGCCAAACCTAGGTTAATACGCAACTGCCCATCTGCTGAAAAGCTTGTAGGCAGAACGGAAATCGGACGTGAGAAAATGCGCCATTCGACTCCGGCAAGGCGGAGCGGTGATGGACCTGCTGCGCACTCAGTTGACGAAGAACCTAGACCGAGCCTCGGGGTCGCTGACACGCGGCAGCCGTTCTGATCGGCATATTCATGAGATACGCAGGCAATTGAAGCGTTGCCGCGCGCTGTTGCGTCTGTTGCGCAAATCCTTGGGCGAAGATGTGTATCGGCGCGAAAATGCCCGCCTTCGCGATGTAGGGCATCCATTGGCGGCCGTGCGCGATGCGGCGGTCCTGGTGCGTGCGCTTGAAGCTTTATGCCCGCGATCGAACGAAGCCGCAACGTTTTGCCGCCATCTGCGCGCGGCTCTGCGGCTGGAAAGCCGTGAGCGAAAAGATCAATTGCATCGCAAGGCGCTGTTGTCGAGCGCCCATGCGATACGCCGCGTGGCGCTGCGAATTCGCGCGTCACCCAAGGCGCGAATGACTGGTGCGGATCTCGCAAAAGCTGTGAAGCGCGCCTATCGTGCCGGCCGCCGCGGCATGACGGAGGCCGCAGAGCAAGACACCCGCGCTCGCTTGCACGAATGGCGCAAGCAGGTGAAATATTTCGCCGATGAACTTAAGTCTCTCTCGCCGGTGATGCGCAAGGGCATGGGCAAAACCCATAGGAAATCGCACCGCTTGGCAGACTATCTTGGCGATGATCACGACTTGGCACTGCTGCATGACAAAATCATTGAATATCGCCGGTCAACAGGTCCCCCGGCCGATGCCTTGGTACGGCGACTGGCGCAGCGACGCGCCGAGTTGCAGCGCAAAGCCTATAGCCTCGGCAGACGTTTGTTTCGCGTCAGCACCCGGCGTCTAGAGGCGCGTGTCAGGCGCCGGCTTCGCCGATCGAAATCAAGTTTTTCCGGCGCTCGCGCCGCCCGCCGGCGATCGAACAAAGATAAGTAATTCGTTTCCGCCGACAAGGACAACGTCACCTCTTCGGGTACTCGGTAAAAACGTAGTCCTGCTTTTTCACTGCCGTGTGGCAGGCGAACCCGCACTTGGCGTCGTTCCCCTGCGGCGGCTTATCCGCCAGTGTGCCGGGCCTGAACGCATCGGACGCGGCGTCATACTCAAACTCGGCATATCCCCATCCGCCGCTGTCCGCGAACCTCTTGCTATCCTTCACCATGAAATCAACGTCATGCAGGGTGCCGGCCACCAGCGGCTGACCGGGGGCCGTCTCGTTCTTTTTCGCGTTCCAATGGATCTTCGCCATTTTGGCGCCGTCGGGGAAAGGCTTGCCGTTACCGGGAACACCGGCCTTATACGCGTCGATCATCGCGGGGTTCCCGAGGATCACAGCAAGCATCTCTCCGTTATGACTGATGGAAATGGTGTGCCAGCCTTCGTATCCCTTGAACTCGGAGAACGCGAGCCCATTCGGCACCTTGAGGGTGTACTTGTCCTCGGCGGATATGGCCCTGCCGCCCACCAAGACCACGAGCACTACCGCAATGTTCACCATCAGCCGGGATGAAATTCTCGTCATAGCTCATTCCTCCGTTGTGATTTGTGTCTTCTCGTCCAAGTCAACCGTTGATGGGGCAGCGAATCTTGCAATCATGCTCTAATGCTCGGTGCCAGTGTGCGTCGGTGGAGTGATTGCAGTCGCCATAGTTGGGACAACTGCCGCGCTCGCGCTCTAATATCCGCACGTCCGGTCGCTACACCGATATAATTTGACGATACATTCGATGAGCGAAGGCATCTTTTCCTATGCGTTTCATGCACTTAATGAGGCCGTTGTCGCGTCTCTTCCGCCCGGAACCTCCGTCCCCGCCCACTCTGGATGACCGGATAACGGCATTGGATTCGGGATCGCCGGAGCTGATCATCGCCACGACTTTGGGCGACGGTGAGGAAGCGCTGCGTGCAGCCGCGGTGCGCAAGCTCCAAGACGGGGAGATTTTGAGGAAGCTTGCGGGCTTGAGCGACGACACTTCACCTTCTCCCGCAAGTCTCGAACGGATTGCGCAAGAGCGTGTGGCGCAACTCATCGATGCGGGGACAATTGATTTTACCGGGCTTCGCGCTTCGAGGAACACCTCCGCCTTGCTGTCCGTGGCGGGGCTTTGCAGCAATCCCGCGTATCTGTCCCAAGCGCTCGCCTCGATCGATGATCCGCAACGGGTCGCCGAGATCGTCCGAGGGGGCTCTTCCAGTCGCATACGGCAGCTCGCCGCGCAGAGCATTGAAGATCCGGTAGAGCTCAGGCAGCTCCTCAAACAAGTGCGCGACAAGGACAAGAGCGTCTATAAGATCATCAAGCAGAAATGCGATGCGCTGCGTGCCGAAGAACAGCGGACGGCGCAGATCGAGAGCGATGTCATTGCGCTCTGCGTGTCGCTCGAGCGGCACAGCCATCGTGTCTACGACGCACTCTACGCGACATCCCTCAAGCTATTCGATGAGCAGTGGCGAACGCTCGAGGGGCAGGCCGCACCGGAGATCAAAGATCGCGCGCTCCTGGCCATCGATCGCTGTCGAGAAGTCATAGCCGGGCATTCGCGGCGGTTGGCGGAACAGGCCGCACAGGAGTCGCAACAGGCGGCGCGTCAAGCCGCTCGAGAAGAGGCCGTCGCCCGTGCGGAGGTGGAAGCCCAGCGCCGCACTGAGGATGCGGCGCTCGCATTGGCGGAGGCGGCGAAGGTGCGCGAGGCCGAGGAGAAGGTCCGCGCCGAGAGGCTCGCGGTCGAAGCGCTCGCTTTGCGCCAGATTGGCGGACTGATGGCTAAGGCCAATAGCGCGCTACGCGACGGAAATACCGGTCAGGCGTCCGGACTGCGCCGTGCCATCGAGGAGAAGCTGCCGACGGTGCCGGTCGTGCCGGCGTATCTCGCAAGCAAGGTGCAGCAGCTCGACGTGAGGCTGAACGAGCTCAAGGAGTGGAAGGATTATGCCGTGGCGCCCAAGCGCGCCGAGTTGATCGAGGAGATGGAAGCGCTCATCGGGTCGTCGGAGGAACCGAAGGCGCTCGCGGATCGGATCAAGCAGCTACAGGAGGACTGGAAGACGATCAGCAAAGGAATCGTCAGCGATTCGGAGGCGGACTGGCAGCGCTTTCACCAAGCCTCTGTGACCGCCTACCAGCCTTGCCGCGAATATTTCGAGGCGCAGGCCAAGCTGCGGCAGAAGAATCTGGAGAATCGCAAGGGCGTGCTCGAGCGGCTTCGGGCTTTCGAGACTGCCCAGAGCGGCGAGCGTCCCGACTGGCGCTCGGTGGTGGTCGTGTTGCGCGAGGCGCCGCAGGAATGGCGTCGGTATTCTCCGGTGGACCGCGCAGCCGGTCTTGCCGTTCAGGAGGAATTCGATGCCTCGATCGGCCGGCTGCAGGCGCGGCTCGATGCGTGGTACGCACAAAATGCGGCGGATAAGAAATCCCTCATCGAGCGCGCGCAACACTTGCGTACCAAGGAAGACAGTCGCGAGACAGTGGATGCCGTGAAGCGCTTGCAACTGCAGTGGAAGGAAGTGGGTGCGGTTCGGCGCGATCAAGAGCAGCAGCTGTGGAACGAGTTTCGCGAGCAGTGCGATGCCGTCTATCAAAAGCGCCAGCAGGCCTACGCAGAGTACACAGCCGGTCTCGAGGCCAACAAGGGACGGGCCGTGGCGCTTTGCGAGGAAGCTGAGCAGGCCGCCGCCCTGTCCGGACCCGCCTTGCTCGAGGGTGCGGCGAAGATTCCAGAGTGGCGCAGCGCCTTCGAGACACTGGGCGAAATGCCCAGAACCGACCAGCGCGGGCTGCACGATCGCTTCGAGCGTGCACTTTCCCTTTGCCAGGCCACGGTCTCGCAACAGCGGGCACGCGAGAAAGAGCAATCGTTCACGAATCTGCTCGAGGCCGCCGGACGCATACAGGCGTATGGGTGGGCGGTGACACAAGATGGCGCATCCTCCGACCGCGAAGCGCTCAAACAGGCGGCCGAGACCTTTATTGCCAGCGTTCATCACTGGCCCAAGGGCGGCGCTCAGGCATTGAAGGAGGCTTGGGTGAAAGCCGACGCCGCGGCGGAGCTCGACATGGCGGCCCATGAGACCGCGCTCAGGATGCTGTGCATACGCAGCGAGATTCTCACCGACCTGCCCACCCCGCCGGAGGATCAGGCTTTGCGCCGGGACTACCAGGTGCAGCGCCTCGTGCAGCGCATGGGGGAGCGGAGCGAGGCGAGTGCTGACGAATTGGATGCTTTGGCATTGGAATGGATTCGCGTCGGGCCCATCTCGGCCGCGACGCATCAGTCCTTGCTTGGCAGGTTCCTGCGTTGCCGATGAGAGGCCGGCTCCTTGTTCAGTAATTCGTTGTTCAGTAATTCGTTCAGTAAATCAGCGCCGTCGCGCGCGCGGCGTGCCAGGCTGCTTCGTCGGCGGCCGCGAGCGATTCCAGATCGCCTGGCAGCGCCTGATTGTCGTCAACCCAACGGCGCAGCAGATCGCTGCCGTTGATGACGTCGATGGCGAGCCGATCCTTTTCGTACTCGTAGGGAAAATCCCGCCAGATCGGATAATCCGGCCGCAGCCGCCGCAGTGCTTTGAAGGCGAGCGCGAACAACCGCCAAGGCTTGAATCTCTCGTGGACGTAATAGGCGGCGTCTTCGACGTGAACTTGGATGCCCGCGCAGAGTGCGCCCACGTGTTTGTGAAAGGTGGGCTCGAACGAGCACGGCCGCAACACGCACCCGTGCATCCATGCCGGCGCGAGCGCATGCATTTCCGCCAACAGTGTCCGCGAGTCGAGGTCCGGAGCACCGAGCAGTTCCAGCGGCCGCGTGGTTCCGCGGCCTTCCGACAAGGTCGTTCCTTCCAGCAGTACCGACCCGGGATAACAGCGCGCCATCCACAGATTGGGTGCATTGGGACTGGGATTGACCCATGTCCGGCCATCAAGGGGCCACCCGTAGCCCGGCGCCGCGTCGGGCTCCCAGCCTTCCATGGGTATGATCTGGCAATCGACGTCGAGGCGCAGCGTCGCCACGAACCAGCGCGCGAGCTCTCCGAGCGTGAGGCCGTGACGCATCGGCATCTCGCCGGCACCGACGAAGCTTTCGCACCCCGGACGCAGCATCAGCCCTTCCACCGGTCTGCCGATGGGATTCGGCCGATCCAGTATCCAAACCGCTTTGCGCGCCTTCGCAGCTTCCTCGAGCACGTACCGCAGGGTGGTGACAAACGTATAGATACGGCAACCAAGATCCTGCAGATCGACGAGCAGCACGTCAAACGTATCCATCATCGCCGGCGTTGGGCGGCGTACTTTGCCGTAAAGGCTGAAGACGGGAATGCCGTGCACCGGATCGTTATAGTCCGGCGACTCGACCATGTTGTCCTGTTTGTCGCCGCGCAGCCCATGTTGAGGGCCAAACGCCGCGGTCAACCGAACGTCGCCGACTGCCGCCAATGCATCGACCGAATGACGGAGATCGCGTGTCAGGGAGGCTGGATGTGCCAACAGGGCCACGCGCCGCCCAGCGAGCGGCTTGCGCAGCTCTCGCTCATCGAGGAGTCGGTCGAGTCCAAACTTCATGGAAATTCCTGCAAGGGGTTGATCTACACGGCCAGCTCGAGCGCAAAGCCATCGGGGTGATGGAAATCCGCCCTACCGGGGGCATGCCTCAGCGCCCAATACGAAAGCGTACCACTCTCTTCCTCGATGACAGCACTCAACGCGACCTGTAGGCGTGGCGCGCCTTGCAGGATGACGAGATCATTCAAGCGCACGGATGCGTCGAGCTCAAGCCTATCGGCGAAGCGGCGCACCGAGATTTCCGGGGACGCGCCGAGGTCAGCGGACGATATGTCCTCTCGGTACGCATTGAAACGATAGGCCGCCCATTGCCGAGACGGCGCGAAATTGAGCTCGTAATAGCACGCAGCACCGGGCGCCTTGATGAAAGCCTCGAAGCAGGTGTGCTTCCATAAACCATCCGCACGCTCGGCGGGCTTCGCAGGCGGAATACGCACGCGAGGAAATTCGGCTCGCAGGACATACCGGAACACGATGCCGGACTCTTCCACTTGCGCCCGGGCGTCGATGCCACGCGTAGCGTCGCTATTGGTCGAGGTGTGGCCGACGAGCGCAGTCCATTTGGATTCGGCGAATTCCATGAGTCATTCTAGGGTCTGGGGTATGGCATGCGCGAATTCCATCAGCGCATGAACGGTTGGCGCTCGATCTCGATGGCCTCTTGATTGCGCTGCTGGGCGCGCAGTGCATCGGCCAGCAGCCGCCCCGCCTGAGCTTGCGTGCCGCGATCGCCGCTGGCCAGGCTAAGCGCCTTGCGCCCGCAGCCCTCAGCCTGATGCGCGTCGCTCTCCGCGAGCCGCAGCCGCCCCAGTTCTACCCAGAGCAGTGGATTGTTCGGCTCGATGCGCAAGGCGCGGTCGAGTGTCGACGAGGCGCCCACGAGATCGCCGTGGTTCATCAGCGTTCGTGCCTGCGTCACGAGCGAGCGGGTTGCGGGCGAGAGGTGATTTTCGCGCGGCGGCGGCGGCGCGTGCTGCGGGCCCGGCGGGGGCTGCGCGGGTGGCGGAGTCGGCTCTAGCGGACCCGAGGGCTGCGGTCCCGGAAAGGGACTACTCGGCGAACCCGGACGCGTCGCCGGAGCCGGACAGCCGCTGAGCAGCACCGCAGCGGCAAGCACGGCGGCGAGGGTTTTCAGTGCACGATGTTCTTGAGCCATGACTTGATCTTGTCACCCATTTTGTCGGTTCGCGAGGTCCCTTTGTCTGCGGAACTGCACCCAGGTTTTGCAGGCAATGCCGTGTCCCTCGGCACCGAGACCAGGACAGCATCCGCGCTGCAGGCCGGGGTGGTCTCCAGACCATCCGCGAACCCGATCCAGCGGTCCTCGACGGACTCGGGCGGGACCGGTTGGAAAGAAGCCGACCTGAGCCTTGCGAGCGTATCGGCCCACACCGGCAGCGCGCCGGCAGCGCCCGTGAGTCCGGTCACGCGATTGTCGTCGTAACCCACCCACGCGACCGACAGGTAACTTCCGGTGAATCCGGCGAACCAGCTGTCGCGAGTATCGGAGGACGTACCGGTTTTGCCGGCGACGACCGTCCCCCGCGGCAGGCGGAGCGCTGCATCGCGGCCGGTGCCATGCGTGGTCACCAGCGTCAGCATCCGGTCGAGCTGGTAGACGGCGGCCGACGGCGCTGCTTCCTCGACCTGAACCTTGAAACTCTTGAGCGGCCGGCCCTGCTCATCGAGAACCGCGCGCACCGCGCGCAATCGGGCACGAAAGCCGCCGTTCGCCAGCGACGTGTAGATTTGCACGACCTCGAGCGGCGTCATCTCCACGGTCCCGAGCAGCAACGACGGATTGAGCGTCGGCGCTGTGTCGAGCCCCAGCCGCTGCAGTGTCTCGGCCACCTTCGGCAGGCCGATGTCGAGCCCGAGCCGCACCGTCGCGAGATTAATGGACTCGGCAAGCGCACGCGCCATCGGCACGTTTCCATAGATCTGGTGCTCGAAATTCTGCGGCGCCCAGACGCTGCCGTCGCCGAGCTTGAGTTCTATCGGCGCGTCTTCGATCAGGGTCGCCGCGTTGTAGCGGCCGGTCTCGAGTGCGGCCAGGTACACGGCGGGCTTTACGAGCGAACCAATCGGCCGACGCGCATCGAGCGCGCGGTTGAAACCGTCAGTGCCCACATCGCGGCCGCCGACGACTGCCACGACGTCGCCGCTGTTCGGCTCAGCAACGATGACCGCGCCTTCCAGGTGGGCACCGCGTACCCGGCTCGCAGCATCGAGGCGCTTCAGGTTCAGCGTCAGTGCGCGCTCTGCGGCCGCTTGCGCGCGCGGGTCGAGGCTCGTGTACACGGCAAGCCCCGCGGCAGCAAGATCCGCCTCGGCGTAATCGCGCTTCAGGTGACGCCGGACCAGATCGAGATAGGCCGGTACGTAGCTGCTGCCCGGGGCCTTAAGCCCAAGCGGAGTGGCGGCTGCGCGTTCCGCGGCGGGGGCGTCGATCAAATGCGCTTGGCTCAGTTCCTGCAGCACCAGGTTGCGGCGCGCGCGCGCCCGGTCAGGATGTTTGCGCGGATCGTAATAGGACGGCCCTTTCACGAGTCCGATCAGCATCGCGAGTTCACCGACGTCAAGCTCGGCGAGGGGCTTGGCGAAGTAATACTCGCTGCCGAGTCCGAAGCCGTGTATCGCACGCGATCCGTCTTGGCCGAGATACACCTCGTTGAAGTAAGCCACGAGGATCTCCTCTTTGGAGAAATGCGCTTCGAGCCGCAGCGCCATCACAGCCTCGGTTGCCTTCCGGCCGAAACTTTGTTCGTCCGACAGAAAGTAATTCTTGACCAGCTGCTGCGTCAGCGTACTGCCGCCCTGCACTACGCGGCGGGCCCGCAGGTTGGCCCATAATGCGCGCACGATCCCGAGCGCGTCGACGCCGTGATGCTCGTCAAAGCGCCGGTCCTCGATCCGTTTGATACCGGAGATCAAGAGCGGCGGCACGTCGGCGGGCGACAAGATGAGCCGGTCTTCACCGTGGATCGGAAATACGCTGCCGATCACCGGGGGATCGAGGCGGAACACGGGCAGCTCCGTGCCATCGGCCGACTTCAAGCCTGTAATCGAGTTCGCGTCCGCACTGATCGAGAGGAGTTGGGGCTCCCGCAGTTCGTCGATGAAACGCACGCGGCGCGCATGGAGATCGAAGGAGCTTCCGCGCCGCCGATAAACCCCAGCGCCTGCCGAAGGGTCTCCGGGGTGGTAATGGAGGCGGCGCAGTTCCTCTTCGAGATCGCTCGCCGAGATCTGCGCACCGACGTAGAGTTCGAGCGGCGCAGCGTAGACGCGGGCCGGCACGGACCAGTGCCGGCCCTGGAACTCCCGAGTCACGACGCGGTCGAGGTGCCCCATCCAGAGGGCGCCGGCGGCCGCGACTATGATGCATGCCAGAATGAGCGCCACGCTCCAGCGAAGCAACAACTTGGAACGTCTCACGCTGGATCAGCCAAAATCGCCGGTCAGCGCCTGGAATTCGAGTTCGGCTGGTGGCGACAATAATACTTGCAGGGCGGCGATTGGTTTCACGGTAAGGTCGGATAGTTTGACGATGTGAACAGTGGTGTCAACACCAGAGGGGTGTCAACACCGGAGGCTATTGTTCCTGCGGCGACATACAATGCCGCCATGAACCATACGAATCCCGCTCCCGAGGCGACGCTCTCCGACGACGATGTGCGCGTGTGCGCGCGCGTGCTGCGTGCCATCGAGGCTGATCGCTCGCACCTCGCCCGCCTCACACAGGAGAGACGCCGTGAACTTTTGATGCTCGCCGGTCTCGTCGCGAAGCCCGAGCGGCACGATGTCACGAAAATGGCGCGGGCGTTTCGACGCGCCAAGCGCGAAGCCACCAAGGAACACGACCGGAACATCGTTGACCAGGCGGGCCTGCGCATCCAGCGCCGTGCGGCCGTATATGCGCCGCTCTGGCTCGAGCGGCCGAAGTCCGAAGGCCGCAGCGATCGCCCCGAGTTCCATCAGGAGCGCCACTGCTACATTTGCAAGCAGCCCTTTGCCAGGATGCATCGCTATTACGACTCGATGTGCGACGCGTGCGGAGACTTCAACTATGCCAAGCGCGAGCAGTGGGCTGATCTCGACGGCCACTATGCGCTCGTCACCGGCGCTCGCGTCAAGATCGGCTTCCAGGCGTCCCTCAAACTTCTGCGCGCCGGTGCGCACGTCATCGTCACCACGCGCTTTCCAGTCGACGCGGCCGACCGGTACTCGAAGGAAGCGGATTTTTCCGCCTTTCGCGAGCGCCTGCAGATCCACGGGCTCGATCTGCGGCACACGCCGAGCGTCGAACTGTTCACGCGGTTTCTGGTCGAGCGGCTGCCGCGGCTCGACTACATTCTCAATAACGCGTGCCAGACCGTGCGTCGGCCGGCGGGTTTCTTCCAGCATCTTCTTGCCAGGGAATCCGAATCCGTCGCGGCGCTTCCCGAGGCCTGGCGGGCTCCGCTCGCGAGCCACGACGAACTGCGGCGGACCCTGGAGGGATCGCATACGCATGCCAGCGGCACGGTCATCGCGGCGGCGGCGCGGCGGCACGGCGAGGGGCTCCTGCACAGCGCGGTGCTCTCGCAGCGGCGCTATCTCGATGAGGACTATCGCGACGGCGAGACGCTGTTCCCCACGGATCGCTACGACCAGGATCGGCAGCAAGTCGATCTGCGCGAGGTCAACAGCTGGCGGCTGCGCCTGCACGAGGTCGAGACGCCGGAGCTGCTCGAGGTGCAGCTCGTGAACGCCATCGCGCCCTACATTCTCAACGCTCGTCTGAAGCCGCTCATGCTGCGGACGCACGAGCGTCACAAGCATGTCGTCAACGTCAGCGCCGTGGAAGGCCAGTTCTATCGCACCACCAAGACCGATAAGCACCCACATACCAACATGGCGAAAGCGGCGCTCAACATGATGACGCGGACCAGCGCGGCGGACTTCGTGAAGGACGGCATCCACATGAACGCCGTCGACACCGGATGGGTGACCGACGAGGATCCCGCCGGCCATGCGGCGCGCAAGGCGAACTTGGGGTTCTCGCCGCCTCTCGACATCATTGACGGCGCTGCGCGCATCGTCGATCCGATCTTCGCAGGGCGCCTCACGGGCACGCACGTGTGGGGGCAGTTTCTAAAGGACTATAAGCCGGCGCCCTGGTAAGGTCACCGGGCGAACTGAGCGAACTGGGCTCGAAGTCCGTCGCCCAAGCTTATGTTGAACGCGCCGACGAGCCAGTGTCCGGCCGTTATGCGGAAGGGCGTGCGGCTTTGCAAAAACTACAAATCGTTGTCTAGATCCGTACAACGACGCACAATACTACGATGCAAATGTTGTCTCCAGAGATGGCATCTGCGGTTGATATCGTTTCGCAACGGATCGAACGAATCCGTCGCCGGAAGATCTATATGAGAGTGTATCGGTGGGCTGGTGCAAGAACGGGGGCGGAGAAGATCTTGGTCGATGAGTTCGTATGTCTGAGAGCTTTACATAACTCACTCGTGCCGAGTCACTAAACAGATGAACAACACTGCGAGACCCACTGACCGCAAAATCTCGACCTCGGCTTCGCTGTTCAAGAAGCTCTTGCAAGCCTTCGCGAACGGCGACCTGCCGTACTCCGATGTTCAGTCCGACTTGCAGCGCTTGCTGACAACCGGTGCATCGCCCGAGGAGCTGCGGGAGGTCATGCACCGGTACGAATCGATCGAACCGTTGCCCGCGCACTCGCATGCGGAGATCCTTCGCATTCTCGATGAAGCGATCGAACGGGCCGCGGCGCTGAAATCGGACCCGGATGCCGCACCAAGCCAAGTTCAGGGTACGCAGTCCGCAACGGCGATTCCCGCGTCCGTTCCGGAGCCGATGGCCGCACCGGTGGACACTCGGACGCTGCCAGCTTCGGTTTCCGCGGTGGCGGCAACACCGCGGCCGGTGATGGCGCGCGCGACCGCTCGGAGCGGGGAGCCAACCGCATCGCCGGCCGAGAACGTGAGCTCGATCGAGGAGCGAATCGCCCGCCAGAAGGCCGACTACAAGGCGTTGAACAATGCCTACGAGCGTGTCAGGGATGCGGGGTCTGCCGCTTCCGCCCGCACCACCGCACTCACTGCGGAGCTTGCAGCCGTCCGCAGCGCGCTGGAAGCGGAGCAAACCAGATCCCGGACACTCGACAAGGCATTGGTCGAGTCGATGGCATCGGGCGAAGCCGCACGCACCCGCGGCGCCGAAACGCGGCGGGAATTGGAGCGCGACCGCATGGAACAGCGCTCGGCACGCGATTTGCTCGCGGCTCGCGACGCGACCATCGATCAGCTGCGCCTCTCGCTCAGCGAGCGCGAGAATCAGCTGAGCGCGCTGCAAAGGGACCACGCCTCACGCCAAGCTGCGCTCGATACCCGCGCATTCACCGGCACGCAGCTCGAAGCCGAATTACGGGCCGAGCGCGCGCGCTCCGCCGCGCTCGAGGCGGAGCTTGGGGCGGCCCGAAACGCGCTCATCGAGCGCGACGGCCAACTCGTTGCACTGCAGCGGGAACACGCGAGAATATCGTCCGCGCTCGAATCGCGCACAACGAACAACGCGCAGCTGGAAGCGGATTTGCAGACTTCACGTGCGCGCGCACTCGCGCTCACGGCGGACTTGGCGTCGGCGCGCGCCACAGTGGCATCGGAGCACGACAAGACCCGGGAAAGTCGCAAGGCACTCGCGGAGAGAACTGCCGCGGACGAAGCGGCGCGGTCGGATCGCGAGGACCTGCTGCGGAAGTCGGAGATGTACCGCGCCGAATTGAGCAAGGTCCGAGGCGAGTTGAACACGGCGCGCGATTCGCTCGCCGCGCGGCAGAGTGAACATACGAAAATCGTGGCCGCCCTGGAAGCGCGAACGAAAGCTCTGGAGGCGCAGTTACAGGCAGCCCTGACCCGTGTTGATGAGAAGCGGCTGGAATCGGCGGCAACTCAGGAGATCACCGTTGCGCTCGACCGGCCGCAGCGCGAATACCGACCTGCCCCAGCAATCTCGGCATTCGATGCGCCGCCGTTCGATGCAGCGCAGACCGTATCGATCGCGGCACCGACCGCATCGATCGCGGCGCCGGAATCCAAGCGCGCGGCGCAATTGCCGGAGTTCCCCCTGTTCGGGTCTCGCGGCCGGCGGACGGCCGGTGCGGTCGCCCGACTCGTCGGGGTCGGCGCGGCGATAGCCGTGCTTGCGGTTGTCGCGTGGATCATCGTGCACCATGCGCCGGAATCGGAAAATGTGCCCGCCGGATCCGCAGCGCTCCCAAAGTCGGGCACGGTCATCCGCGACTGCCCGGCATGTCCCGCCCTCACGGTAGTGCCCAAAGGTCGATTCAAACAGGGATCGGATCGTGCCGGGAGTATTTCCGCGTCATTCGAAAAACCGGTGCATTGGGTGTCGATCGACCGTCCGTTTGCCATCTCGACCAATGCCGTCACCGTGGATGAATTTCGCGCGTTCATCGCGGCGACCGGACGGGACATGCGTGGCTGCGACACGTACGATGACAAGTGGCGGTATCGGCAGGAAACCAGTTGGGAAAACCCGGGTTTCGTGCAGACCGGATCGCATCCTGTCACGTGTGTCTCTTGGGATGATGCCAAGGCCTATGCGGCATGGTTATCGACGACAACCGGACAGCAATACCGGCTGCCAAGCGCGGCGGATTGGGAATATGCCGCGCGCGCCGGCGGCGAGGCCGTTCAGCCATGGAATGCCGCTGGAGCGAGCGCCTGTGCCAGCGCCAACGTGGCCGACCAGCGCGCGGCGCGCCGGTATCCGGGGTGGACGGTATTCGCCTGTGATGATGGGTATGTGTACACGGCACCCGTCGGGTCTTTCAAAGCCAATTCATTTGGCCTCAACGACATGTTGGGCAACGTCTTTCAATGGACCGATGATTGCTGGCACGCGGATTATGCGGGCGTACCGACCGACGGCTCAGCGCGCACCTATGGCGACTGCTCGGAGCGCGAGCTTCGCGGGGGCTCCTGGTATACGACCCCCGAATTTGTGCGGGCCAGCTACCGCAACCACTTCCATACGAATTACCGGGCGAGCAGCGTGGGAATTCGGCTGGTCAGAGACATTCAGCCTTGAGTATGCGCATCCCGCAGCACGGAGCCATCCGTTTGTCCGGAATATCGGTGGTATCGATATTCCTGTTCCTGTCCATGCCGGCGTGGTCGCGGGCGGCGGCACCGACCTCCGCGAAGGAATCCGCGGCAGCGACGCTCAGCCGCGACTCGGAGCGCTGTCGCGCTCAGGCGAATCTGGATGCCTGCTACGACGCGATTCGCTGGAGCCCCCGAGATCCGGCCCTGCTGGTCGCCCTGGGCGATGCTCTGGAACGCGCGAATCGTCCGATGGAGGCGGTACGTGCCTATCGACGCGCCGCTACGCTGGCACCGAAGTCCCGCGACATCGCGGCGAAGATCAGCGCGGCCGAAGCGAAGCAATCCTCCCAGCGCGGGCTGGGGAATCCGTCGATTCCTGACACCGCTGCTCGCGCACCCTCCGGCAAGCGTGCCTCGAATGCAGATCCGGTGGCCCAATCGCATTGACCGGCTATCGCCATGCGGCCGCGGACGCCCATGAGATCGCGGTCGCGGAGGCACTGCAGGATCTCCCTAGGCGCATGCATCGAACTGAAGGGAAGCCTGCGCGCTGGGCCGCGCGTGATGAATTCCTTCATGCGCCAGCAGCCAGCGCTTGCGTTCGATCCCTCCGCCGAAGCCGGTCAGCGATCCGTCGGCGCCAATGACTCGATGGCACGGCACGATGATCGCTATGGGATTACGTCCATTGGCCAAGCCCACCGCACGCGACGCGTTGGGTTTATCGATATGCCGTGCCAGACCGCCGTAGCTCCACGTCTCGCCGTAGCGGATCTCGGTCAACATCTTCCACACTCGGCGCTGAAAGTCGGTGCCTTGCATGCGCAACGGCAAGTCAAATGCGCAGCGTATGCCTTCGAAGTACTCCTCGAGCTGGCGGCGGGTTTCGGGCAAGGCACCCGCGCCCGCGTCTTCGATGCAGTCACCGGTGGGCACGCGATCGCGGCCCGAAACGTCAAAAGACAAGCCGGTCAATGCTTGGCCGTCGGTCTTGAGCATCAGCCGCCCGACCGGGCTGTCGACATAGGTATATGCGTTCACGGTGAAACTCCCAGAGATTGCCAAAGATGAATGGGGTGATGACGTATGCACCCCAAGGTCAAGGTCGCCAGGCTCAGAGTAGCTATTGTAAGGTCCAAATACTCGCCGTTTTCGGACCTCCATACCCAGATCGGCCTTTGTGGGGTTGCACAGATTTCAATGTCGCCGCGGAGTGTGAACAGGGCACGATCTCTGCGCGACAGAGTCCACAGATTCTCGAATGTTCTGAGCGGGGTCCGACGCCGCTGTGCAAGATAGGCGGGTCACCACAATGAGCATTTTTAACCCATGCGCCGCAGTCTTCGGCCCGACTATAAGCGGATTTGGGTTGGTCTGAATCGCCCGATTTTGCTTGGAATAAGCGGTCGGCTGGTGATTTCCTTTGCGGCCGTCGCCGTGCTCGCCGCGGCCGCGAATCTGATTGTCGAGCACGGCGTTGAGGTCATCCGCACGATTCACCGCGAGACCAGTTCGCCGATCGATCGGCAAAACGACCGCCTGGCGCTTTCCAGGCCTATCAGCACCCCTCCTCCGCTGCCGGCGCCGATACCATTCGATCTGGATTCGATCAGAATCGCACTGCAGCATTATCAGCGTGCTGTCGAGGTGCGAGTTTTGAACGATTCGGCTGCCGCCGAGGCGCAACTGATCGAGGCTGCGAAAGATCTCGAAACCGTCTCCCGGAAACTCCAGGAATCGGCGCAAGCCGGCCTTGGAGCCGCGGCCGTGTTCGCCCGCAAGACCAAAGAGTACGAGCAAGCGGGGCGCGACGATATCCAGATAGCAGACGATCGGCGGTCGACCGCCGACAGCTACAACACTCTCGCAAACGACATGGAAAACCGGCTGACGGCATCGCTCGACGGAGCCTGGAAGATATTCGGCCGGGTGCTGGCCCGCCAATCCTTGTTGCAGCTGCATGCGGAGCTCGATGACATGCGCCGTACATTCGTACGCATGGACTCCGGCGAGATCGACGACGCAGCCGCCGGCGCAATGTCCGCCGGCGAAGCCAAGTACGCCGCTACTTTCGCGGCGAATGCCAAGAGTTTCGCGCGCTCAGAAGGTGCTGCATGGGTCGAGCGCATGCGCAATGATTTCGCGACACTCGTTGAGCGGCGTCAAGCCATGATGGCGCTCAGCGCGAACGCCCGCGACGCCGCTCGCATTCTCGATGACAGTCAGCGGAGCGCTGCGGAAGCGATACCACGGCTCAAAAAGCATGCTGCGAATGCGCCGGCCGCGCTTCCGGCCCCGCAATCGATGGCGGCTTCGGTTCCTGCTGCGCTTTCGGCCCCACCGCCGAGCGAGGCGGCTGTTCCCAGCGTAGACACCATCACGACCAGGACCACCGCCCCGGACGGCCGCGATCGTAGAACCGTCGGGTGGATCACCGTTGCGGTATTGGTCGTGTTGCTGCTGGTCTCCGTCTCAACCGTCCGCAGCGTCGCCCTGCCCGTCCGTCGCATGCTCAGAGCCACCGAGCGCATCGCCAACGGCGACGCGAATATCCGGCTCCCACGCGGCGGAATCAAGGAATTGGACACGCTCGGCGGCAGCTTCAATCACATGGCTGCACAGCTGGCGGCCGCCAGAGAGATGACCCGAGACTACCAACAGCGCCTGGAAGAGAGGGTTGAACAACGGACCCGCCAACTGCAGCACCTCGCCGAACACGACCCGTTGACGCATCTACCCAATCGCCGCCAGCTGTTCGTCCTGCTCAATCACGCGCTGGAGCGCGCCCGGCAGCACCGGCTTCGCGTGGCGGTTTTCTTCGTGGACATCGATAACTTCAAGAATCTGAATGACAGTCTCGGCCACGCGTTCGGCGATCAAGTGCTGTCAGGTATCGCGGAACGCCTGAGAGAGGCTGCGCAGGGATTCGGCTTTGCGGGCAGATTGGGCGGTGATGAATTCACGGTTGTTTACGAAGATGCCGCTACCATCGAGGTGATACGCACGGCCGGTCAAGAGCTGGTGAACATATTCGAGCGGCCGCTCGTGATCGATGAACGAGAAATCGTCATTCGAGCCAGCGTCGGAGCGAGCTGGTACCCCGAACACGGTGAACGCGGCGATGAACTGCTCAGCGCGGCTGATGCGGCCCTGTTTCAGGCAAAAGCACTCGGTCGCAGCCAGCTTGCAGAGTTCACGCCCGCACTGCTCGAGACCGCAACGCGAAAGTTTACGATCGAACAGGGCCTGCGCCGCGCCATCGAACACGGCGAATTCGAACTCGTGTATCAACCGGAAATCAGACTGAGATCCATGGACATGGTGTTGGTGGAAGCGCTGTTGCGATGGCGCCTGCCGAACGGCCGGCAAGCCCCTCCCGCCGAATTCCTGGCGGTCACCGAAGAGTCCGGGCTCATTACCGAGGTGGGCAACTGGGTGCTGCGCAAGGCGATCGAAACGGCATCTCATTGGCACCATGGGCAGTGGCCGCAGGCGCGGGTCGCGATCAATGTGTCGCCGCGTCAGCTACTGGATCGACGCTTCGTCGATTACGTGCAAGGCCTGCTGCGGGAGTTTCGAATTCCCGCCAGCTGCATTGAGCTCGAACTCACCGAGTCGGTGTTGCAATCGGGGCCCGCAACCATCGAGGCGCTGCATCACCTTCGCGCGCTCGACATCCCTATCGCCTTGGATGATTTCGGTACGGGGTATTCTTCCCTGGCTTCCCTGGAAAATCTTCCCCTCACGCGCATCAAGCTCGACCGCACTCTGATCTCCTCGATCGATACGAACCCGCGCTCGGCCGCAATTGCCGCCGCCATCATCCGGTTGTGCTGCGATCTGAATCTGGAGATGACCGCCGAAGGCGTCGAACGATTGGAGCAGTTTGCGATATTGGCAGAACATCCATCGATCGACATGCAGGGCTATCTGATCTCCAAACCCGTCGCCGAAAGCGAAGTGATCGCAGTCAAGGGCCTGATGCCGCAGCTGGTGCAAAACATGCTGCTCGAGTCATCGTCAAGAAAATTCGAACTCGGCATTCGCAAGCCGAAGCCCAAACGCGCCACCGCCTGAGACGCGAAACCTGCCGCGCCGCGAAAGTCTTGTGCGCCGCAGCATCCACCCCGAACGTCGCCGCCTGGTCGAGGAGTTGACAGCAGACGTCATTTGCGGATAATCACTGCCTAAGCAGTAATTGCCGAGGCATTAAATGTCCAAGCAGCATTATCACGTGTCGACCTACCGGGCGCAGAACAGCGTCGGTTACCTCATCAAGCGCGCGCATTCCTTGATGTTGGATGTCATGGAACCGGTGCTCGAGGACCATGGATTCTCCTTCGTCCAATACGTCATCTTGTCGTGGCTGCGGGATGGCATCGCGGTGAACCCCAAGGACATCTGTGCCCAGTTT
>Ga0137412_10001228_pt1 | contig 19684 bp, 19 predicted proteins | sample CZODoug2_1_16fun_FD_122160 | JGI IMG/M metagenome (GOLD analysis project Ga0137412, IMG submission 122160) | Vadose zone soil fungal communities from Angelo Coast Range Reserve, California, USA - CZODoug2_1_16fungal (Hybrid Assembly) | ecosystem: Environmental > Terrestrial > Soil > Vadose zone...
GTAGTTTTCTTCGGGCATTTTCTGCGCCGCACCGACGACCGCGCCACTTACAAACGAGTAAAATCCTTTTTCGCTCGCGGTAATCGGGTTCGCGGGCGGCGCGGACTGCGCTGGTGGAGCGGACGACGCCGGTGGTTTTGCCTGCCCGAGCAGAGCAACGGGAACTGCCATCAATGCAACAAACACAATACCGAGTCTTTTGTTCATAAAATTCCTTTCGGGAAATCGTGCCACCTTGCGGGTCGTAAAGGACCTTCCTTCCGAACACCCGCAATCTACTATACGCACGAAGTGCCAAATCGTTTCACGTCACACTGCTATGTCTGGTAAGTCGCCTTACCGGAGATCTCTAACAATGTCGGCCCTGTCAAATCCTTTTTGAGCACACTTCTCCGTCCACTCCAAAGAGTGGTCTTCGTTGTTCTCTTTCGACGTCTGCTTCGACGACCACGGCTCGCTCATAATCTTTCGGTCGGCTTCAGTCCGACCTAAACATCTCTTCGATCCTTACATCGACCATGATTAGTAATTCAAACTCCCTTTGCAGGGAGCGGGACGCCCAGTCATGTGCACGGCGTTCTACTTCACGCCATCTCCGGTACCGAGCTGTCCCGCGTGCGAACCGAATTCTAAAGACTGCGAATAGTCACGACCATTCCGCCACATCCAGTACAACCGAACCCCCAGCCGGCGTCCCATCGCTACTTTGGCAATGCTTTTGTGTCGACGCATCGCCAGGTGAATGTACCGACGTCTCCAGTCAGGGTGGACACGTGCTGCTGCTTGGGCTGCTTCCACCAACAAGAAGCGCAACAACGAATTGCCTTGCTTGCTGATGTGTCCAAGTCGCTGCTTGCGAGCACTGGGCTTCTCACACGGGATCATCCCCACGTACGTGCCGATCTGCTTGCCGCGTTGAAACCGAGTCGGAGTTCCGATGATCAGCACGTAGGCGAGGGCCGTAAGTGGACCGACACTGGGATGAGTCATCATCAGCCGCAGAGCCTCGGGTCGCTTCCTGGCTTCCCGTTCGACGGCTGCGGTTAATTCCTCAATCATCGGATTCATACGGTCGAGCAACTCCAACAACTCTTGCCGGCGACAACTGGCCCAAGGACCTAACGCCAGCTTTTCTAACTGCCCTCGCCCTTGTTTGCTGAATAGCTTTTTCTTCAAGCGATAGCCTTCGTTCATGGCCAACGCCTGCAGCTGATTCATGATCCGGGTGCGCATCTGCACCAACCGATGACGGTGCCAGAGAAGTTGTCGCAGATCCCGATTCTCCGGACCCGGTACCCAAATTTGCGGAAAGTTATTTTCCCGCAACAGCCTGAGTAGGAGTCGGGCGTCCTCACGGTCGAACTTCTGCTTCTTTACTCGCTTGGCTTTGATCTCCGCAGGATCTCCGATCCACAGCTCGAAACCCAATTCAGCCAGTAGCCGCTCGAACCAGCGTGAATATCCGGTAGCCTCCATCCCTACCCGCACACAGAGTCCTCGCTGCTTCGGGCCGCGATAGAATTTCTCGGCTTGTCCATCACTGTGGCTTAGTTCCTGTTCGTCATACTCACCAGTCTCCTCGATTAAAAATGCAATCGTCTGAAAGCTCGGGTGGTAATCTACGCCTATCAGTACCATGTTCGGCTCCTTTCTCCCGAGCCTGCGGTCGTCGATAAACCACAGTCTACTCGGGTCGAGGAGCCGACATTGTTATGCAATCCTGTGAAGTAAAACTTCATTTGGACGATTACGGCGTTAATCGGGCACTACCCGCTGGTACGGAGCATGATTCGGAATTACACCATTTCACGGACCCGTCCACTTATGAGCTTGAGCACCTGATTCGGGGCCGGGATGATGAATTGCGCGTTTCCATCTGGCCAAACCACTTGGAGCCGTGGTGTTGGGCGGGGCACCAACAGTTTGGAAAGGCCAGTCAATTCGGGTGTCGTCAAAGACAATTTGAGATTCTTATTGGGACCCATTTCAAAAGCTGAACGGTCTCTGGGCAGATTCATCTTGTGAGGCACGAAGAAGAGTCCTAGTGGACCGATATAAAGAACTCCGCCAACAGAAAAATTCTCGCTGCGTTTCCAGCTACACGGCAACCGATATCGCAACTCTCTTTCAGGCGGAGGTGGAGTGTCTATTTCGGGGTCCCCAGCGTACAGGCGGTCAATCACTGACGCCATTCTCTTCCGAAAGCGGCGTGGGAAGCACGTACCAAAAGCGACCCCAGAGAATACTCCTGCGAGAATGCTCAGCAGAGCGCGCCAACCAAATCCAATAATTGAAGGCACCAGAAAAAAGCACGCTAGTGCCATAGTTAAGCCAAAGAAAAGGCCCGTGAACAAGCCAATCCGCTGACGGTATCCGGTGTCATCACTGTCATAAACCTCTCTGGGCACAAGATTCTCCATCGTCGTTTTCTCACCGGTTCTTTGATTTCCGTGCGCGCAGCTTCAATAACTCCGGCTCGACCCAAACCACGTCGCATTTCTTCGGTTGAAGTTCGATGTTCCCGTATTTGTCAAATCCCCTAACGGTATAGACCTTTCCGAGCATGCTCCTGAACAACTTCTCGGTACCCAGTTCGTCTTTTACGCCTGGTGCAAAGTTTATCGTTGGAAGTCCGACAATCGTGACCTTATCTCCGACCTGAAATTTTCGCTTTCCCATTGGTGACAGGCTCAGTTTTATCACAACACGAAGCCTAGCTCCTGGTAAGTCGCGTTACCGGAGAGGTGCCAAGGCCAGCAATTTCACTTGTACGGTTTCGGCGTTTACCAGGCATGCGGATTAACCATGAACAATTAAGTCACGAAGAATACGTAAGATTTGGCTTGACAGTTCCTGGTTAAGTGGCGCAGGCTGCTTGCATACCCTCAGAGGCAGAACCGCAACCTGAGTTGACCTGAGTTATCTGAAATTGCCTTCAGACAGCCCGAAACCTTCAATGGAGGCTTATATGAGAACTATGAATCGTTTGGAACAACCGTTCCGCGGGGCTTCGACCTTGCAGGAACAGATCAATCGTGTATTTGGCGAGATGGTGGGACGCACCGGCGAGGAGTCGAACTTGACCCCTTGGGCCCCGGCCGTCGATATCTATGAGACCGAGAATGAACTGGTGGTTAAGGCCGACCTGCCGGACGTGAATCCCCAGGACCTGGACATCCGCGTGGAGAACAACATCCTCACCATTCGCGGCGAACGCAAGTTTGACAAGGAGGTGCACGACGACAACTACCTGCGCATCGAACGCGCCTATGGCTCCTTCAGCCGCAGCTTCTCGCTGGCCAACTCCGTAAACTCCGACGCCATCAATGCCGACTATCACGATGGCGTGCTGACGCTAAGCATCCCGAAGACCGAGGAAGCAAAGCCGAAGCAGATCAAGGTGAATGTGGGAACACCAGCCGTGAGTCAAAGCGCACCGCAACCAAGGACTCTAGCGGCCGCTCCAGGCGCTCGCTAAAGAGACCCGTACCGAACAGGAAGTAGCAAGGGGCTGGCGATATCGCCAGCCCTTCTTTCGTTTTCGGAGCGGCGGCCTTTCCAGGTTAGCGTTCGTGTGGCGACTAATTCACCTCGCCGTCATTTTGATGAATATACCTCGCGTGTTAGACCGAAGAATGAACAGTCGGGAGTTGCGGAAGTAGACTCTTCGCATGGATGGCGAAAATACGCCTAACATGCGTGGTGGAGGCAGAGGGGGGAAAGGATGATCGGGAGGCGGATTGTTTTTGTTTTCTTGCTCGTTTGCAGTTTCGTGGCGCTCGGCTCGCTGTCGGCGCAGCAAAAGCACGCATCTCGTATCGGTTGGATCAGCGACGAGGGTTGTGGGGCCAAACACACGAAGGCCGGCGGCGCGGATTGCGTGCAGAAATGCTGGCGTGGTGGCGCTTCGGTGGGGCACCCGGAATGGAAACCCCAACGAGCCGTCTTTGTAGCAGATGATGATCAAGGAATCTGGATAGTCGAAAACCCAGAAGCCGTTAGGAACTTTCCTGCCGCGCATGTGGTGTTGGCGGGCAACTTCGATTCTGCAAAGAAGACGATTCACGTTGAGGAGATCACCCCCGCTCCGCAGTTGGGTAGTCCAAAATGCGCGTCAGATCCTGATACGTCGCCTTACCGGACAACTGGAAATCGCACTCAGAAGCACAATCTCATTGTTTCCTGCGCCACAAGTCCATAAACAAGTCCATAAACAGTTTAGCCGTCGCAGGACCGTGCCCCGCGTATAATGCCGCGTCGCGGATTATGCCGAATTCCCTGATGTCGTCAACGCCGTTTCCTCTCTATTCCTGGCTTTCCGCGCACACCGATGCTTGATTAAGTCGGCATAATCCCGCGGAGGCCGGCCTTCTCATCAGTTCTGGTTAGTCCACGCAAACCGGAAAAGTGGCAGCCAGTATCAAGGCTCGTACCAACATGGCGGTAACCGCGTTGGGACTTGGCTGGGGTGAGCACAGCCTCTGCTTCAACGAGGCCTTCGTAGAAAGAGAGTCGTGACGACCCTATCATTTGAGGCGATACCAAGGTCACATTTCACAGGGGAGCCAGAAAACAAGGATGACCGCCGACCTCTTCTCCTCGTTCCAAAATTCTAGCCCATTGCTCTGGTACGCGCTAGCTCCTGTTAAGTCCCGTAATTCGGACTAGAAGGCGGGTGGCCGCGATTTCCTAAAGAAGACTCCACTTGATTATCCCCGAGGGGCTCCTTAACTTCCAAGGTTGGGAAACACTGCAACCTAGAAAAACACCGCCAGAGAAACTTTAAATCGTTTGCTTTTCTCGATGTGGTTCTTGTTGAGGGCACGTTTCTTATGCAAGACCTCGGAAACGATGCTTTCAGAGCCAAAGATGGGCACCACATCTTTCTGGCGGAGATCATTCCCATCCATCAACGTCCGAAGGACTTCGATCGGAGAAGCACGGGGAATGGAATGATGCTCTTCTTCGTAAGCTTCGATTAGGGTCATCAAGACTTTCGGCATACTTCTTTCTTCGAACGTTGGACGCTCTTTACTCGCCAGTTTGTCCAAGACGGATAGGTATTGCTCATGTTGCTGCTTGGATGCGATCGGGGTCGGCGAGCTAACCTCCAGTGCGTATTTTTCGGGTACTCCAATCATCATCTTTGCCATTCCTTTCGTCGTAATCAGCGTGACTCAAGATGCCCCGGATGTAAACCATTCTTCACCTGTATTTGATGGTAGCAATCAGCCCGCATCGATTATGGCTTATGTCTAGAGTTGACCGCTGACGCTGCGACGCACAACAGATATAATCAGACTCTCTGGAAAATTGCTGACTACGAATTGAGGAGCATGATGGAACATAACTTGCACAACACAATATCGCTTCTCACCCGCACCCCCGCTGCTCTCGATGCGCTTCTGCGTGATCTACCGGAAACTTGGACATTCCGAAATGAAGGTGAAAGCACTTGGAGCGTGCTCGATGTCGTCGGCCATCTCATTCATAACGAACGCACTTAAATTGGATGCCGCGCGCGAGGATGGTGCTGCAATTTGGCGAGACCAAGGCTTTTGAGCCTTTTGATGGTTGGGGACAGGAACAAGAGAGCGAAGGCAAGTCGTTGGGGCAGTGATTGGATGAATTTGCTCGTTTGCGGCCAGAAAACCTGGACGAACTGCGTACATTGAATCCGCGGCAAGAGTACCTCGAGCTGCGTGGACGGCATCCTGCCTTCGGAGTAGTTACCCTGTCTGAGCTGCTGGCTAAACCGCATCCTATTTCACGGTACAATTGAGGGATGGCTGTGCGACTCATTGCGCTAGATATTGACGGTACGCTGCTGGATAGCCGCTGGCAGCTTCCCGAGGCCAATCGCGCGGCAATTGCGGAAGCGACGCGCCGAGGCATCGAGGTGGCGCTGGTCACCGGGCGGCGCTATGATTTTGCCATGCCCGTGGCGCGCAAGTTGGATTCTCCCCTGACCATGATCGTGAACAACGGCGCGCTGATCCGCTCGAAAGAAGGCCGAACGCATCTGCGCCATCTCTTGCCGCGAAGCACGGCGGAACAGGTTCTAGAGCTGACCCGGCCGTGGCGCGAAGGCGCGGCGGTGATTTTCGACCGGCAGCTCGAGAATCAGCTTATGCTTGAAGTGCTGGACCCGGACGATTCGATGCGATACGCGTACTACTCGCGGAACTTGGAGTTCATTGGGCTGGCGAAACCACTGGAAAACTGCCTGACGGAAGATCCCATTCAGGTGATGCTCTCCGGCAAAGTCGAGCCGATGCGGAAGGCGGAGGCTGCCCTGCGCGGCGCTCCCTTCGTGGAAGAATTTGCGCTGGCGGTGACGTGCTACGAGAGCAAAGACTTCGCGATGATCGATGTGATTAACCCGGTGTGCTCGAAAGGATCGTCGCTGGCGGAATGGGCGGCATTGCGCGGATTCACGCGCGACGAAGTGATGGCCATCGGAGACAACCACAACGACCTCGAAATGCTCTCGTTTGCCGGCATTCCCGTGGTGATGGGAAACGGCGTGCCATCGTTGAAAACGTATGGCTGGCATGAAACCGGCACGAACGACGAAAACGGCGTGGCTTTGGCGATCGAACAATTCGCATTGCGGGAGGCTAGGCCTTGCGTCTGAAACGTGCGGCACTCTTGCTCTCGCTCGGCTTGGTGGCAGCGCCGGCTCTGCGGGCGGAATACGTGGTGCTTCGCAGCGGCCAGCGCCTGAAGGTAACGGGCTACCAGCTTCTGGGAGACAAGTACCGCTTGCAAATGGGCGGAGGCACGGTGGAGATTGCCGCCGAGGACGTTGTGACCATCGAGCCGGAAGAGGTTTTTACGCCTCTGCCTGCGAAGCCAATCGTAAAGGCGCCCTATCGCGAATTGGTCGAAGCAGCGGCGGCGCGATACCGGGTGGATGCCGACCTCATCACCAGCGTAATTGCCGTGGAGTCCAACTTCGATCCAAAGGCGTTGTCGCCCAAGAATGCGCGCGGGCTGATGCAACTGTTGCCGGAGACGGCGGAGCGGCTGGGAGTGCAAAACATTTATGACCCGCAGGAGAACATCGACGCGGGAACGCGCTACCTGCGCGAACTGCTGCAGATGTACAACAACGACCTCGCCCTGACACTGGCGGCCTATAATGCGGGGCCGGAGCGCGTGCAGCAATATGGCCGCGTTCCGCCCTTTGCGGAAACGCTTTCCTATGTCCGCCGTGTGAAGCGCAGCTATGAGAAGAGCAAATCCAAGGCTTCCGCGAAAAAACCGGCTTCGCCTGGAGCAATGGCAGCGACCTCCCGGCATCGGACCGGTCAGTCTCCATAAAAACTACTGCTGAGGCGGCGGATTCTGCGGTGGAGCAGTGGGGTTCTGTCCGGGTTGCAGGCCGGGACTACCGTTCACCTGGCCTCCTAATCCCGTTCCCGTCTGCATGCCCGGCTGTCCCACCCCGAAATTGTCCTTCGACGGATCCCAGATGAATTCGAAGAGGTGATAATTCTTGGCTTTGTCGTAGACGATGACGGAAGATTTGTTGATCTTGCTGCCGACGCCGATGATGTTGCCGCCGATGATGGCGGACGTATCACCCGTTGGAATCGGCTGCGGGTTGGATCCCGAGTCGCTCTGGTCGGTCCCCACGGGCGTTCCCGTAGCAGCCGGTGGATTTGTTCCACCGGGCGGTGTCCCGCCCGGGGCTTGCTGACCAATTGCGCCGGGCTGTGCCGGGGTGCCTGGCCCGTTCAAAGCATTCGCGGGAGTGCCAATGCCTCCTGGGTGAGGAAGCTGGAGGTTTTGCGATGGCTTCAGGCTGCCAATGAGTTGCCCCATGGGGCCGACATAGATGAACCTCCAGGAACCATCTTCCTTGTTCATGGGGTCTTTGTAAGCCTGGCGCATGAAGCGGAGTGAACCCACCTTCGGCTTGGTGAGGTCCTCGAGGGAGGTCGGAAACCGCCCCGTCTTGCGGAAATGGAGCTTCACACCGCGGGCATATTGATTCCCTCGCCAGATCATCTCTTTTTCTTTTTCGCGCTGGCCTTCAGTCAGAATGTTCGGCACAACGACCATCGTGGAGAGGAGCAAAACGGTGACGAAAAAGATGACTACGAGCAAGGCATATCCACGCTCGCTGCACCTGCGTACCGTTTCTGGAGGTCGGGCGTTCATTAGGATGGTGGCGCTCCTTGCTCCTCGAGGATGGCAGTGCCGCGGCGCCCCGAGGAGACTTCCTCAAATTCGAGGCTCGCGTTGCCCACTTTCAGAATGCGAAAGCGATTAAGCAGAAGTTCGCCCTCCGCGACGACATGCACTTCCTCGCCGTCGGTGAAGAAGGCGCGGCGGGCGCTACCGTTGGGGACGGTCCCGTAACCGAAGAATTTCAATGGCAGCTTCGGCGGTTCTGGAGGTGGTGGAGGATCGGAAGTAACTCCCGACGGGTCAGGCGGGAGCATGGGAGGCGGTTGTTGTGGCGGGGGCGGGGGAGTCAAACTGAAGATATTGCGGCCGGTGCTCTTGTATTCGGTCTCGCGGGCCCTTTTCAGCCTGTCGGTGTGGAGCTGGGGGTTTTCGACGGAGAGCAGCGGCGGATTTTGGGACCCGGAGCCGGCATCGGCAGTCACAATGGGCCTTCCCCGGTCGAAATAAAAAAACCAGATAACGCCGGCGGTCATTAGAAGTACGGCAAGCACGACGAGTTGTTTCTTCTGCTTCATGTGCCCGTCCGGAAATAAGTTCTGAGGTGGAGCGCGACCTTAATGACATTTGCGGACGCCTGATTCGCGTTTTCCGAAGCCAGGGACAAGGAATCCACTTGGTAAAGATTGCTGGAGCGCTGCAGACCATTCAGAAACCCGACCACGCTCTTATAATCCCCAGTGACGGTGGCGTCGATGGCCACTTCCGTCATTCCGCGGTTCGCAATCTTGGTCTCCTTAAAAGTTTGATCCTCGAGCTGAATTCCATTCTTCTTGGCAATAGCGTCGAGTTCAGACCGGATGGAGGAATTGTGTGAGCTTGCCGGAAAGAGCGATTGTTCAAACTGATCGCAATCTTTCTGGATTGCGGGAATGTTTTCTCGGATGTCCTGGGCGCGCTTGATATCTGCTTTCAAGATATTATGTTGCGTCGTTTCCACCACAAGCTGCTCTCGTGGCGCGCGAGGGGCGGAAGAAAGCCGCCAACTGTAGGCAGCAAGGGCCACATCCGCGAGGACGAGAAGAATTACGCCGCCGAGAATCGTTCGTTTCCGCAATGTGAAATCGCGCCGCATCAAATTCTCGAATAGACCGTGGTTAATTGGACGACCTTTTGATCGCCGCTTTGGTTCCCGCTCGGATTGGCCTTGTGAACGCCCTGCACTTGAACTTCGGTAAATTCTTTCGATTCTTCGAGGGCGCGCACAAACTTGAGCTCTGCTTCGTCGCTCGTGACGCCCACGCTCAATTTCACTTCGACGTGTCCTGGAACCTGCTTGGGCTCGATGCTGATGAGGCGTACGCCGTCAGGAAGGAGGTGCTCGAGATCCATAAACATCAGCGTCCAATTGAAGCTGCGCGCGTCGAGGATGGTATTGATGAAGGCGGCGCGATCGTGCAAATTGGCGATGTCCTTTTGACTAAAATAACGCTCCAGATCCTTGCGCTGCGCCTCCAGCTTGGCCATCTCCTGGCGCATTTTTCCGGTGCGCGCGCGCAGCTCAGCGTCGACTTTGCGCGCGGAATGCACGTGCCAACCTAACGCGAGAAACAGGAGTCCCGCCACGACAGCGGTCAGCCCAGCACCGACCAGGAACCGCCGGTGGGTCTCCAGCGGCTTGGTTGCTAAATTAAGCCGAACTTTCATGCCCTCTCTTGCCTCCATCCCGAAAACCGATTCTAGCCCCGCTGCAGCATCCAACCGATCAAACCTTCCAAGTCGCGCTCCGCCAGCGGACGGGCATCTTCTTTGATGCGTCCATCAGAGACCGCGGAGTGTAACAACGACCGCACGTCGCAATGGAATTCTTCCTCGAGTGGCCGGACAAACTCAGCGAGGCGCGTTCCCAGCCCGGCCACGCGGACGGATTGAATGGCTTCCTGCCAAGTGTCCTGATAATACGCCGCCACCGGAAAAATCTCTTCGAGAAGCATTTGCGGCTTGAGGTTCACGCCGTGCGCCGGAAGTTCAGTGCAGCGATAGCCACACAAAACTCCGCGGCGCACGATCGCGGTGGTCAGGGTGGAGCCCGAGACGCGCGCGAGAAGCGTCGGCTTCTCATCTTCGACGAGCGCGATGGCGGCGAGCGAAGAACTTAACACTACGCCGGGATGCAGCCCGATTCCCTCGACGAGGGATTCGTACTCCCTGATGATGCGCAGCCGTGCGAGCGCCGTGACGACGTCAATGCCGGTTTCGCGCGGCGCCTGGCGCATATAGGAAATGAGCGTCTCGTCGGCTTCGAAAGGCACGCTCTTCTTCAACTTCCACCGCAACATCGGAACGGCTTCGGCTGCCGAGCGTGGGAAATCTTCAAAGTGCTGAACAAAGACGCGAATCACCGTGTCGGGAAGGATCATGGCAACATCTTCATCCTGGGAGTCCAGATGATTGCAGACATTGGTTACAGCGGCCTTAACGGCGGCGCCGTTCACGATGTTGGCTTCGACGGCCGACGGAGCTAGCGCTCCAACCGGCAGCGATTCGACAGCGTAGCCATCGAGCGAACCGGTGCGGCTCCAACGGGCCGCAGCAACACGGTCCGGCGCAACTTCAACGGCCAAAGCGGCGTTCGGCATGGCGTCGAGCCAGCGCACAACCCGGCGCGCCCAGTCGAACTGGTAAATTCCCTGCCGGAATGCAGTGGTACTACTCAACGAAAGTCACCTTGTTGATCTCTTTCACGGTCGTGATGCCCGCACGAATCTTGGCCAGCCCGCTTTCGCGCAGAGTGATCATGCCCTCTTCGCAAGCGATGCGCTTGATCTCCGAAGTCGGACGGCGATCCACAATCATTTCCCGGATGCGGTCGGTCAGGTCGAGCAATTCGCAAATCGCCGTCCGGCCATGATAACCAGTACCCGAACATTCCAGGCAGCCGGCGCCCTCGGCAAACGTTACGTTTCCCCAGACAACCGGATCGAGGCCGGCTTCCTTCAATTCCTCGGGAGAATATTTTTTGGGCTTCGTGCATTTCGCACAGATCACACGGACGAGCCGCTGCGCCATGATGCAATTCAAAGCAGAGACAAAGTTGTACGGCTCGACACCCATGTTGATGAAGCGGCCGATGACGTCGGTCACGTTGTTGGCGTGGACAGTGGTAAAAACGAGGTGGCCGGTGAGCGCCGACTGAATGGCGATTTGGGCGGTTTCCTGGTCGCGGATTTCGCCCACCATGATCTTGTCGGGGTCGTGGCGCAGGATGGAGCGCAACCCGCGCGCGAAAGTGAGGCCCTTTTTCTCGTTGACCGGAATCTGCGTGATGCCGCGGAGTTGATACTCGACCGGATCTTCGATGGTGACGATTTTGTCTTCGTCGGTCTTGATCTCGTTGATGGCCGCGTAGAGCGTAGTGGTCTTGCCGGAACCCGTAGGACCCGTCACGAGAACCATGCCATAGGGTTCGCGAATGTAGCGCCGGAAGCGGCGGGTTTCTTCCCCGGAGAAACCCACGACGTCCAGAGTAAGGCTCTGGAATTTCTCGGAAAGCGTTTCTTTGTCCAGGACGCGGAGGACCGCATCTTCACCGTGACTAGCGGGCATGATGGAAACGCGCAAATCAATGTACCGCCCCTTGTATTTCACGCGGAAGCGGCCATCCTGGGGAACGCGACGCTCGGCAATGTCCAGATCGCTGAGCACCTTAATGCGTGAAAGCACCGTGGAATGCCATTCCTTGGCGATGGGCTGCATAGCATGCTGCAGCACGCCGTCGATACGGTATTTGACGGCAACTTCGGAGTCGCGAGCTTCGATGTGGATGTCGCTGGCGCGCCGCTCTAGTGCGGTGAAGATAATGGTCTCGACGAGGCGCACCACCGGGCTGGCGGTGCTATCGCGCGTCAAACGGTCGCCGGAAATCGTCTCGTCGCTATCCTCATCATCCTTGGAAGTCTGAAGAGTGAAAGCTTCCGTGGCTTGCTCGAGCACACGCTGGGATTGCTCGGTGCGTTTCAGGATATCGCCGATCTGGCGGGCGGTAGCGACGCGGATTAAAAGTTTCTTGCCGAGCAGGAGGGGCAGTTCATCGCTCATCTGCACCTGGCCGGGGTCCGCTGCCGCGATGGCCAAAACATTGTTCTGCAGTTCGAGCGGCACGAAGTTGTAGCGAAACATCAAGTCTGCGGGGATGGTACGAAACAATTCCGCATCGATCCGTTGTTCCCGGAGATCGATGAAAGCGTAACGGTATCTTTCCGCGAGTTTGCGCGCAAACTCGCGTTCGTGCTGTTCGTCACCGTCACCCGGCAGCCCGGGCGCAGGAGGAAGTTGTTCTATGGTGGCCATAATCCTTTACTTTACCGCCCCCGTCATGGAGAACGAAAAGATGGGCAGATACAGTGAAATCAGAATAAACGCAACTAACAAGCCCATGAAGATTAATAGAATTGGCTCGATGAGGGAAACGAGCGCGGACAGGCGCAAGCTGACCTCTTCCTCATAAAACTCTGCCACGCTGTTCAGCATGGGAGAAAGCGCACCGCTCGATTCGCCCACCTCAATCATATCGAGCGCCAGTTCCGGCATGACACCCTTGGAGGCCAGGGCCGCGTGCAGGGATTCCCCTTCGCGTACCATCTGGGTAGCCTGGCCAACCGTGGAGCGCAGCAATTTGCTGGTGATGGCATCGCTGGCGGTCTGAAGTCCCGCCACCAGCGGCGTGCCGCCCGTCAGCAGCGTCGAAAGCGTGCGGGAGAACTGCGCGACTTGAAATTTGAGGAGCGTGTCACCAATCACCGGCAAACGGAACTTGAACCGATCGAAAGCCGTTCCGCCTTCTTCGGAGCGGGACCAAAGAAAAATGGCGGCTGCCGCCACCGCCATCAGCGCGACAACTCCTAGAAAAACAAAGCGATAGTCGACCGTCAGGGCAATCAACAATCGCGTGGGCGTGGGGAGCTCCACGTTTAGTTCGTGGTAGAGCAGAGCAAACTTTGGAATCACCGCGGTGACCAGGTAGGTCACGATAACGGTCGCTACGCTGATCAATAAAACAGGGTAGACCAGCGTGGCCAGAATCTTTTTGCGGACGCCCGTGCTCACACGTTGATAGGCAATGTAGTAGTCCAGGACGCCCGGCAAATTCCCGCTCTTCTCTCCTGCAAGGATGGCCGTCGAATAGACCTTGGAAAACACTCCGGCTTCCGTGACCGCCTCCGAAAGCGACTTTCCTTCCCGTACGCGGTCCCGTATCTGGGAGATCACCGGGCGAAGTTTGGGCGCGGAGGCGCGGGTGGCGAGAAGATCCAGGGATTTCAAAATCGGCAAACCGGCTTTGATGAGGGTGTTGAATTGCTGGTTAAGAATGAGGAATTCCGAACCGCCAATCTGGCGTCCGCTTTTTCGCCGAACCAGCCCGGCGAGGCGGCCGCCGCGAGATTCCACCGAGTAGACGTACAATCCCCGGTCAACGAGCTTCTGGCGCGCTTCTTCCAGTGAACTCGCGGGTTCGACGTGCGAAAAAACACGCCCATCGGCATCCGCCACGCGGCAGTGAAATTGACCCATAGCCTCTTTAGTTTACCTCATCTAGTTGATATGCGGGGAAGGCCCTGGAGGTTGGCTGTTCCCCGGAGGAAAGGGGGCCGGAATGCCTGGCTGCCTAGCGATTCACCCCACCTTGACCGCTGGGTAATTCTCCGTTCACGATGGCCACACCTTTTGGGACGTCAAAACGGAAGAGTGAATCCGGCACCTGGGGATCCATCCGCCAGTTGGTGAAAGAAAACTCAATTCCGACTCCTCCCGGATCGCGAACGAGCACTCGCGCCAGGTCGCCACTATTCGTGTCGATTTCAAAGAAGACCGATTCGCCGTTCAAAGGTTTTTGGGATGGGGAGTCTCCCAAGGCTCGTTTCGGGGATTTGGATGCCGCGCCGCGCAGCTGGCAGTAGAGCATGGCGTGTTCCGGGTTCTCAGGCCTTTCATCGATCGCAGGGAGGACGTGTTCGCAGACTCGTGAGAGTTTCATATCGCCGACAAGTAGCGCCAGCGGCGTACGCCAGTCGGCGCTTTCCTTCGCCGGGACCCGTGTCGCGGTGTGATCGGCGGGAACGTAGAACCAAGCCGTCTTGCCGTCAACGAGAAACAGATTCCTTTCTGGCGCCTGATAGTCCCAGCGCATTTTCCCTGGGCGCTTAAAATAAACGATTCCGGCTTCAACACGAACCAAACGGCCGTTTTCCGTGTAGCGCTCAAGAAACGATGCTTCGAGCGTCTTGGGCGTACGATATCTCACCTCCAGGCGCGCAACGCTCGACTTTGTGTCGGCGTCGGCGTGGCCGGTTAAGGCGAGAAGAAATAAAACCAGCGTAGGAAGGTATCCACACATGCAAGCAGTCTATCAGGACATTGCCTGGCAGATCGCGTGAAGTTGCCTGAGAAGAGGTAATCACGGTGAAAACCGGCGCGACAAGAACTAAAAAACGCCTAGATGACCGGGTCCGTGACGGATGCCACAGCCGTGAGGTTGTAGCGGATCTCGCCCGGTTGATTGCTGAAAAAACTCCGTCGGCCCGATTGCCCACGGGTGAGCGGATCCGCATTAACGGTGTATCCGACCGAAGGCGTATTGCCATCGTTGGCGTACGTGATTGAATAACCGCTCTTTATACCGCTCGCCAAAAGGCTGTCGATGAGGCAAGCCTGCGTCGTGCTGGCTATGCAATTACTCGATCCGCCGTCCCCGAGATCCGTCAGAGCTACTGAATAGCCGATGGCCGCAAAGGAAGCCGCATAAGCGGTTTCTGCAGTCGACACGGATCGCACGCTGGCAACGGCAGAAGCTTCATTTGCAGACATGCGCGAGCTCAGGAAACTCGGAATGGCGATCGCGGCGATGACCAATATAATCGCGACCACGATTAGAAGTTCAATGAGTGAAAAACCCGCCTGCCTCTTCCTCATCGGAGGGCTGCACTCGACAATAGTCCTTCGTCTCACGACGTCTCTGGACAGTTTCACATGCATATACGAGGCATTTGGGGGGCCAAATACAAGTCAACTGGCGTGCCCTGTCTAACAGTTATATATTCAAGAAGATAGACAAATATACCCAGCACTCGCGACTCCCTGTTGTCATTGAAGACAAAAAGTGTCTATCGTCACAGATACTTGACACTAAGTGGCGCACCTGTTCTCCGTTATCTTCAACAAGGTGCGAGGGAAGTGGATGGCGGAATTACAAATGAAAAGGCACGGGACTCGCGTCCCGTGCCATTCTATTCTCGCTGGCCAAGCATCGGACGAAGGCTGTGATTCTTAGAGTGCCGGACTCGCGGCCGTGGGAACGGCGCCAGTCGTGTCGTAACGGATGACGCCGGACTGGTCGCTGAAGAACGAGCGCTGGCCGCTCGAGCCTACGATGGTCGGTACCGCTGTCGTAGTATAGGCAACCCTTGGTATAGCGCCCGTACCCGGGGCCAGGAAGGTATAGCCGCTCTTCGTCCCCGTTACTGACAGAACCTCGTCAATCAGGCAAGCCGTCGCCACCACTGCGGGACCGCAGGGTGCCGCGCCGCCAAGGGCGGCCAGATTAGCCGCGAAACCCTCCGTCGGATACGACGTGGCATACGTCACTTCCGCCGTGTTGATGGTGCGGAGAGAACCGACTGCCGAAGACTCGTTCGCGGCCATACGTGACCGGAGGAGGTTCGGAATGGCGATGGCCGCGATGATCAGAATGATCGCCACGACGATCAGCAACTCGATAAGAGAGAAACCCTTCTGTTTCTTCATGATGCTAGATCTCCTTGAGAAATTTTAGGTTGCCAGAGCACGCTATACCTGTGGCAAGCCAGGGACCAATTCTAAGACTGCGTCTGCCCTTCGCTCCCTCTTTCGTAGCGCATTGACAATAAAAGGTTTAATGGGTTTATCCCGAATGAGCCTTCATACACCGCCGCCCAGAGACAGGCAAAACCTTCTGAGATTGCCCTTTTTTGTCCATCGCTAGAAGCAATTATCGTCACTAGCACGAGGCGGCTGCCCGAATGATTGTAGTTCTTGAAGTGTGTAAAGTGCTCTTCTGCCTCAATCTAGAGGTTATGTTTTTTGGCGTAATGACGGAAGGAGCGGTAACTAATCTTCAGGAGCTCCGAGGCCCTGGTCCGGACGCCGTCCGCCTTCACTAAAGCGGCTTGCAGATACCGCCGTTCCGCCGCCGCAATTTCCTTCTCGAAATCAACGCCATCGACGGGAAACCCTGCCGCCTGGCCCTCTGGCACCCCAATGGAAGATCCAGAATATCCGGCGATCCGATCCGGCAACACTTTCAAAGAGATCTCCCTGCCAGTCTCCAGGGCGACGGCGCGTTCCATGGTGTTTTCGAGCTCGCGAACGTTTCCAGGCCAATCGTAGGATTCCAGGCACGTCATCGCTTCCGGGGAGATCCCCTGGATGGGTTTTTCCATGGTCTTACAGAAGCGCTCGAGAAAGTGACGCGCGAGGAGCGGAATGTCGTCCCGGCGGTCGCGCAAAGGAGGCACCTGTATGGGAATCACGCTGAGGCGATAATAGAGGTCCTCCCGGAACCGGCCTTCCGCAATCTCCTTTTCGAACTCCTTGTTCGTAGCGGCAATGATGCGGACATCCACATCCGATTCTTCCGTACTGCCGATCGGGCGGACCTTGCCTTCCTGGAGGACTCGATAGAGCTTCACCTGCATGGTCAGGCTCATATTTCCGATCTCGTCCATGAAGAGCGTGCCGCCGTGGGCGGCCTGAAAGAGGCCCTGGCGGTTTTCGTTAGCCCCGGTAAAAGCTCCCTTCATATAACCGAAAAGTTCGGACTCCAGGAGAGTCTCTGGAAACGCACCACAGTTGATGGTGATAAAAGGGGCCTGGGCCCGGACGCTGTTTTCATGAATGGCGCGCGCCACTAGCTCTTTACCGGTGCCGCTCTCCCCGGTGATGAGAACGCGGCTAGTTTGAGGAGCAACGGTTTGAATCATGTCGAAGATCGCGCGCATGTTCGGGCTCTGTCCGATGATATTGTCGAGCCCGGTGAGCCGCCGGAGCTCGCGACGCAGATACCCGGCTTCTTTCTTCCATTTCAGGCTCTCGGAGACTTCATGCACAGCGAGGCGCAATTGATCGACTAGCGAGTGGCCCTTGATGACGTAACGGTCGGCGCCGGAATTGAGTGCCGCGATGGCGGTGTCCAGGGCAGGCAGCGCCGTCATTAGCAGGAAGAATGAACTCGGCGAGATTTCCTTGGCGAATTTTAGGAGATCCACTCCACTCTCCCCAGGCATACGGACATCCGAAATGATGATGTCGAAGATCTGCGATTCCAGTTTGCGCTTCGCGGCCTCCACGCTGTGCACCACTTCAACCCGGTGACCTTCCTTGCGGAAGGTAATCTCGAGCAGCTCGCCGATCGATTTCTCATCGTCGACAACGAGGATGTGGGGCATTTCTCGCGACGTTTCCTTGACTGCGGCTTTGGTTCCTTGCATGGCGCCTCACGCAACTCGCGGCAGTTCGACGATAAACTCAGCACCGCGGTCTTTCTCGGATATCACGCTAATCTTTCCACTGTGAGCCTGCACAATTTGATAGACAATGGACAGCCCCAGCCCGGTGCCGCCCTCGAAACCCGATTGTAGAGGCTCAAAAATCTTGGACCTTTGCTTTGGGTCGAGGCCGATACCCGTGTCTTGAAAGGCGATGCGCAGCCAGAACGGGCGTTGTTCCAGCTTCACGGTCAATGTGCCGCCTTCGGGCATCGCCCGGAGGGCGTTGTCGCAGAGATTCCAGAAGACCTGCTTGATTTTGTTGGCATCCACGCGCGCATGCAATTCTTTTCCATTAAATGCGCGGACAATCTGGTACTTGGAGCCTATCTCCGGTTTCTTCTCCATGAGCATCAGCGTTTCATCGAGGAGGCCGCGAACATCGGCATGCTGAAATTCGTAAGTCTTCTCTCGAGAATAGTTGAGAAAGTCCGTGATGATATTGTTGAGCCGCTCGGATTCCCTGCTGACAATATTGACGAGATGCTTTTCGTCTTCTTCGAGCGGTACGAGGCGCGCCAGTTCCTTGACCGCGCCGGCCATGGCCGTCAAAGGCTGCCGAATTTCGTGCGCGATGGCGGCGGAAAGCCGCCCCAGGGCGGCCATGCGCTCCTTAGTTGCCACTTCCTGCTCCAGCCGGCGAAGATCCGTGAGGTCCTGAAAATTGAAAACGTAGCCGTCGCGTTGCGAGTCGCGCGAACGCAGCGGCGAAATACTGACGCCCAGATAGCGGAGGTCCCCGGAAGGCGTGCGGAAGTCAATTTCTTTCCTGAGGGAGAGCCTCTCGCTATTTTCGTATTGACCGGGGAGCCAGAAATCCTCATTCAGTTCCTGCAGCTTCTTGCCGCGCAAATCAGCAAAGCGATGCCCGAGGATTTCCTCGCCGGTGCGATTCAGCAGCAGCATGCGTCCATCCAGGTCCGTGGTGATCAAACCACCGCGCATGGAGTGAATGATGTCTTCGGTGAAGTCCTGAAGGCTGAGAAGTTCCTCGCGCTTTTCTTCGAGCTCAACGCCCTTTTTGCGAAGAGACTGGGCCAGGAGGCTGGCCAGATAGGCGACAGCAAGAAACCCCAGAAGATTCATGACCAGCCACGTTCGAAGGCTCTCCGTCGTGGGCGGGGTGGAGAAGGTGCGCGGAATCTTTTCCGCATAAGCAAGCACGGTCATTGCCGCAAGGAGCAGAAAACAGGTAGCCGTGACTAGAAAAGCGATCCGCCGGGAGAACAAGATGCTCGCGACGATGATCACCAGCAGGTAGAGCAAGATGAAATAACTCTCCTGCAGGCCGGTGGAATAAACCAGCAGCGAAATCATCACCACATCGCCGGCAACCTGCAATCCGCCATGCCAGCGCGCTTGCGGGACCCAGCGCAGGAGGATGAGAAAGAGGATTCCGAGTGTGATCCAGAAGATGATAAGCGGCAGGAAAAAACGATTGGTGCTGAAGCCCGGAATATACTGTGGCCAGACCACTCCAATGGTCAGGATAAGCGTGATCGTCAGCAGACGAACACGCGTCAACCAGTCCAGCCATTCCCTTGTTGCGAAGCTCTTATCCATTGCTCGCCCGCGCCTTTTCCCGGCATCCGGGGATCCCCAAGTCCAGGCAGGAAAAACGGAAGACGGAGAGAAACTTCTCCGTCCTCCGCAAAGAGGACAGTGCCGAGCGGACGAAAGTCCGATTAGTGCATCGAGCTCAGCTTGCCGATGAGCGAGAACAGTGGCAAGTACATGGATATGACCACGCCGCCGACCACCACACCGAGAAACACGATCATCACGGGCTCGAGAGCGGTTAGCAAGTCTTTCACCGCCGCGTCAACTTCTTCTTCATAGAAATCAGCGATCTTCTGAAGCATGGCGTCCATCGCGCCCGTCTGTTCGCCGACGGCAATCATCTGTGTGACCATGCCCGGAAACACTTCAGATTCTTTCAAAGGCTCGGTGAGCGACTTGCCTTCCTCGAG
>Ga0137412_10001229_pt1 | contig 19674 bp, 16 predicted proteins | sample CZODoug2_1_16fun_FD_122160 | JGI IMG/M metagenome (GOLD analysis project Ga0137412, IMG submission 122160) | Vadose zone soil fungal communities from Angelo Coast Range Reserve, California, USA - CZODoug2_1_16fungal (Hybrid Assembly) | ecosystem: Environmental > Terrestrial > Soil > Vadose zone...
AGCACCAGCGCGGCGATCAGGTTGGGCAGCTGATAGGCCACCGAGAACGCACTGGCCAGCGCGGCACCGAGAATGGTCGCGATCAGCACGATGCGGATGAAGCCGGTGATCCGGCTCATCAACGTGGCGAACGCCATGCCCCACGAGCGCGACACCACCGCGGCATCGGAGAGTTCGACTTGGCCGGCGCGGCGGCGCGGCGCAGGGCCGCGACGGATCCGCTGATGCGGCGGCGGGGGCGCCGGCCGACGGGGCGGAGGCGGCGGCTGCCACTGGGGCGGTGCCGGTCGCGGCCTACGCGGGGGCAGCGCGGGCGGTGGCAGGGGAGCGTTCACGAGTCGTCCGGGGCGTGGGCGATCGCGACGTCGAGCGGATCGGGTTCGCCGCGGGACGCATAGCGCCGCCGCGGCCGGTCGAGGTCGGCGCGGTCGGGCTGGCCGCGGAAGCGGTGCCACAGACGCCGCCCGGCCAGCAGGACCAGCACGGCACCCGCTGACAGCGTGATGAAGAACAGCACCTTGCCGTACGCGTTGGAGTGCACGGACAGTCGTACCGGCTCGCCGAGCGGCAGCCCGTCGGCGGTGCGCAACGCCACGTCGACCGCCACCCGCTGCGTGAAGTGCACCTCGATCGGCACCCGCAGCGGAAGGAATCCGGGCGGCAGCTCGATCTCGCCCATGTCGGTGACCGTCATTCCGGGCGGTGCGTCGACGGCCAGCCGCACCCGGATCGGCACGGGCAGGTCGTTGCGCAGGGCCAAGGGCAGCGGGCTGCGTTCGGTGGCAAGGGTGTAGGACCCGCCGGGGTTGACGATGGTGACGGCCCGGAACATGTCGTCGACGCCTGCGCCGACGGTACGCACGCGTTGGCCTGCCATGCCGTTGCGCGCGTCACGTGGCACCGACTGGCTCAGCGCGCGCAGCAGGTCCTCGCGCAGTGGCGCGGTGTACTGGGTGCCGGTCAGTCCGGTGCGCGGGTCGACGGTGAGCGCGGAGGTCAGACCCCCCAACTTCTCGGATACCGCGGCCACGTCCTCGGTCACCGAATCGTCGAACCGGGCGCGGGAATTGCCGAGGATGTCGGCGGGCAGCGGCTCGTCGTCCGCCGGCGGCAGGGCGGCGCTCTCGGCGATCACCGCGGTCAGTGGCCGCGGCACCGACAGCCCCGAGTGGATGGAGGTGGCGAGGGTAGACAGGATCGCCGCGGCGTCGTCCGGCGTCAGATCCCAGACCAGCGGGGGAACCAGGATCTGGGTGCGTGGTTCGGTGTTGGAGCGCAGCCCGCGCCACAGCATCGACGCAAGGGCGTCCTGGCGTCGAGCAACGGAGGAGTCGTGTCGCAGCGGCACGTCGAGGGATTCATCGTCAAGGGATTGGTACGACGGGGCGACCGGTGAGCGCCCTGCGCCGGCGAGCGCGGCACCGACCATCGGGTCGAATGGGGCGGTGACCACTTGCGGCGTGTAGCGGTGCGGCGCCAGGTCAAGGGGCAACGGCTCGCCGTCGGCGGAGTCCTGGACCGTGAACGCGGGGGCCGCGATCGCGACGGTCGGGCCCTGATCCGACAGCAGCCGGACCGCGGGACCGGTGAGCGCGCCATCGCCGATCAAGGTCGCCCCTGGCACGGACTTGACGCCGAGGATCTGGTCGACGATTGCGCCTGAGTCGTTGGTCGCCACCGCGCCGAGGCCAGGATTGCCGACCCGCCGCAGCGCACCGAGGTCGGCCTGCGCGTACACCGACGGCGCCACGCACATCCGCTGGGCGAGCGCCTTCAGCCGATTCAGCCAGCCCACCGCGGCGTCCTGGCCGGTGCCGGGGTGGGTCGGGGACGTCAGCCCGCCGTCGGGGTCGTCATTGACGACGTAGCCCATCGTCATTGCGTTCACGGTGACGAGCAGGTCGGGGTCGACCGCGAGGCACGCGGCGCTGCGGACCTGGCCGCCAGGGTCGACTTCGGGACTGGTCGCGAAGTCGATGGCGGTGAGCAGTGTGTCGAGCCTGCCGCCGTCGCCCAATGAGGACGCCAGGTCGTCGTCGACGAGGCGTACGGGCGTGGTGCCGCCCGGCACGCCGGCGGCCAGCCGCGGCCGGTCGGCCAGTGGCCACAGCATGGTGATGCGGGTCGGCCGCGACGTATCGGGTGCCACCACGGCCGCCACGGTGTCTGCGGTATCGGTGGACGGGTCTGGCGGCACACCGAGCACGGGCAACAGGAAGCGCGCGTCGTCGAGGCGGGCCGGCGCACCGTAGTCGGGGGTGCCGTTGACGTTGACCAGCACGGGGTACACGCCGGGCTCGTCGATGTGCAGGGACGGCAGCTCCGCCGACCGCATCGGATAGGCCAACGTGAACGGGACGTTCTGCCCCTGCTCCAGCTCAGGGGCCACCGTCGTGAAATCGGCAACGGCCTCGTACTGCGCGCCGTCACCGGCCAGGTTGGTGCGCAGGCCCGCCGACGACGTCACTGCCGCCGCGTGCTCGAGCCGCACCATCACGTCGCGCACGGGACGGTCACCGACGTTGGTCACCGTGCCCGTGACCGTCACCATGGGTTCGCTCGTGGTGCTCACGATGTCCGGGGTGACGGAGTCGATGTGCAGCTGGAGGAAGGGCTTGGCTCCCGGCTCGGCTGCGGCGACGCGAGGTAGGAGGGCGGGTGCGACGATCAGCGTCAGCAGTGTGGCGACGGCCAGCAAGCGCGACAGTGCAGTTCCAGCCGAGCTAGCCGACATGGCGCCTCATGGACCCTGGCCGCAGCCGTTCGCCCGCCGGCCAGGTTTTGGGGGTTGCGTGGACTCGTCGGGTCGACGGTTTCGGGTGTGCGAGTGGGTCTGAGAGCGGCGTCGCGGCGAGGAATGGGGAAGCGGCGGTAGCGACGTCGGACCGTCGGTGTGCAGGCGGTCGATCAGCTCTCCTGCGACCTCGGCAAGGCGCCGCTCGTCGGCGTAGGCCAGTTTGGCGGGAAGCTCCCTGACTGGCACCCAGGCCACCTCGCTGACCTCGACGTCCTCGTCGGAGAGCTCACCCTCGAGGAAGCGCAAGAGGTAGTGGTGCACGGTCTTGTGCACGCGTCGGCCCTCCGTGACGAACCAGTAGTCGATGCTGCCGAGCGCGGCGAGCACGCTGCCCTGGATTCCGGTCTCCTCGGCGACCTCGCGAATCGCGGTCTGCTCGGCGGTCTCGCCCATTTCGATGTGGCCCTTCGGCAGCGACCACAGCATGCGGCCCCGCCGGTCCACGCGTCCGATCAGTGCTGCCACCTGGTCGTCCTTCGGGCCGTCGATACCGTCGATCACCAGGCCACCCGCCGAGGTCTCGTGCACCGTGCGGAGCCGGTCAGGTGGACGTCGGCTTGGGCCCGGTTTGTGACCCTCGGCGGAGGGCTTGGCGGCCCCATTTTTGGGGGTGTGGTCGTGGTTGGGTTTGATGGCATCGGCAGAGGGGGTGGGGTTCGTCGGCTGCACGATGGCTTCCGGCGGACCAGCCGAGCGTCGTCCGCGGCGCCTTCCGCGGCGCCGTCGTGGTTTGGCTCGTTCGCCCTCCGACACCCAAGCGATAGTAGCTGCCGTCGAACTTTCGCCCTCGATGCACTCACGTTCGTGGTCGGCTTGTCGCCTGGTCGTTATGTCGTCGTGAGCCGCGATGGAATGATCTGCGAACGTGTCGAACGATCCCAACGCCTCCAGCGCCGACGTCGAGCTGTTGGCCGCCGTCAGGGCGCTGCAGCCACACGCCCCCGTGCTGCGCGAGTTGGGCGAGTTGTTCGCTGAGGCAGGCCACGAGCTGTATCTGGTCGGCGGCAGCGTCCGCGATGCCCTGCTCGACCGGTTGGCCGTGGCCGATCTGGACTTCACTACCGACGCCCGACCGGAACGCGTGCAACGAATCGTGCGCGGCTGGGCCGACGGGTTGTGGGACACCGGCATCGAGTTCGGCACCATCGGCGCCACCAAGGGCACGCAGCGGGTGGAGATCACGACGTTCCGCGCCGACAGCTACGACCAGGTCTCGCGAAACCCTCGGGTGCGCTTCGGCGACACCCTCGAAGGCGACCTGGTGCGCCGCGACTTCACCGCCAATGCCATCGCCGTGCGGATCGACCCGAAGGCACCGGGGGCACTCGGCGAATTCTGTGATCCCCTAAGCGGTTTGGCGGCGTTGCGGGCGGGCGTACTGGACACCCCTGCGGCGCCGGAGGTGTCGTTCGGCGACGATCCGCTGCGCATGCTGCGTGCCGCGCGGTTCGTGTCGCAGCTCGGTTTCACCGTCGCGCCGCGCGTCCGCGAGGCGATGGAGCGGATGGCGTCCGAACTCGGCCGCATCACCGCCGAGCGGGTGGCCGCCGAGCTGGACAAGCTGATGCTGGGCGCCGACCCGCTGGCGGGCATCGATCTGATGGTGCAGACCGGGCTCGGTGCGGTGGTGCTGCCCGAGATCGGGGCGATGCAGATGGCCATCGACGAACATCACCAGCACAAGGACGTCTATCAGCATTCGCTGACGGTGCTGGCGCAGGCCATCGATTTGGAGGAGCCTCGGGGGCAGGAGCGCAGCGACTCGGGGGAGGAAACGGGCGGCCCCGATCTGGTGTTGCGGTGGGCCGCGTTGCTGCACGACATCGGCAAGCCCGGCACCCGGCGGCACGAGGCGGACGGCGGAGTGAGCTTCCACCACCACGAGGTGGTCGGCGCGAAGATGACGCGCAAGCGGATGCGGGCGCTGAAGTACTCCAAGCAGATGGTCGACGACGTATCCCAGCTGGTCTACCTGCACCTTCGGTTCCACGGCTACGCGGATGCCGATGGGGCCGGCAAGTGGACGGACTCCGCGGTGCGCCGCTACGTCACCGACGCAGGACCGCTGCTGGACAAGCTGCACAAGCTCGTACGCGCCGACTGCACCACCCGCAACAAGCGGAGGGCCGCGCGGCTGCAGGCCAACTACGACAGCCTCGAACAGCGCATCGCGGAGCTGGCGGCCCAGGAGGACCTGCAGCGGGTCCGGCCCGACCTCGACGGCAACGAGATCATGAAGCTGCTCGGCATTCCGGCAGGCCCCGAGGTGGGGCAGGCCTGGCGGTATCTCAAGGAACTGCGGCTGGACCGCGGACCGCTCGATCACGACGAGGCCGTCGCCGAACTTCAGAAGTGGTGGAACGCGAGGGGCTAGCACCGCGTCTTAGTACTCGTTGGGGGGCGAGCGAAGCGACGGGGGAAGACGTGGACTATTGCTTGGGCGCCGGGGATGGCACGGCGGCGATGTGGACGGCCGAGCCGAATCTGGACTTGGACGGTGACGGCGTCTTCGACGCGATCGGCCTGGACTTCGACGGTGACGGCCTCATCGACGATGCGCTGACCGACCTCGACGGCGACGGTGTCGTTGATCACGCCGTCCTCGACCTCGACGACGACGGGCACGCCGAGGCGGCGTTCACCGACGACGGCACGGGGACGTGGAGCGTCGACGCCAAGGGACGAGGCGGCGAGATGCGCTGGTTCGGGCTGGACGGGGCGGAGACGGTCGGTGGGCCGCAAGTGGACTTCGACGGTGACGGTGAAGCCGACGACCGGCTGCTCGACACCGATCGGGACGGCCTTGCCGACCGCGCGCTCGTCGGCGATCAGGCGTACGTCGACGCCGACGGTGACGGGCGGTGGGACGTCCGGCTGGCGGACACCGACGGTGACGGCGCCGCCGACGCGGCCACCCAGCTGTGACTAACGCCCGGGTCCGGGCGGGCCCGCGAACGCCTGCGCGATAGTCAGCCACTGTTCTGCATCGGTGCCGTCGGCCGTGACGTCGAGATCGGCGCGCGGCCTGCGCTGCGTGACCAGCATGCAGAAGTCCTCGGCCGACCCGCTCACCCGCTGCGGGGCGTCCGCGGGCCCCCACGACCACGTCGTCCCGTCGGGCGCCAGAAGCTCGACGAGGAACGGATCGGCGGGTGCCGCCAGCCCATTCACCATGTACGCGTAATCCCTTGTCCTGACCCCGATGTGAGCGATCGAGCGCAACCGGTCCGTGGCGGGACGCGACACCCCGAGGGCATCGGCGACGTCGAGGCCGTGCGCCCAGGTCTCCATCAGCCGGGCCGTCGCCATCGACGCGGCGCTCATCGGCGGGCCGAACCACGGCAGCTTGCGACCATCGGTCACGGCGAGGAGTTCGTCGTGCAGCCGCTTCCTGGTGCTTCGCCACTCGGCCAGCAGCTCGGCGGGCGGCATCACGGACAGCTCGTCGGCGCCGTCGTCGACGAACCCCGTCGGATTCTTGCCGACTTCGGTGAGCAGCTCGCCGAAGCCGACCTCGTCGGTGACTGCGACGACCGCCACCCGGTCGGTCCACAGCAGATGCCCGATCTGGTGGCCGACGGTCCACCCCGGCGCGGGGGTCTCGGTGCGCCAGCGCTCAGCAGGCAGGTCGGCGATCAGCGCGTCGAGTTCGTCGCTCTCCGCACGAAGGTCGGCCACCACCGAATCGGGACCCGTCATTGCTCGCTCCTACTCCTCGTCGCCCTGATCCAGGGTGGACCGCCTGCCGATCGCCGCGTGCGTGAACAGGCCGATGACGTACACCGCGGCACCGGACACCACCAGCGCAGGCGCGTGGCCGTCAGCGGGCATGACGGCTGCCGAGGCCGCGATCGCGCCGATGAACGACACCCAGAACAGCGAATCCTGAACCGTGAAGACGTGGCCGCGCAGCGCGTCGTCGACGTCCAACTGCATGGCCGAGTCGGCACACAGCTTGACCACCTGACCGGTGGTGCCGAGCAGGAACCCGCACAGCGTCATCAGCGGCAGCTGCAGTCCTGCCGCGCCGAGTTCGAAGACCGCCGCCAGCCCGAGGGCGGTGTTGGCCGTCGCGAAGCGTCCCCACCGCAGGACCGCGGGCGGGGTGAGGAACGTGGCGACGAACGCCCCGAGGCCCGTCGCGGCGACGAACAGCACGACGGTGCCGAGCCCTGCGACGTCGCGCACGTCGCTGTGCCGCACGATGACCAGCACCAGCAACGTATTGATGCCGAACACGACGCGGTGGGCGGCAAGGCCGGACAGCGTGGCGGCGACCGCGGGCACCGCGAGCACGGTCCGGATGCCGTACCCCCAGCCGGTCGCCACGGCGTAGACCACCGAACCGTGCACGGCCCTTGCGCTGTCGTCGGGGCCAAGCACGTGCGGCTTGAACCGCACCGACAGCCACAACGCGAGTGACACGGGTACGGCCGCGATGAAGATCACCGAGGCGGCGCCTGCGTCACCGGTGCCGAACAGCCAGCGCGGCAGCAGCATGAAGTTGGCTCCGAGGAACGCGGCGGCCGCACCGGTCGCGGTGAACACCGAGTTCATCGTCACCACCTGCTCGCGGGGCACGACGTGCGGTAGCGCGGCGGACAGGCCCGACGACACGAACCGGGTGAAGCCGTTGACGATCAACGCCCCGCACAGGATCGCCAGCTCGCCTGCGCCCGCGGCCAGCAGGGTGGCAACGCCGATCATCAGCAGCAACCGGACCAGGTTCGCACCGATGAGCACCGCTCGGCGGTCCCATCGATCGAGCAACGCACCCGCGAACGGGCCGAGAAGCGAGTACGGCAGGAACAGCACGGCGAAGGCGCCTGCGATGGCCCACGGCCCCGCGGCGCGCTCGGGATTGAACAGCAGGGCGCCAGCAAGGCCGGCCTGGAAGACGCCGTCGCCGAACTGGCTGACGAGGCGCAGCTCGAGCAGCCGGCGAAATTCGGGCAGCGCGCGCACCGACTGCCACAAGGCAATGGGTGCGCGGGAATCGGTCACGTCAGATCCGATCTTGCCGAACGGTGTTTTCGCCGAGATCGGCAACCCCACCAACACGATAAATATCCCGCCTTGCCGCGCCTGTTCGCCACGTCGGACGGGTGCTGGTGACATGATGGGCGGGTGGCGCATTCAGACGACCCGGAGGATTTCATCGCCCCCTCCGTGCCCCGGGTACGTGCGGGAACGCTGCTGCTCGCAAACACCGATCTGCTCGAGCCGACGTTCCGGCGCAGCGTCATCTACGTCGTCGAACACAACGACGGCGGCACCCTCGGCGTGGTCTTGAACCGGCCGAGCGAGACCGCCGTCTACAACGTCCTGCCGCAGTGGGCGAAGCTGGCCACGAAGCCCAAGACCATGTTCATCGGCGGACCGGTCAAGCGCGACGCCGCGCTGTGCCTGGCCACGCTTCGGGTCGGAATGGACCCCACCGGCGTGCCGGGCCTGCGGCACGTGCAGGGCCGAATGGTGATGGTCGACCTGGATGCCGAGCCCGACGAGATCGCCCCCATGGTGGAGGGCGTGCGCGTCTATGCCGGCTACTCGGGCTGGACCATCGGCCAGCTCGACGGGGAGATCGAGCGGGACGACTGGATCGTGTTGTCCGCCTTGCCATCCGACGTCCTGGTGGAGCCGAAGGTGGACTTGTGGTCACGCGTGCTGCGGCGTCAGCCGCTGCCGCTGTCCATGCTGGCGACGCATCCGATCGACGTCAGCCGGAACTAAGCTCGCCAACCTCCGCGCGCGACATCCGGCTCGCGATCGCCGCGCACGCCAGCAGCTGGATCTGGTGAAAGATGATCAGCGGCAACATGATCAAACCCGCGACGCCCGGCCCGAAGAACACCAGCGCCATCGGCAGCCCCGAGGCCAGACTCTTCTTGGAGCCGCAGAACAGCAGCACCGTCATGTCCGCCCGGTTCAGCCGGGCCAGCCGGGCGGTCCCGACCGTGAACGCGAGCATGATCGCCAGCAGCACCACGCACACCGCGGCCACGGCGAGGATCCGCCGCACGCTGACCGCGCTCCAGATGTGCTCGGTGACGCTGAGCGAGAACGCCGTGTAGACCACCAGCAGGATCGAGCCGCGGTCGAAGGTCTTGGTGATCACCGGGTGCCTGTCCAACCAGCCGGACACCAGCGGTCGCAGCAACTGACCGATCACGAACGGCAGCAGGATCTGCAGCACGATGTCGAGCACCGCCGAACTGTCGACACGTACCCCGCCGGTGGTTTGCATCAGCAGCACGACGAGCAGCGGCGTGAGCACCACGCCGAGGATGTTCGACAGCGAGGCGCTCACGATCGCGGCGGGCACATTGCCGTGCGCGATGGAGGTGAAGGCGATCGACGACTGCACCGTCGACGGCACCAGGCACAGGAACAGCACCCCGGTGTAGAGGGCGGGCGTGAGGACGCCGGGCACCAGCGCCTTGGCGGCAAGGCCGAGCAGCGGGAAGACGACGAACGTGGCGGCCAGCACCAGCAGGTGCAGCCGCCAGTGACGCAGGCCGTGCCACGCTTCGGCAGGCGCGAGCCGGGCGCCGTAGAGCGCGAACAACAGCCCGATGACGATCTTCGTCGCGACCGACAGCGCGTCGCCGAAGTCGCCGCTCGCGGGGAACACCGCGGCCAACGCGACGACGGCAAGCAAGACGATGACGAAGCTGTCGGCGGTTATCCACCGCGTCCACCGCGGCATGACCGTCAGTTGCAGGACAGCGTGCAGGATGCGCAGGCGCCGGCACAGCCGGCAGTGGCCGCATGGGCCTCGCTGGCCTCCTCCTGGCGGGCGACGGCCTTGGCGCTTTGATAGCACCCGGCGGCGAAGGTGCCGACGGCTCCGACGACGCAGACCACGACGACCAGCAGACCGGTCTGCGGACGGGCCGACAGCGCGACGCTGCCTCCCGCGGCGAGCATGGCCGCGGCCGCCAACTGCGTGGGGGCGACGGTGCGCAGCACCTGCCGGACCGGATCACCGGATCGCGGCCGGGACAACAGCCATAGCCCGAGTCCGGCGATGACGGCGGCGGCGCACAGGCACAGCACCGCGGCGATCAACATGGCCGACACATTACTGGCCCGCCGCACGCGGGGCCGTCTGGGTTCGGGGGCTAGCGGTGGGCTAGCGGGGGACCCCGAGCACTGCAGGCGAGGCGGGCATGGCGGGAGCAGCGGGCGCCGGTGCAGGTCCGGCAAGCGGCGCACCGGGCACCGGCGGCGCCACCGCGGTGGGCGAGCTGACCCGGAATCCGTTGACGACGGCGTCGGTGGCTGCGCCTGCGGCTACCGATACCTGCGCGCTGGTGGTCACCGCCAGCGACACCAGGTAGCGGTCGGTTCCCGAGGTCGCGATGACGTTGCGCTTGGAGGTGTTCAGCGTCAGGTTGTTCTGCCGGTAGGTGCCCTCGATCATCGACGACGGGAAGCCGGCGAAGTCGGCCATCGACGCGTCGGTGGACCGCCATGCAGGAAGCTGCTGGCTGTCGATCAGACCGTGGCTGATGGCTTCCTTGGGATCGAAGTCACCGAGCAGTTTGTAGACGATGACCTGGGCGTTCGACGTGTACAGCCCGTCGCCGCCGACGCGGTCCGCGATCACCGCGAAGGCGTCGGGGACGTTGGGGTCGGGCACCTGACTCCAGCCGGTCGGCATCGGCAGCACGATGTTGAGCGCCTTGAAGTCCTTGGCGGATTGCGGTTCGAGGCCGACGTTCTTGCTCTTCAGGAAGTCGGTGATGGTGCCGGAGGCGGCGGGCACGATCGTGGGCGGTGCGGCCACGGCCACCGGCGCAGTCGCGACGTTCATGCCTGCGGCGGGCTGGACGCCGGCGGCCTCGGCGGCCGCGGCGGGTTGGCCGAACGCCCCCTGGATGGGCGCGGATGCAGGTGCGGCGGGCGGCACGGTGCCCGCCTGGACGGTGATCGTCTGTGTGACGGTGGCGGGCGCGGGCAGCGCCGGTTGCGGGAGCGTTGGCTCGGCCGAGGCGGTGGTGCCTGCCAGGCCGACGACGCAGGCCACACCGGCGGCGAAGCCTCCTACCAGGAGGCCCCAGCGGCGGGCATTCACGAACATGTGACGTGGTCCTTCCGAAAACGATCTGGCCCAACCAAGGCGGGATGCCCGAGGTCAGGCGCCGACTGTAACCACGGCCGAGCGCCTGCGAACAGGGCTGGAATCGACTCGCAACCATGCGCAGACCGCACTGCAACGGAACCGAGATCAAGCCGTTGCCGAAACCCCGCGAGCGGCCGTGAGCTGGGCCACATGGCGCGCCGTCAGAGATGCACACGCCGTTGACTACCCTGTTCACGTGACTGATCGGGACGGCGTCTCCGAAATTTCCCGTCGCTTCGCTCGCCTTGACGACGCTTCGGACACCCCGGAGTTCCGCTATACCGCGGACCTGGCCGGGGAGATCGAGCGCGCCTGGCAGGAGACGTGGGCAGATTCCGGCACGTTCAACGTGCCCAACCCGGTCGGGTCCCTGGCTCCCACCGACGGCAGCACGGTGCCCGCGGACAAGATGTTCGTGCAGGACATGTTCCCGTACCCGTCGGGCGAGGGCCTGCACGTCGGGCACCCGCTCGGCTACATCGCCACCGACGTCTACGCCAGGTACTTCCGGATGACCGGGCGTAATGTCTTGCACGCCTTGGGCTTCGACGCATTTGGCCTGCCAGCCGAGCAGTATGCGGTGCAGACGGGCACGCATCCCCGCGAGCGCACCGAGGCCAACATCGTGAACTTCCGCCGTCAGCTGGGCCGCCTCGGCCTCGCGCATGACGCGCGCCGCAGCTTCGCCACCACCGACGTCGACTTCTACAAGTGGACGCAGTGGATCTTCCTGCAGATCTACAACGCGTGGTTCGACAAGGAGGCCGACAAGGCACGCCCGATCGCCGAACTGATCGCGGAGTTCGAGTCGGGCACGCGCACGCCCCCCGGTGCTGCGTGGTCGGAGCTGACCGTGGGCGAGCGCGCCGACGTGATCGACTCCTACCGGCTGGTCTATCGGGCCGACTCGATGGTGAACTGGTGCCCAGGCCTTGGCACGGTGCTGGCCAACGAGGAAGTGACGTCGGACGGCCGCAGCGATCGCGGCAACTTCCCGGTGTTCCGGAAGCGGTTGCGGCAGTGGATGATGCGCATCACCGCCTACTCGGACCGACTGCTCGACGACCTGGACGTGCTGGACTGGCCGGACAAGGTCAAGTCGATGCAGCGCAACTGGATCGGCCGGTCCACCGGCGCCGAAGTCCAGTTCGCCACGGACGCAGGCGACATCGAGGTCTTCACCACGCGGCCGGACACCCTGTTCGGCGCCACCTACATGGTGTTGGCGCCCGAGCATCCGCTGGTCGAGGAGCTCACCGCCGCGGCATGGCCAGACGGAGTCGACCCGAGATGGACCTACGGTGCGGCGACGCCTGCCGAGGCGGTGGCGTCCTACCGGTCGTCGATCGCGGCGAAGTCCGATCTGGAGCGCCAGGAGAACAAGTCCAAGACCGGTGTGTTCGTCGGTGCCTACGCGGTCAATCCGGTGAACGGTCAACGCATTCCGGTGTTCATCGCCGACTACGTACTGATCGGTTACGGCACCGGCGCGATCATGGCGGTGCCCGGCGGCGATCAGCGGGACTGGGACTTCGCAGGAGAGTTCGGGCTCCCGATCGTCGAGGTGATCAGCGGCGGCGACGTGTCGCAAGCCGCCTACACCGGTGACGGCGTCCTGGTGAACTCGGGAGATCTCGACGGGCTGAGCATCGTGTCGGCCAAGGAGGCGATCGTCGCGCGGCTGGAGGCCGACGGTCGCGGCCGTGCCCGTGTCGAGTACAAGCTTCGGGACTGGTTGTTCGCCAGGCAGCGCTACTGGGGCGAGCCGTTCCCGATCGTCTACGACGAGGACGGCCGCGCACATCCGTTGCCGGAGTCGATGCTGGCCGTGGAGCTTCCGGACGTCGCGGACTACTCGCCTGCGCAGTTCGACCCCGACGACGCGGACAGCGAGCCGTCGCCGCCGCTGGGCAAGGCGACCGAGTGGGTGCACGTCGACCTCGACCTCGGCGATGGCCTGAAGTCCTACACCCGCGACACCAACGTGATGCCGCAGTGGGCGGGCAGCTCGTGGTACGAGCTGCGCTACGCCGACCCGCACAACTCCCAGGAGTTCTGCGCCAAGGAGAACGAGGCGTACTGGATGGGGCCGCGGCCCGCCGAGCACGGTGCGCACGATCCCGGTGGCGTCGACTTGTACGTGGGTGGCGTCGAGCACGCGGTGCTGCACCTGCTCTATTCGCGGTTCTGGCACAAGGTGCTCTACGACCTCGGACACGTCAGCTCCCGCGAGCCGTACCGGCGACTGGTCAACCAGGGCTACATCCAGGCTTTCGCGTACACCGATGCGCGGGGTTCCTACGTGCCCGCCGCGGAAGTCGTTGAGCGCGAGGGCAAGTACTTCTATCCCACACCCGACGGCGAGATCGAGGTGTCTCAGGAGTTCGGCAAGATCGGCAAGAGCCTGAAGAACTCGGTGTCGCCCGACGAGATCTGCGAGGAGTACGGCGCCGACACCCTGCGCGTCTACGAGATGTCGATGGGCCCGTTGGAGGCATCGCGGCCGTGGGCCACCAAGGACGTCGTCGGCGCTTACCGCTTCCTGCAACGGGTCTGGCGCGCAGTGGTCGACGAAAGCACGGGCACCGAACGGGTGGCCAACCACGAAGCGGTCACCGACGAGACGCTGCGGCAGCTGCACAAGACCATCGCAGGCGTCGCGGAAGACTATGCGGCACTGCGTAACAACACCGCCGCCGCGAAGCTGATCGAGTACACCAACCACCTGACCAAGGAAGGCGTGACCGCTCGGGCGGCCGTCGAGCCACTCGTGTTGATGGTCGCGCCGCTGGCGCCCCACCTCGCCGAGGAGCTGTGGCGCCGCCTTGGCCACGACACGTCGCTGGCGCACGGGCCGTTCCCGCAGGCCGATCCGGCCTACCTGGTCGAGGACACCGTCGAGTACCCCGTCCAGGTCAACGGCAAGGTGCGCGGGCGCATCACCGTCGCGGCCGACGCAGACGCCGACGCGCTCGAGGCCGCTGCGCTGTCCGATGAGAAGGTCGCCGCCTTCCTCGACGGCGCCACCCCGAAGAAGGTCATCGTGGTGGCAGGCAAGCTCGTCAACATCGTCGCCTGAGCGACTAGCGCGGGCGGATGACGACTTCGTACACGTGCCCGTCGGGCGGGGTCGACACCACCTGTGCCACCACCGCGGCGACCGTCTCGGGTTGCAGGAAGTGCTCGGGAACGTACTCGCGCCCCTCGTAGGCGACGAGGTCGCGCTGCATGTCGGTGGCGATTCGGCCAGGGTGCACGGAGGTGACGCGCAGGTCGGGCTCGTCGACGCGCAGCGAGTCGGCGAACCCCCGCAGCGCGAACTTGCTCGCGGTGTAGGACGCCAGACCGGGCGAGGCATTCTGTCCCGCACCGGAGTTGATGAAGATCACATGCCCGCGCGCGTTGCGCAGCGCGGGTAGCAATGCCAGCGTGAGCGCGACGGCGCCGACCACGTTGACCTCGAACGTGGCGCGCCATTCTTCTACGGTCGACTCGGCGAAGCGTCCCGGGTAGGACACCCCCGCGTTGTGGATCAGCACGTCGAGCTCGGTCAGCACTTCGGCGCCCGCCTCGATGGAGTCGGGATCGGTGAGGTCCAACGGCCAGGTGGGGGCGCCGAGCCGCTCGGCGAGCGCGTCGAGGCGGTCCGACGGGCGGCCCGCGTGCAGCAGCGTATGGGTCGAGGCCAGTGCGTCGGCGATGGCGGCGCCAAGCCCGCCGCCAGCCCCTGTGATCATCGCGGTCGGCACGTCGTCACACTACCGACCTGCATACTTCGCCTCGAGGTCGCATCATTGAAGGCGATGCCCCCCGATCCCAGCTTCGCGCCCACCCAATTGGCGGCCCGTGCCGCCTATCTGCTGCGCGGCAACGACCTCGGCGTGATGACCACCGCCGCGCCCCTGTTGTACCCCCACATGTGGAGCTGGGACGCGGCGTTCGTGTCGATCGGCCTTGCACCCCTGAGCGTGGAACGGGCGGTCGTCGAGCTGGACACGCTGCTGTCCGCGCAGTGGCGCAACGGCATGATCCCGCACATCGTCTTCGCCAACGGGGTCGACGGCTACTTCCCTGGACCTGCCCGCTGGGCGACCTCGGCGCTGGCAGTCAACGCGCCGCGAATCCGGCACACGTCGGGGATCACCCAGCCGCCCGTCCATGCCATCGCGGTCCAGCGCATCCTCGACCACGCCCGTACGCGGGGTCGCTCCACGCGTGCCGTCGCGGAGTCGTTCCTCGACCGTCGCTGGTCCGATCTGGTGCGGTGGCACCGCTGGCTGGCCACCGCCCGCGACCCCGAGTCCCGCGGCCGGGTCACGCTGTACCACGGCTGGGAGTCCGGCATGGACAACTCGCCGCGGTGGGACAGCTCCTACGCCAACGTGATTCCCGGCAACGTGCCCGAGTACCAACGCGAGGACAACGCGATCGTCACCGACGCCAGCCAGCGTCCGTCCGACGTCGAATATGACAGGTACCTGTGGCTGCTCGAGGAGATGAAGTCGGTCCGCTACGACGACGAGCTGTTGCCGAAGGTGATGAGCTTCGCCGTCGAGGACGTGTTCGTCTCGGCCATCCTGTCGGTGGCCTGCACGGTGCTTGCCGAGATCGGCGAGGACTACAAGCGGCCCAACGCCGACGTCCGCGACCTCTACTCCTGGGCCGAACGCTTCCGCGCGGGCGTCGTCGATTCCTCCGACCAGAGAACCGGCGCTGCAAGGGATTACGACGTCAGAGCAGAACGATGGATACCGACGGAAACGGTCGCGCAATTCGCCCCGCTGCTGTGCGGCGGCCTGCCGCACGACAAGGAACGGGCTCTGCTGAAGCTGCTCGACGGTCCGCGGTTCTGCGGGCATCCGGATCTGAAGTACACGCTGATCCCGACGACCTCACCGGTGTCGCGGGACTTCCGTGCCCGCGAGTACTGGCGCGGGCCGATCTGGCCGGTGACGACGTGGCTGTTCTCGTGGTGCTTCGCCCGACGCGGGTGGTCGGAGCGGTCGCTGATGCTGCGGCGCGAGGGGCTGCGCCAAGCCAGCGACGGCACATTCGCCGAGTACTACGAACCGTTCACGGGTGAACCGCTTGGCAGCATGCAGCAGTCGTGGACCGCCGCCGCAGTGCTGGATTGGCTTGGCTAAACCCCGAGTCGCTGCGCTCCTGCCCGCCGGATGCTGAACCCGGCTGGAACTAGTCGTCGCTCGCCTGTTCGGCCAGCCGCGCCAGCGGCAAGAGCGCATTCGTCAGCGCCGTGCGCTCGTCGTCGCTGAGCTTGCTGAGCATGCGGGCCAGCTTCGCCCGGCGCGTGGCGATGGCCTCGCGGTGCTGAACCAGTCCGCGGGGGGTGACGTCGACCAGAACGGCGCGCAGGTCGGATGGATCCCTGGAGCGCTTGACCAGTCCGAGCTTCTCCAGCCGGCGGATGGCGACGGTGGTGGTGGGGGTGCGCACGCGTTCGTGTGCGGCGAGTTCGGTCATCCGGATCGGACCCTTGTCGAGCAGGGTCAACAGGATCGACAGCTGGGCCAACGTGAGGTCGGCCGTACCTTCGGCAGTCGCCCGGCTGGTGTCACCGCGGCGCAGCACAGAGAACACCTTGGAGAGCACCTGCTGCAGCTCTCCGGCCAGCTCGGTGACCTGCGGTTCGGTTTCTACCATAATTCGCTAGTCTAACCGTTCTTGCCTGCCAGATCGCCGACATGTGGCGATTTCGTTTGAACTGGGGGTGATCCGCACGTGACCGGGCACGCCAGGAGGTTGCTCGTCTTGCGCGGGGACGTCTAAAGCACCTGGGAAAGGAACTGTCGGAGCCGGTCGGTCTCGGCGTCTTCGAAGATCTGTTCGGGCGGTCCCGATTCGACGACCAGACCGTGGTCCATGAACACCACCGAGTCGGCGGCCGACTGCGCGAAGCCCATCTCGTGCGTGACGACCACCATCGTCATCCCGTCCGACCCGAGGTCGGCCATCAACGCCAGGATCCCCTTCACCAGTTCGGGATCCAGTGCCGAAGTCGCCTCGTCGAAGAACATCACCTGGGGGGCCATCGCGAGGGCGCGCGCGATCGCCACGCGCTGCTGCTGTCCACCCGACAGCGTGGCGGGACGTGCATCGGCCTTGTGCCGCAGCCCGACTCGCTCCAATTGCGCCAAGCCGAGATCGCGAGCGGCGTCGGGTCCGAGGCGTTTGAGCCTGCGCGGGGCCAGCGTGACGTTGTCGAGAACCGTGCGGTGCGGGAACAGGTTGAACTGCTGAAACACCATGCCGATGCGCTGGCGCAACTGGTCGGGGTCGTCCTTGAGCACCGAGCGACCGTCGAGCAGGATGTCGCCCTCGTCGGGTTCGTAGAGCCGGTTGAGCGTGCGCAACAACGTCGACTTGCCCGAGCCGGAGGGGCCGATCACCGCGGTGGTGGTCCCGGCGGGCACCTCGACGTCGACGCCGCGCAGCACCGCATTGGTTCCGAAGGACAGGTGAATACCGTTGGCCGCCAACGAGACCGGCTCGAACGCGGTAGTGGGGGTCGCGGTGCTCACACCATCTCCTGGATCGACGAGGGGCTGGCCGGGCTCGCGGGATCATCGGTGTCCGTCGCTGGCCGGCCGCGGCGCAGGCGGTTGTCGATGAAGTTGACCAGGTGGGTCAGCGGGACCGTCAGCAACAGGTAGAACAGCCCGGCGGCGACCAGCGGGGACAGATTGCCGGTCTGCGCGTTGAGGTCTCGGCCGACCTGGAACAGCTCACGCTGGCTCGCGATCAGACCGAGGAAGTACACCAGCGAGGATGCCTTCAGCAGCGAGATGAACTGATTCACCAATGCCGGCAGCACCCGTCGCACGCCCTGCGGCACGACCACCAACTGCATCGACGCCGAGTAGCTGAAGCCCAACGCGCGTGATGCCTCCATCTGCCCGGCCTCCACGCTTTGAATGCCGGACCGGAAGATCTCGCCGATGTACGCGCCCGCCATCAGCCCAAGCGCGGCGATGCCGAGGGGGTAGGGATTGTTGCCGGTCAGCGACCCGACTACCGGTCCGACGCCAAGGCCGATCAGCAGGATGATGACCACTTCGGGCAGGCCGCGGAAGATGTCGGTGTACACCCGCGCCGGCCAGCGCAGCCACCGCGACCGGGAGATGCCCGCGATGGCCAGGCCCATGCCGAGGATCAGCCCGATGACGCTGGCACTGACGGTGAGGATCAGCGTGTTGGGCAGCCCGGTCACCAGCAGGTCGGGGATGGCCTGCTTGTAGAGGTCCCAATCCAAGAACGAGTCCTTGAGTTGGGACAGAGTGGATTTCGGCGCGGACGTGTTGGCATCGGCTGGGGCGCGGCTGGCGGCGATCGCGGCGAAGTCGGGAAGTTGCGGCTGCGGCGCGGCCTTCGAGCCGGGCTTCCACCCCGGCGGCAGTGCGCGGGGCACCCAGTCGGAGTACAGCTTCGACCAGGTGCCGTCGGCGATCACCGCGTCGAGCCCGGAGTTGAGCGCGTCGATGAGCGGCTTGTTCTCCTTCGCCACTGCGTATGCGACGAAATTGTCCAAGCTGAAGGTGTTTTCGACGATCTGGACCGGGTCGCCGGGCTGAACGGTGCCCTGCGCCTGCTGCGACGGCGCCACCCACGCGTCGATCTGGCGGCTCTTCAGGCTGGCGTACACGGTGTTGTAGTCGGGGAACTTCACCGGATCCAGGCCAAGGGTGTCGACGAGGTAGGCCTCCTGCACGGTGCCCTGCACGACCCCGATGCGCTGGCCCTTGGCGAGCTTGTCGAAGCCGGTGATGGGCGAGCCGGTCGGCACTACGAGGGAGAAGTAGCCGAAGTCGTAGCCGTTGGTGAACCCGACGGTCTTGCGTCGCGCATCGGTGGTGGTGATCGACGACGAGCCGACGTCGAATCGGCCCGACGCCGTCTGGGCCAGCAGCCCGGAGAACTCGGTGCCGACGAAGTTGACCTGAAGCCCGAGCTTGGCGGCGATGGCCCGGAGCAGCTCGTTGTCGAAACCGGTGAACTGGCCTTGGGAGTTGATGCAGATGCTGGGCGGCGCGTCGGACAGCGTGCCGACGGTGAGCACGCCCGGTGTGCCCAACCGCAGTGCGGCAGCGTCGATGCTGCCGAGGGGCAGGACGGTCGGGGTCGTGTACTTGTCTTCGCCTGGCCCCTTGGCTGCGGCGGCCAGGTTGGTGGGCAGCGCGCTGGCGCTCTGCACGCCGGGCGGCGCGCACTGGTCGACGTCGGCATTCGCGGGCGCGGCGAATCCCATGCCGAACACCGCGAGCGCGACGACGACGACCATCGTCTTGCGTAACCGGAACATCCTGGCAACCTAGCGTCCGGCGCGGCGCTATCGGCGGCTTGTGCTCATTCAGAACGCAACCGTGGTCTCGTGCGGGACCGAGACCGGCGGCGCCAGGACGCGCCGCCGGATCAGTTCGGCGAGCATGATCCGGCCCATCAATTCGGCCCGGTCGACGCAAGCGGCGCGCGCCGCACCAGGATCCCCTTCTGCGATTGCCGCGGTCTCGGCCACGAAGTACGCCAGCAGTTCGACGTGGCTGCCGAAGTACACCGGCCAGAAGGACGGCGGCATGAGCGTCAGAGAGGCCCGAATCGCGGCCCGCAGTCGCGGCCCGGCGTGCTCGTCGTTGACCGTCTTTCGGTAGCGCCACGCGGCGTCGCTGAACGCGCGCGACCCCGTGCCCGCGCGCATCGCGTCCACCAGCGTTCGAAGGGCGTCGAGCACCTTCGG
>Ga0137412_10001230_pt1 | contig 19669 bp, 25 predicted proteins | sample CZODoug2_1_16fun_FD_122160 | JGI IMG/M metagenome (GOLD analysis project Ga0137412, IMG submission 122160) | Vadose zone soil fungal communities from Angelo Coast Range Reserve, California, USA - CZODoug2_1_16fungal (Hybrid Assembly) | ecosystem: Environmental > Terrestrial > Soil > Vadose zone...
TGAGCACTTTTTTCAAATTATTTTCCGCTGTCACTGCTAGCAGGATTGGGAGAGCCAACTCCCTCAAGACCCTTTCCCCTCCTGATGAACGCGCAAGCAACGAAATTGTCGAGGCGTCGTTGGCGCGGAACAAACCTCCTTGAGGTGCCCCATGACGCCCGTCGCCTTATTGGTTCCCACGGCTGTCTTTGCCGCGGACGTCGTCGCAGGATACTGTTGGCCGCATGCGAAGCGAGGCCTTCGCTGAGGGAATCTGCATGATGAAGTTCCTATCTTTGGGATTTGTCCTGGCAGCCATCGCGTTCTGTTCAGGCTGCTTTTCCTTCTCCAGCACCAGGACAGCTCCCCCTCCCGCCCCGGCCCCAGCGCCGGTGGTGCAACGCACGTACTACCCTGACGGCACCTATGTGGACCAGGTTGTCCAACCTGTCCCTCGTTAGCGGAAGCTGCCACCCATGCCGCAAGGCTTTGCCCTTGCAGGCAGCGCGGCTCAAGGGGGCATGTGGTACGGCGGAGTCGGCCACGCTTCCCAGCGCCCGACTTCTACCGGGATGATAGCGCGGCCAACCTCTTTGGATCGGATGTGGTTCGGCATTTCAGAGAACTGGCGCCGGCGGGGAACAGGTTGGCCGTCGTCTACAGCGGCCCGCACACGTTCAGCCGCCAGGTCGGTAACGTGAGCCACCGCGTCCTTGTCGGTGTCGCCATATGCGGCGATGTCCCAAAGATCCGGTATACTTGCAACGAAGCGGCCATCGTTCTCGCGATCGATCATCGCCCAGTACCAAACTCTGTACATGCGTCCCTCCCTTCGCCCGTATGCCGCCGCCGCGACCAAGCCCGGCGCGGCCGCGAAGAAGCGCGACTGCTCCGGGACTCCACGTAACGCCCGACGCGCACGAACTCGCTATGCCGCGCCGAGCCGGCGGCCTTATTTCATCCGCTGAAGGAGCTTGTCGCGCACGACGGGATCATTCTGCGCCACTTGCAGAATTGTCGTATATTCGTCGATCGACAGGCCTTGGTCGGTGACCGCCTTTACGATGGCATCGTTGGCCTCGTCAGCAACACGTTCCTTTTCCGCGGCAGGCGCCTGGGCCAGTTTCTGTTCGAAGGTGCCCTTGACGGCGGACACCTTCTTGACGGCGGCGGCTGCCGCGTCGAGCTTTTTGTCGTCGATCCGCTCGCGGGCGACATCACGTCAATGGCGCGTATCGCCTTCGAGATCGACCACCATATCCGTCGACTCCGGCTTGTGGGGCTGAAGGCTCTGCGCTTTCTCATCGGCCCAACTGGCGAGATTCACCACCACGCCGTGCAGCCCGTCGGTCTGCTCCGGCTCGACGGGTTCCACAATATTGAGGCCATTGCCGTCGAGAAAGTAAGTGTGGTCGCCGAACAGCCGTTCGAGTTGCGGCATCAGCGGATGCTCCGCTGGAAGGGCCTGGGCCTGGTATTGATGCAGAGCCTGTCTAATTTGTGCGGTATTCATCTTCATCGGACAGCTCCTCTCGATTGGATTTCGTTCGGGGTCGCGCGTGCTGCGAGGCCTCCCACTCGAGAGTGGTCAATATTCATCGGCCGGTTCCGCTACCGTCACGTAGGACGACTTCTCACACGATCAACCCGCCACGATCAACCCGCCACGATCAACCCGCCACGATTAACCCGCATGTGCGGGATTTGGCTTCCGTCTCCTCTTGCAACCGACTGGCAACGCAAACGCCCCAGAGAGTCCTGTCGCCGTTGCTCATGGTTGATGTCCTCGGCGGTAAAGCCGTCCTTCCGCATAGAGGGCCGGCTAGCCCAATGAGATCCTGCTCCGATATCGCTGCATGGAGCTTGTAACCGCGCCGGAAGGTTTGTCGATCTTTGGCAGCCTCCTCAGCCCATATGCGGCCCCGGCGCTCCACCGGCTGCCTCGATAGAGCGGGTGGGTCGTAAGCGAATCCGTCTTCGGATTGATCAGGTGAATGATACGGGTGCGCACGGAGTCCTCCGATAACGGGTCTCGCCCCTATCGCTCGGGCAACGAGGGAACTTTCGCCGCCGACTCTGATACGCCCCCGGAGATTTCGGGATCTGTACAAAAGGGAACATTCGCCCGCGATCGCGCGATCTAGTGTTACCGGTGCCGAACATTGGAACGTTTTGGGGCTCCCGCCTTGGGGTCGGTCCAGTCCGAGGTGCGTTAGACTCTGGTACCGACAGAGGCCCGCCTGGCCGTGGGATCCAGGTGGGCCTCCTTGTCGGTGCTGCGGGGACTGCGCTCAGGGACGACACACGCCCACGCGCGAAATCACACGACCCACCTCTTTAGTCTCTGGAGCCTCTCCTCGAAGCGCCGCTCCTCGGCCCGGTCGCGCTTGGCCACCGGATAGGCGAAGGTGAGCGCCAGCGCGTCGCCGTCGTCAGGCGAGGCGAGCCCGCGCCGCCGCATGTCGCCCTTGCTCCAGCAGGATGGCGTCCGACGCGTCGTAGCCGTCGTCAACGGCCTTGGAGGCCCTTGTCAGCGCTCGCTGATCCGCGGGCCCCATCTTTGGCAACGGCTGCCAGAATGTGCAGCGTAAGCTAACGGGGAACTGGTTGGTCCACGTAAGTGCCGTCGGAGTAGACCGTTCGCTGCACCACTGGCGGTGGGGCGGGAGCAGGAGCCGGCGCTGTTCTCGTCGTGCTGGAGTAGGAAATGCAGCATGGGGCGAGTGTGATGACTGCCAGGACAAATCCCAGAGATAGGAACTTCATAATGTAGGTTCCCTTGAAGGCCTCTTCGCGCCGCCAATCGTAAGAGCCGCGAAGTGGGCTTTCCTAAACACCGATCCCTTGAGTTCGACAGCGGGGCAGGCTGGCGAACTGCGCTCTTCAAAATAAACGCCAACCGGCTACGCAGGTTCCTCGGGTGGTACCGGTTGCGCAACATTTTACATCGGGTCGCGTTGCCTATGCGCGCCTTGAAAGGCAAAGATCACCTCGAGCAGGAGTGGACGATGGGTCTCATAGTCATCCTGATTATTTTGATTCTCCTGTTCGGCGGCGGCGGTTTCTATGCTGGCGCTCCGTATCATTACTATGGTGGCGGCCTGAGCCTTGTGTTGGTCGTCCTCCTCGTTGTCCTCCTGTTGCGACGCTGACGGCGTTCGAGGTTCACCCGTCAAAACTCAATCGGAACATAGGAGCCGCCCCCAAACGGGATCTGCGCAAGGGCCATGACTGCCTTCGCACGACTACTTGCTGGATTTCTTCCTGGAGGTCCGACGCTTCGGCACCTTCTTGCCCTTCTTGCGGGCTTCCGAGAGCCCGATGGCGATCGCCTGCTTGCGACTCTTCACCGTGCCGCCCTTGCCACCCTTGCCGCTTTTCAGCGTGCCCTTCTTGCGCCGGCGCATGGCGCTCTTCACGTCCTTCTTGGCGCTGCGTGAATATTTCGCCATCGCGACTTCCTCCTGGTTGCCCCGTTGGCAACGCGGCGAGACTGAATTTGTTGCGGATTCGAGGCGGCTCGACCTGTTCTCGCCGTAACGTCCCGTTCAGCGGAGCTTGCGCGCGCGGTCGGCAAGCCGATCAGGCCAGCGGCGCTGCTTGCCGATCGTCGGCAATCCCACCGAGCCGCACTGCTCGCAGCGAAATCGCGCGCCGGCAACCTTACGGTCGCGGAGCCTGGGCGACGCCGCGTCGATGGTTCGTCGATGCCCGCACTGGGCGCAGGTCACCTCGATTTCCAAGTGATCGCGGGCCAGATCGCCGAACGTGGTGCGGGGGGTTGCCAGCGGCATGCCCCCGATATGGGGGAGCGATGGCCGGTCGCAACCCACGCAACATTCGGCCGAACCGTGCGTTCGTTTTGGGAGCAACCTGGAGGCAAGCATGAATAACCGGGACGAAACCATCCGCGAAAAGCTGCTCGAGCGCCTCTCAGCCGTCGATGTTGACGCGCGCAATCTCGCAATCGAGGTGGCGACCGGCAGCGTGATCGTCCGCGGCTCGGTCCCGACCGAGCAGCAGCGGGCGCGGACCATCGAGGCCCTGGCCGGCGCCCATTCCATCGAGGTTTTGGTTCGGCCGGTGGCACCCGTCGACAGCGATGACGGGCGAGGTCGCTCTCCGCTCACCGGTACCTCGGCTGAATCGGCGCACCAGAGCCGGCGTCAGACTGATCCGACATAAGAGCCATACGCTCGGATCGCGGGGCCATTGCGCGTCCGCCACGCCACGAGGGCTAGCTCATGCTTGAGGGTGGATGTCTCTGCGGCGCGGTGCGATGGACCTGCGGGACCTCCCCCAAAGCCGTCCACTTTTGCCATTGCACGATGTGCCGGCTGCACGATGTGCCGGCGATGGACCGGCGCGCCCTTCGCGACCTTGGCCTGGTTCGCGCGCGGCACCGTGCAGTGGACAGGGAAACCGGTCAGCTTCCGCTCGTCGCCCATAGCAGTTCGCACGCACTGCGGCGCGTGCGGAACGCCGCTGTCTCTGGCCTATGACGCACGAGACGACGTTGCCTTGACAGTCGGCACCTTCGATACGCCGGAGGCGGTGCATCCGACCCACCACTACGGCGCCGAGAGCCGGCTCGCCTGGGCCGATATCGGCCCGGCACTTCCGGCCAAGCCGACGCGGGAACGATGGTAACGCGGCACGCGCCCAGTATGAAGGACGAGTTGGCGCGCCGACGCGCGTTGAGCCGGCCGAGGGAGCAGAACAAAATTTGAACGTCCAGAGGAGGGGGCCAGCTGCCGCCACACTGTGGCCGCCCCGCCGCATGTCAATCCGAAAAGTTCGAGCGCCTCTTGAAAATCAGCAGCACAAAACTTTTATTGCCGCCGTTCGAAGGTTCGAGTCACCGGGGAAAGGAGGATCTGATGGCTCGCGGAAGCGTGGCGCCGCTCAGCGCCAACGAGGAGACGACCCTGCGGCGCGTCGCACTCGGGGTGAGCAAAGCAGCATCTCTTTCGAAACTGGACGTTGAGAGACTGAAGGCGCTGGTCCTGATCGAGGACAAGGACGGCGAGCTGCGGCTTACAGCGACGGGACGCGAGCGCTACCTCGCCCTGCCCAGGACCATTCCCATCGACCGGTCCGACGTATCGGAAGATCCTGCTTCGCGGCTGGCCAGGTTCATGACCGAGGAGCGGGGTTAGCGTCGGCCAGGCCTTCGCCGTCCTCCTTGTGCTCGATCACAATCTTTACACGCATCGGTCGCAAAGCAGCTGCGTTTGCCCTGTCGCCGCTCCGCGCCCCAATTGTGTGGGAGGCCGACGCCCGGGCGGCAGGCCCCGCGTTGGTTTGTCCCCGCTTTCCAACGTGGGGCCACTACTCTCCATCCAGGTCGCCCAACCGTCGGACAACAGGCGACGACAACGCTAGGATTACGAGTTGGGTCAAGGCCCTGCCACTATCGGTAAGGCAGACGCTGTCGCCATCCTGCACCATCAGCCATCCTCGGGTCAGGGCATAGCGCACGGCCTCGGGTGATCCGGCAACGCCGAGCCCTTCAAGGGAACGCCATTGCGCCGGCTGCCTGTCTGTCGCGTCGTACAGGACGCGTATGAGCTCAAGGGCTAAGATCGCGGCGCCGCTGGCCATGGCTGGAGAGCTGGTAAGCCGATCGCCGCGCTGCGAGGCCCTGAAGCGCGTCCGTCCGGAGTCGGACAGTCCACTTTTTTCGGCACCGACTTTGCCGGGAACGCGTAACTCGTTGCTCCCGTGCGGTTTCTCACGCGCTGAGAAGGGGATTTCACATGGGAAAGAGACTCGATTTGGAAACGGTGATTCGCCAATTGCACAGCAGCGACCTACCGGCGAGGAATATCGCTCTGGGTCAGTGACCGGTTGCACCGAGTTCGTGCAGAGCGCGTTTTCGACGAGGCCAGTCCATTGCCCCGAGGGTTCCGCGGCGGGATGGCTGCACATAACGACCCTAAGGTTGTTTCCCGACAGCGACTATGCGCGGCTTGCGTCGACCAGCACAGCCAAGGCCCAGCGGGGCGCATGGTATCCCTGCGCGGCCTCTGCGGTCCGCAGCTCCTTGTTCCAAAAAAAGCCCGTCTCGGAATACCGAGGCGGGCAGTGTTCGAGGGAGAGAACGACGTGGGCGGTCAGGCCCAGTCGCCAATCGTGAAGCAATCGTCATGCCGACGAACTGTGCATCGATCCGAACGCTCTGCCGGGCGCGTGCTGATCAGCCCTGACCCATCTCCGCCAGCTCCTGAAATGCCTGCGACAGCATCTCGCGGTCATAGGGTTTGGCAATGAACCGTCCCCGGTCGGGCAGGTCCTCTGCTCGGATGTGGCGTTGGCCGGAGGTCACGATCAGCTCGACCGGGGGCCAACGGTCACGCACGGCGTGGGCCAGGCTGAGCCCGTCCATCGAGCCCGGCATCTGGACGTCCGTGAACAACAGCCACACGTCGCCCCGCGTTTCGAGAATGGAAAGCGCCTCGTCCGCGCTGGCCGCCGAGAGGGCCTGGAATCCGGCATCCTCCACCAATTCGACCGCGACCAGCCGCAGGAGCCATTCGTCCTCGACCACGAGAACGACCGGGTTGGCGATTGACATTGTTGCCCACTCTCTGCGGCAAACGCCGCGAACGGCCCCGTTGGGGGGCCTCACCGAAGCAACGGCGGCCGCGTCGCATTTGTTGCCCCCGATTGTCCGATTCCGGACAAAACTCCTCAATTACCCCTGGGAACCGGGCAACCGCTCATGGCGAGGTCAATCGCGGAATTCCGTTGCCTCACGAACGGCGCTGGCGCGGACAGGCCGCGGCTTGCCGCAGTGCCCGTCGTTCGAGCGCCTCCACTTCGGCGGAAGCGGGATGGAGAAAGTGGCGCGCCGCTCATCCGATTTGGTTTCGAGGTGGCCGCCCGTGTTTTTCACCAGCGAATCCACTGGGCGGGGGCTGCCGGGAAGCGCAAATCCACTCGACAGCCATGTCCACAAACGGACGGAATGATGACTCGCCGCCGATTTGCGCTCTAGTCTTGGTCCTCACCTGAGCTTGGGGCCAAGCCATGGAACGAGGTCTTAAGGCACCACTCAGCCCCCATGAGGGCGCAACCTTCCGCCGCATCGCCCTTGGTATTTCCCAAGCGAAGCTCTTTCCGGCGCGAGACGTGGCTTACCTGATTCGTCTTCGCCTGGTCGACGAGAAAGAGGGGCAACTGAGGCTTACCGCCCTTGGTCGTGAACGATATCAGCGACTGGCCAACGACGCGGCGATGTCAGAGGTCAAGGACGAGGCCGCCGCCGTTCTGAGGCGCCGCCTCCTGAGCGCTCGCGACCGCTAGCATCGCCCGGCATGCCGCCGCGTCGCCAGCCGGCCGATCTGCGCGGCCGACAGGCAACCGTCCGAGTGCCCGCTTTGCCAGACACGTCGGCGATCAGCCGCCGGACTTCGTTGCCGGCACATGCCGTTCGTATTTGTAGTCCGGCATCCGCTCCAGGGAGTCCTTGGTCCAAGTCGTCGTCAAGACCAGGGACTTGTCATCGCGCGAGAACCTGATGTCGCTCCATTTCACCGCGACATCCTTCGCGCCCATGCCGAGGAAGCCGCCGACCGAGACCACGACCTTCTTGATGGCCCCGCCGCCGTCGACATAGATGTCCTGGACCTTGCCCACCGTCTCGTGATTCTCGTTCTGGACGGTTGCGCCGATGATGGCGGCGCCCGACATTTCGCCGTCCGCATTGAAGTCGCCGGTCGAGGTCGTGGCCGCCGCCATGTTGCGGTCCGACGCCGGCTTGCCGCCGATCGCCACGCCGCTGTTTGGCATGCGGTCGGCCGCGGACGCCGACCGGTTTGGATCGGCGGCGGGCCATGGACCCTTGTCGCTGAAGACCTGGCCACGCCAGGACGTGTCGCTGTACTTGTATTCCGGCTTGGCCTTCAGCTCGTCCTTGGTCATGTTGACCACGACCTTCTCGCCGTAGTTCTCAACGTGCAGGTCGGACCAGGCGATCTTTACCTCGCGCTCACCGAGCCCGAGAAAGCCGCCGACCCCGACCATGACGCTGTCGACGTGGCCATCGGGGCCGATGTAGATCGACGTAATTTTCCCGATCGTTTCGTTCTGGGCATCCTGAATCTTGCGGCCGATCAGCTTGCGTGTGTCGGCTGTCGCGGCGGGCGCCGGCAGAGGGCTGATCGCCGCCCCTGGAGGCGGCGGGCTGGTGGCCTGCTGCGGCTGGGCATAGGCGGCCGTGGCGCAGGTCAGCGACGCCGCGAGGACGAGATGCTTGAGCATGAAATCCTCCTTCAAAGTGAGATACCGGCCAACGGGCGGGAGGGCGGCCAGTTCCCCTTCGCGGATCTCGCGGATCTGAGGTCAAGGCTGGCATAGAGCTTCATCAGCGCCGACGCCGGCGCGTTCGGGCGAATGGTCCCCGCAGCAGCGAGTCGTTGGCGCAACGTTGCTGTCCTATCGCCAGCCGTGACTAGTACACGGCGACGTGCGAGTGCGCGCGCTCAGAGTTGCGAGCCCGGCGGGGCGGCAAAGAACCTTTAGCGGTCGCGGAGAAGAGAATGGACCGCACCGGACATGGCCGGAGCGGGTCTTGGCCTGCTATGCCTCAAGGCGAGTTCGACTCTAAGAGAGACCGCCGACAATCGGCCCGTCGCTGCAACTGCCTGTGTCGGCCAGTCGTTCGCTCCTTATCATCCACTTTTCAGGGAGTGACTTCATGATGAAGCATCTCGTCGTCGCCGCCTTCCTGACCTGCGGCGCAGCGACGGCCTATGCCCAGCCGCCGCCGGGCTCCTCACCGCCCGCTTCGGGCACGACCACCATCCTGCCGGGACGCGACATGCCGGCCCCGACGGCGTCAGGCGACACGCACAAGCTTATCGGGCGCAATGTCCAGAACCCACAGAACGAGACGATCGGGCAAATCAAGTCGGTCCATATCGGGCCAGACGGCAAGGTCGACAGCCTCATCGTAAGCGTTGGCGGCATCCTCGGCGTGGGTGAGCGCGAGGTTCGCCTCGCTTGGTCTGACCTCAAGGTCAGTGACAACGGCCAGAAGATCGTACTCGACATTACCAAGGACGAGCTGAAGGCCAAGCCTGACTACAAGTACAGCGACGCAGGCTGGCGCGGACAGGTCTTCAGCGACAAGGGCCCGTGGACTGCCGGCGATCCGAACCGGATGGCGCGTGACCGCGCAGCCAGCGAACGCATGTCAGCAGACCGCAACGCGGCTTCGACGACCTCGACCGGCGACTTCAATGCCAAAGGCGAAATCTCGGGAAATGCCATCATCGGCGCGAACGTCCGCAACCAAACCAATGAGACCGTCGGCAAGGTCGAGGACGTCTATGTCGATGATAGAGGCACCATCAAGACGGTAGTGGTCTTGGTCTTTCTCGGCATAGGCACAAAGAACGTCGCTGTGCAGTGGGGCGACATCGGGCACTCGCGTGACGGCAAGTCGCTGGTACTGACCGCCAACTGGACCAAGGATTCGCTGAAGGCGATGCCAGATTACAAGTACGAGCGCCGCCAAACCGAGCGCTAGCTTGGCCAATCGAGGCGGCAGGGGCCGGTGCGGCGCACATAGAAAAGCCCGCACCGAGGAAACTCGGGCGGGCCTTGACCCGGCGGGCGGGTCGGAGCGCAACTGGGGGATGCCTAACTCCAGATACGGAACGCCCAAGGCGGGGAGCGGTGGCGAACCAACGGGGACCGTCCGCATCCGGACAAAGGTAAGCACGCCCCAGGCGAAGTGTAGCGAGAGTAGCAACTATAGCGGTAGCAAGGGAGACGTCCGGGTACGCGCGACTGCGTCCGTGTAATAGTCATCAACGCCGTACGGACGAGAACAATGCATCTACCGGGGTGCTTTTCAGAACCCGCTCCGCCTCGGCAGAATTGGCCGCTTCGAAAACCTTGAATCCAGCCACTCGCAGGCGCTCAGCTGCTGACGAACGGCGGAGAGCATTTTTTTCCACGACCAGGATGACCGATTTTTCCGCAACCAAGACGATGGGCGCCGACGCGCTGAGCGGTCGAAGCATAGGGTTCCCGGGGGATTTTTTTAGTCTATGGAAGTAGCTCCATCACAACCTGCATAGCGATTGAAAATATTTTTTCAACATTCGATAATGCATAAGTACCGCACAGCAATACGCAGAGCGCTAGCACCAAGCAGGAAGGTCCCGCACCGCATCGCCTGCAAAAGTCAGGCGCGCCGACTGATCCGGAGCAACGTTTCGCCCCTCGCACCAGGCCGCAAAGGGAACAGGGCGAATCCAGATCCTGGCAACACCGAAACCGGCCTTCTGCAACTGCTTTTCAGTAAGTTCGGCACGCCTCAACCATGCGTCGTAAGTCGCCGGCATCTTGGTGATACCACGGCAACGCAATGACAGGAGTCGGTGCCATGGTTCCTCGCAGGACGAGCAGGCAAGACTAGAAGTCTTAGTTTTTGGAAGGCGCCCGGAAGCTGCCGGCGTTGCGCTGGATGGCCCTTGGGGCGTTATTGGTGACGAGCACTATGGCCCGCAGCAAGTCGTCTCGTGTGAGCGAGCGGCGCAACGGGACTGTAGGGCAGCCTGTCGTGGGCTTCTGAAGGCCGGCCAAACGCTGCAGGGCGCGCTCGATGCGGGGCGGTGGTGAGAAGAGATGTGAGTATGTCCGCAAGCGCGGCACGTGGATTGTTGGCGGACGACGCCATATCCATTCCCCCGCAATATTCGCATATAAACCGATTTGGGCACCAACGCGGTTACCAGCCTTCGGTGCAGGGCCGTTTTCTACCCACTGCCGCAGTTATCCCGAAGTCCGAATGTTGACGTATGGCAAGTGCATACCACAAGATATGGTGGATCGAGACGAGTCCAGCCACCAGCCGACGTCCCCTCTGATTGGTGGAATGGTACCGACAAAGGGACCCAAGGGTCCGACGCCTGAAGCGAGATGGAGGCCAAATCGGCCTCCATTTTCGTTAGATGCGTTTGCTACCTCATGCCGAAAATCTCGCCCAGGAAGTTTCAGCCGCTGCTTGAAAATCACGACTTCAAAGCTTTCATGGATCGCGGAGGAAAAGGAGGAACCGATGACTCGCGGAAAGCTCGCACCGCTCAGCCCGCACGAGGAAGGCACTCTCCGCAGGATCGCGCTGGAGATCACCCAGGCGCCGCATCTTTCCAAATCGGACATCAAGCGACTGAAGGCCTTGTCCCTGATCGAGGAGAACGGTGGCGGTCTGGGGCTTACGCCGATGGGGCGCGAGCGCTGTCTCTCCCTTGCAACGAGCGCCGCCGTCGATCCGTCCCATTCACCGGACGAATTTGTTTCGAAGCTGGCTGAATTTATGACCAAGGCGCGCGGCTAACGTCGGCCATTCGAATCCTGCGGTTGGCGCGGAGCGTCTTTCGGGCGCCTCGAGATTCAGTGCAACGTCAAGAGAGATACAACGTTTGTGGCGAGTGGCCAGGCGGTGAGGCCGGCCAGAAGGATGGTCATGTCTGAAAACCCTCTTATGGCCAAAGATCCCGCTGCCACGAAAGCCTATATCGTCCTGCTGGTGGAGAACGAGCTTGCCCAGCGCGTCTCGATCGCAACGCATCTGCGCAATTCGGGCTTCCATGTGATCGAGGCTGTGGATGGCCAGGAGGCGCGAAGCGTCCTCGACTCGGTCGATGTGAACGTCATGTTTGCGAACATCGCAAAGTCCGGCCAAACGAATGGATTGGCCTTGCTGCGCTGGCTGCGGGAGCATCACCCGGCCATCAAGGTGATAGTCACCTCGGACACAGAGACAGACCTGGCCGCCCTGGACAGCGGTGGCATTTTTCTCAGCAAGCCCTATCGGCTGGTCGATCTCGACTACTGCCTTCAGAAAGTCCTGGCCGCCGCGAGCGTTCTCGCTGACGAAACGGGTAGGGCCATGACTGCCAATCCAAGCACGAAGAGAGGTCCCGAGCCGGGCAAGGCGCAGCCGGACAGCGTGAGCCCAAACGGGCCCGCTGCTGCCCGCAAGGCCGGCGGCCGAGATGACGAAATCTCCGAACTTTCGATGGCCGCGCTGTCGCGGCGGCTTGTCGAGCGGGCAGCTCGGCAACAGGCCGTCGATCCAGGGACTGCAAAAGCAGCGCGCCGCGCCGCGTTGCAAGCGTACGAGCGCGCGCGCGTCCGCCGGCAGAGATTGGGGCTGGCTTTCGCCGTGGCGGCGGTCGTCGGCTCGGCCATCGCCTACCTTGTCCCGACGGTCCCGGCGTCTCTAAGTGCTGCGGCGCGCCCGGAGCCGACGTCACGCCTCGAGAGGACGGCCGCCACGTCGGTAACCGCTCCGCCTGACTCGACGTCATCCTCGTCGGCACCCTCATCGCCGTCGACCGCGACAAGCGTCGCCTACACGCCGGCCGTCGTGCCTGCAGCAGCGCCGGTGACGGCCAGCGAACCGTCACCTGTCGAACCAGCGCCGAACGCGGCCCCGCTGCGGCGCGACGAAATGAGGGAAGTCCAGGCGAGACTGCGGTCCTTTGGCTTCAATCCAGGGCCGGTCGACGGAGCCCCGGGGGCCATGACGGAAGGCGCCGTCATGCGCTACCAGCAGAACAGGGGCCAACCGCAAACCGGCAAGGTCGACCGCGCACTGCTGGAGCAGCTCCGCCAGGATCCTGCGCCCACGGTTGTCCAGCGCGCCACGGGCCCCTACGCCCGCCCGACCTTTTCGCGCGGGCCCTCTTCGCGCGGACCGCAGCGCTCCGATCCGTTCGCACCCGTGCGCGCCGCGGGTGATCGCCTCGGTCAATGGTTGGATTCACGGCTGCGCTAAGGTCAGCGGCTCATCCGGCGTCGGATTTCTGCGGCGCGAGCGCTTGAGTCATTGAAGCGCTTGAGTCATTGAACGGTCACTTGATGGTCAGACGTCCCAACTCGTCACGACGTCTAGCATACGCGCGCCTCCAGCCGGTGGAGGCTCAGCCAAAGCACCAGCCCTCCGAGGCCCGCCCACCCTGATTGTCGAGCCGCAACGCCAACCGGTCAGAGGCGTTGCATAATTGCCACACCCTCATGCCGGCCAGGAAGGCCGCGATTTCCGGGGGTAGAGGGCACGGGAACGGTCCTATAGCCCCGGGAGGAAACGGACATGCCGGCGCGAAAGAAGCCAACCGCAAGTCGGGCCCCCACTCCGGCTCCCGAAACCCATTGCGAGCGGCGAGCTCCGTCCAAGGTCTCATCGCCAGAGGCGAAGGGGCGCGTTTTGATCGTGGAAGACGACGTCCCCCTGAGCACGGTGGTGGAAGATACCCTGACGTATGAGGGTTACTCGGTGGTGGGGACGGCCAGAAGCGCTGAAGAAGCGATCTCCATGGCGGTCGACCACGGACCCGACCTCGTCCTCATGGACGTCAAGCTGCTCGACAATTCCGACGGCATCGCGGCGGCCGGGGAAATCCTGGAGCGCACCGGCATCCGCTGCCTGATGGCGACCGGCCAGGACGACGCCAAGACGAAAGCGCGCGCCGCCCTGGTGCAGCCATTGGGTTGGTTGCCGAAGCCTTATGGCAACGAGGAGATGGTGCAGGCTGTGGCCGATGCGATGCGCTGCAATCGAGCTTCATGACCGTACCAGACGACCGCGCCGAGAAATTTTCCACACCGTTCGGCAGGGATGGCGGCCTGTGCAAGGACACGAAAACATCTCAGGCGCCGTTCCCCTTTTTCTCTAAGTTGAATGTGACCCGGCTGCAGGCAAGTGTTCGGGCAAGCGTGGGGAAAGGATGCGCGACAGTCTTGTGGTCGTCGCGGTCGTCGCGGCTCTGGCCGCGTGCACGCCGGACACCGCTCACGTGCCCATTTTCCTACCGGGTCCCTACAACACATGGCCGCCCGCACCCCCCGGCACGCCGATCGAGCCCGGCCGGCCTGTCGATCTCAACGGCGGCCAGCGGAAGACCGTCGTGGCAGGCGTGCAGAAATGGATGAAGGATCCTGCCTCTGTCCGGTTCGGCGCGATAAAAGCCGTCCGCAGCAGTCGGGGCCTGATCACGGTGTGCGGCGAGGTGAACGGGCGCAGCAGGGCGGGCAGTTTTGTCGGCATGTCGCCGTTCGTTGGCGTGCTGATGGGGCCGGCCGTCGATGCCGATTTCGTCCTGGTCGGCATCGGTTCGTCCGAGCGGGATCGCGCCGAGGTGATCCGGCTTTGCCGTGCGAGCGGGATCTCCGGGATCAACTGACGTGCGGTGCTTCGCCGGTATGCAGCACACTACGTTCTCTCGACAGGCTGGCATCACGGGCCATTCAGCACACGTGAATCGAACCGCAATGGTCACGCGGGTCTTCCCACAAAGTGGACAACGGCGCGGTACTCCTCCCCTGGGAGAAGCGCCGCACAATTGGTGGCTCGTCGCAGTGGCACTATTGTTTCTGACGCGTATGGACGATACTGGCGACGATCGCGGCTCCGCCCTTGGACTCGGTATACAACAACTCGATTGAATTGTTGTCCAACATGAGCCCGTCGTACACGCCGCCATTCATTAGCGAAATGCGAATGCGCTTGCCATCCGGGGCGATGATCCCAATGAACGGCTCGGACATGGTTTGCGACCCCACCGTTCCCCAGAACCGGCTGTCCTGCTGCCCCTCGATTGTCAGGTTGAAGGTCAATTCGGTCAGACGGTGGTTGTTGGCCGGCGTCGACGGCATAGCGGCGGTGTGATGGCGTGAGTCGCCGCTGACGATGGCCTTCCCTTTGCCAGACCAAGCCCCCTTCAGGTCGGGGATCGATTGCGCGGCAGCCAAGCTGCTCTGCGCGCACAAGGCCACGAGGCCAAGAAGAAACAAGCTCAGGAAACGGTACATGGAATATATCCCCCCTCTACGCACGCAAACCAGAATGGGATGTTCTTGCGCGATACTCTCCCGATGCAATGACACCAAAAAGTCTGCGGCGAAAGTTCTGGTTCACCCTCGCCGGCCCAGGAAGAACAGCTTCGGGTTCCAGGGGTGAACCTGCGGCCTCCACCCCAGCAGCCCGACGCTCTCCCAGTGAGGCCGGCCACGACAGGCGGCCCTCGGCGGAGGGATACACTCAATCGTTTGAACCCTTCACCGAAGCGGTGCTCTCGACCGGCGCCTTCAGCCGCATATCCGCTGCGTAATTCTCGATTATGCTTTCCAGGCCGCTTTCATCTCGGTCGCGACGCGGGCGCGGCGGTAGGACTCCTCGCGCTGGTCGCGCTCCTCGGGCTGGCTTACCAGCACGTTGCGCATCTCGTTGTTGACGAAGTCATCGAACAGCCAGCCGGCGTCGGAGAGGACCTCGCGCGCGCGGCGGATCTGCTGCTCGCGGTCGAGCGGTTCCGAAGGATCGACGGTCATCCGAACACCAGCCATCCCAAGAGAAATCCGCCAGGAAAGCCCGCAATGAACCCGACAACGAGCAAGATGATGATGAGGGCCGTTATGCCGGCCGCCTCTGAGCGGCCAAGTCCGACCATCCGGCGCTCGGCCTCCTGTGTTGCGTGATCTCTCATGAGGAGGCCCCTCGGCTTCGCTCGGGGTCGGCCGCGCCGGTACCCACGGCATGAAGCTCCGCTTTAAGGCCGACCTTGAAGCGCTCGATCTCCGCCCACTGGCGGGCCTTCCACTGCGCGATCTCGATGTCGGCCGCAGCCTTCAGGCGCTTGATCCGGCGTCATCGGCTGACGGTTCGGGCTCCGTCTTGACCGCCGCTCCGTGCTCTCCCGCGCCCTCTATGCCGGTACGCAAGTATTATTCTGCTCGCCGACGACGCTTGGCGCTTGACAGAACTGAGCAATGTTGTGGCGTATGTCTGCTGACCTTACGAAAAGAGGATTGGCACATGGGCGTTCTCTTCCCTGTCATCCTGAGTCGCGCGGATCTGATCCGCGCTGAAGCGAAGACCTGCGCCGACCGTAGTCGAAGGGATCTCACGCCAGTTGCAAGCGGCGACGAGATTCTTTCCTTCGGCTTCGCTCAGGACAGGCGCTTTGCTCCAGGGCGGAGTTACTCGGCCGGCAATGACAACTGTAGACACCCCCGGCCGGCGACCAACGTTTTGGCCACCAACGTTTTCCGTCGCCCAAAATGGCCTGCGCTAACTGCGCTAACTGCGCCAACTCCTGACACGTGCCGCCATGCGATGCGACGACCCGGCGCTGTTTGACGAGAAACCGCCGCCGGAAACGCCGGAAACGCCGGAAATACCGGAAAGCCCAAATCGAAGTCTGCGGTGCGACGCCTGCCGGCAGGCATGTTGACACCGCTACCCTTCACGGGGGAGACGGCCCTTTTGTTGGTGGAGTAAGCATGGTCAAGCTCACCGAGTACAAGGACATGAACCCGCGCGCCAAGGCCGTCGTCGAAGGCATCGCCCAGGCGCGCGGCATCGATCCGGCCAACATCAACAATGTCTGGAAGGCGCTGGCCCGCCATCCGGCGGTGATGGAATCCTTCGCAGCGGAAATGAAGGCGGCCTTCGCACCGGGCAAGCTCGATCCGCTCACCAAGGAATTAGTTTATCTCGCGGTCAGCATCACCAATCAGTGCGAATATTGCATCGCCTCGCACGGCACGATGGCGCGGCAGAAGGGCATGAGCGAGGAGATGCACGAGGAATTCATGGCCGTCGTCCTGGCCGCGCAGAAGGGCAACAAGATCGCCATGGCCTATCGCGTGCCCGTCGACGCTGCATTCGAGGAGAAGTGATCGTGAACGACGTGAAAGCCCCGATCTGGGACGCCAACCTCTATCTCAAGTTTGCCGACGCGCGCCTCAGGCCCGCGCTCGACCTCATGGGCCGTCTCGATCCGGCCAACGGCGCCCGGCCAGGCCACGCGATCTACGATCTCGGCTGCGGCGCCGGCAACATCAGCCGCATCCTGGCCGAGCGTTTTCCGGCGGCGCCGATCGTCGGCATCGATTCCTCGGAGGAGATGCTTGCCAAGGCGCGCAGCCAGACGGCCGACAAGCGCGTGACCTTCACCACCGGCGACCTGGCGCACTTCAAGCCCGGCCTGCCGCCGTCGATCCTCTACAGCAACGCCGCCTATCAATGGGTCGAAGGCCATATCGACATGTTCCCCGGCCTGCTGAAGCTTCTCCCGTCGGGTGGCCAGCTCGCGATCCAGATGCCGCGCAACCACGAGGCGCCGTCGCATGCGCTGATGCGACAGGCGGCCCAGGCGGGACCGTGGCGCGACAAGCTCGCCAAGGTGGGCGGCATCCGCTCGGTGTTCGAGCCCGGGCGCTACTACGACGTGCTGAAGCCCTTGTGCTCGGATGTCGACGTCTGGGAATCGATCTATCAGCAAGTGCTCACCGGCAAGGATCCGGTGGCGCAGTACACAGCCGGCACTGGCCTGCGGCCCTACATGGCGGTACTGGATGAAGCCGAGCGCGCCGGCTTCTACGACACCTACGCGAAGCTGCTCGCCGAGGCCTATCCGATGCGCTCGGACGGCATCACGCTGTTTCCCTTTCGCCGCCTGTTCATCGTGGCACGCCGCGCATGAGGTTGCGCCGGCTCATAGCCGTTGCACTGCTGCTGCTGGGCGCGGGCAGGGCCCCGGCCTGCCTTGCCGCGCCACAGTCCATGGTGGCTGCCGCCCATCCGCTGGCAGTCGACGCGGGGCTCGACGTGTTGCGCCGCGGCGGCACGGCCGTGGATGCCGCGATTGCCGTGCAGATGGTGCTGGGCGTCGTCGAGCCGCAGGCTTCAGGCCTGGGCGGCGGCGGCTTCATGCTGCACTACAACGGCGCGACGGGCGCCATGACGGTCTATGACGGACGGGAAACGGCGCCGGCCGGTGCCACGCCCACGATGTTCCTCGATCGCAACGGCCATCCGCTCGGCTTCCGAGAGGCCACGGCGTCGGGCATCTCCGTCGGCGTGCCCGGGGCGCTGGCGATGCTGGAGCTCGCTCACAAGGAGCAGGGCAAGCTGGCCTGGAACGAGCTGTTCACGCCGGCCATCGCGATCGCGCGCGAGGGTTTCGCGGTGTCGCCGCGCCTTGCCGCGTGGATCCAACGAATACCGCTGTTGCGCAACGACCCGGACATACGCACGACCTACTTCAACCTCGACAGCTCGCCGAAGAAAGTCGGCGACCGGGTGAGCAATCCCGCGCTCGCCGAGACCATGCAGCTGATCGCCGATCATGGCGTGCAGGCTTTCTATCAGGGTGCCATCGCGGCCGAGATGGTGGAGCGCGTTCACAACCATGTGCGGCCCGGCACCCTGTCGCTCGCCGACCTCGCGGATTACCGGCCGATCAAGCGCGAGGCGGTGTGCGGTCCCTATCGAGTCTGGGTCGTCTGCGGCGTGCCGCCGCCCTCGTCGGGCGGCATCGCCATCCTGCAAGTGCTCCAGTTGATCGAGCCGTTCGATGTCTGGCGCGATCCGCCCAACAGCCTGCGTGTGCTCCATCTCATCGCCGAGGCCAGCCGGCTCGCTTTCGCCGACCGCGACCGCTACGTCGCCGATCCGGCGTTCGTGTCGGTGCCGGTGGCCGGGCTGCTCGCGCCGGCCTATATCGGCGAACGCCGCCTGCTGATCTCGCCCGACCGAAGCCTGGGCACGGTCGGGCCCGGCCTGCCGCCCGGCTACATCGAGCGCGGCACCAGCCATATCAGCATCGTCGATCGCTGGGGCAACGCGGTGAGCTTCACCACCACCATCGAGGCGCCGTTCGGCGCCCAGATCATGCTGCACGGCTTCCTGCTGAACAACGAATTGACCGATTTCTCGCCCCAGCCCGAGGCGGGCGGAAAGCCGGTCGCCAACCGGGTCGAGCCCGGCAAGCGCCCGCGTTCGTCGATGTCTCCCACATTGATCTTCGACCAGGACCACAAGCTCGTGGCGGCGCTCGGCTCGGCGGGCGGTGCGCGCATCATCGGCGATACGATGCAAACCGTGATCGGCCTGCTCGATTGGAAGCTGTCGATGCAGGATGCCATCGCCCTGCCGCGCATCCTCAATATGAACGGTGCGACCGAGCTGGAGGCCGGGACGCCCCTGGCCAACGAAGCCGACGCCTTGCGCGACCTGGGACATCAAGTACAAGTCCGCTCACATGAAGGCGGCCTGACCGGCGTGCGCCGGGTGGGCGATGGCTGGGAAGGCGGCGCCGATCCCAGGCGCGACGGCGTCGCCAAAGGAGAATAAGCGGTTGGCCCAGAAGAAGTTGCCCACGGTGCTGTTGCGCGCCGGCGAGGATCGCCGCGTTCGCGCCGGCAGTCCGTGGGCGTTTTCCAACGAGATCCTGATGGACGCCGAGACCAAGGCGCTGCCGCCGGGCTCGCTCGCGACCTTGCGCGCGCCGGGCGGCGAGGCGCTGGGCCTCGTCACCTTCAATCCGCATTCACTGATCGCGGGCCGCGTGCTGTCGTCCAATCCCGAGGCTACGGTCGATGCGCTGTTCCTCGGCCGTCGCCTGGCGCAAGCGGCGGCCTTGCGCGACCGGCTGATCGGCGTTCCCTTCTATCGGCTGATCCATGCCGAGGCCGACGGCCTGCCCGGCGTGATCGTCGACCGCTTCGGCGATGCGCTGGTGGTCCAGGTGAATACCGCCGGCATGGAGCTGCTGACGCCGGTGCTGCTCGAGGCGCTGGAGGCCGAGCTTTCGCCCAAGACGATCGTGCTCAAGAACGATTCGCCGGTGCGCGAGCTCGAGGGGCTGAAGCGCGAGGTCACGGT
>Ga0137412_10001233_pt1 | contig 19638 bp, 12 predicted proteins | sample CZODoug2_1_16fun_FD_122160 | JGI IMG/M metagenome (GOLD analysis project Ga0137412, IMG submission 122160) | Vadose zone soil fungal communities from Angelo Coast Range Reserve, California, USA - CZODoug2_1_16fungal (Hybrid Assembly) | ecosystem: Environmental > Terrestrial > Soil > Vadose zone...
CGCCCCGCTAAAACCAAAAATTCGCCTTGTCAAAGGCGCTTATCGCGAGCCTGCAAAAATCGCCGTGCAAGGCAAGCCCGCGGTCGATGCCAGTTACAAACGCCTGACTACGCAGCTGATGGAGGGCGCGGGGCAGGGAATTTTCCTCCCGGCCATCGCTTCGCACGACCCGTTCATGGTCGCGCACGCGCAATCCGAAGTTGCCCGCCTCAAGCTGCCGAAAGAGCGTTACGAATTTCAGATGATTTACGGAATCCGCCGCGATTTGCAGCAAGAAGTGCACGCCGCAGGCCACACACTACAGGTCTACGTCCCGTTCGGCACCGACTGGTGCCCCTACTTCATGCGCCGCCTCTCAGAACGCCCAGCCAATGTCTGGTTCGTCCTCCGCAGCCTACTAGCCGAATCCGGCCAGCGTCCAAGTGAGCGCACCGCATGATTCGCGTAGCGAACGATCTCGGTCCTCATGTAGCGCAGGGCGGAGTCCGCGCAGCCCTGCGGCTTTTTCTTGGGAGACCGTCACGGCCTTTCGCAAATCGGCGCGGCCGCGGGGCGAAGATGCAGCGTTCAATCGGTAATGTCGAAATCCACCGACCGATTCGGCGCCTGATGATTCGCGCTGTCCGCTGCCTGCACCACCAGGCGATAACTTCCCGGCGCGAGGTCCTTCACTTTCACCATCAACCCGCCCGGAATCACCGGATTTCCTTTCCGAATGAAATCATCCGCCGGCGCCAATCCGCTAAAGAAGACGTCCTTATTACTCGCGCGCTCATAAATGTGATACGCGAAGCCCACGCGCGGCGGCGTTTCCGAAACCAGCGCCGGCTCGTAAATTTCCGTGTACAAAACCACGTTGTCCGAACGCTTGAAGCGGTTGCTGGCCGAGGGCATCACCTGCATGCCCTTGATTACCAGCGGCGTGCGATCCTCCAGCAGTGCCGAATCCAGCCCGCTGGGAATATCGGAGATTCGCGTCATCGAATTGGTCAATACCACGCCGCCCAGGCTGAATTGTTGGCCATCGTAGGAATCAATTTGCAGCGGCGATTCAAATTTTCCGAAAGTGTCGCCGCCTCCGCTCAGTACCACGGTTAGTTTGTAAGTGCCCGGCGCGGCATCGAATTGGTTTTGGTAACGATACGGATTTTTGGTGAACTCTTTCCACTCGTCTTTTTCCAAATCCAAATTCACCGTATCGTTGAATTTCGCGCCCACCGAGCCATCCGGTTTGTACGCGATGCCCAGAACGTTCACGTTGGCATGATACTTGCCTTTATCTTTATTAAACTTCAGCGATTCTGGCGGAATCTCCATCGCGAGATTTACGCGCGCGACATTCGGCGCGGTGTAAAAATAAGGCGCTTGCAGCGCCCCACGAATCGAACCCAGGTTCGCTCCGGCCGCCTGCAATTCCATTTGCTTTTCCAGCGGTTTGCCGTCCAGCGGATTCACCGTACGCGCGTTGCAGTATCCGCTGCGCGAGCGCACATTCAATCCGCCGCGATTCAGTTTTACTTTCAGGGTGTGGCAACTGCCTTCCGGAGTTTCCGGCGGCACATATCCCAAGATATAAAACTCGCTTTGCTCGCGCCCAATTTTCTCGAGGCCGCCAAGTAAATCGTTGGTGTTGAAAATGGAAAATCCGCCGGTGCCATCGGCTAGCGCCGCAAGAATCTGCTGGTTGGTCGCCGCGGAAGGCGGAAATTGCGGCACGATCGTCCGCGACTGGTTGTACGGATTGTTCAGCGGATTCGCATAAGGATTGTTGTAGTTGTTTGCGCCGCCCGTCCCGCGGGTCCCTCCGGTTGTGCCTCCAGCATTTCCCCCCGCGCCTTTGCCTCCGGCGCCACCCGTTCCACCCTTACCACCGGCCCCGCCAGCGCCACCACCGGTTCCACCTGTTCCGCCGCGGCCGCCGCCTCCAGCTCCGCCACCAGCACCTCCGCCGGCACCACCACCTCCGGCTCCGCGGCCACCACCGGCACCACCTCCCGCGCCCCCACCTCCGGCTCCGCGGCCGCCTCCAGCTCCGCCGCCCGCACCGCCACCGGCTCCGCCGCCTCCGGGACGCTGCGGCTCGCCGCCAAGCGAATAGGAAGTCAGCACCAATCGCGTCGGTTCGCTAGCGTGGGACTTCGCGTTCTGCGCTTTGCGGCGCTCCTGCGCGCCAACTCCGTTTTTCGCGGTGTTGTGCTGCTGCGCAGCGAATCTGTTTTGCGCGGTGTTGTGATCCTGCGTGCCGAATCCGTTTTGCGCGGCTTTCAGGCCGCGGACATCCAGGGAATAGATGGCGACGTTGGCTTTGTTGCAGGCGTCAATGGTGGCGGTCAATTCCGATTCATTTTCTGCGGTGACCGCGAAACCTGCGGAAAAGAGAACGAGCATCTTGCGCCCGGGCACGGTGCGCAAATTCTTGGCCAGGCTGCGCACGGACAGCAACATGGTTCGCGCGCCAAAATCGGCCTCCGCGTTGCTGAGCGAAGAGAGTCCGGTGGAGGCGACGGTTACCGGGCCAAGCGAACTGGAAGCGTCCGCGGCGTTCGAATCCACCGAGGAATATTTGACACCCTTCACGGCCGCGGTCAGCGCGTCGGGATTAGCCGTAAAATTCTGCACGATGCGCAGTTTTCCGCCGAAATCCACCACGGCCATCATGCGATCCGGCCCTGCATTGGCCTGCACGAATTTTGCGGCCGCGCCGCGGGCCTGAATCTGGTCGGGAGCGGCCATGGACGAATTATCGAAAAACAAAATCAAATAATGTTTTTGTCCTTTGGCTTGCACGGAAATGTCCGCCCCGGAGGAAAAACTGGCGACCGGCTGCTCTTTATTGTCTTCGTAAATCTTGAAATCCTTGGTCGCGAGATCGCGTATGTAATTTCCTTTTTTGTCGGTGACTACGGCATCGACCAGCACGAGCCGCGATTCTTTTTTGATCGTTGCCGGGGACGTTTGCGGCTGAGTGGATGCGGCTTCTGATGACGCCGGCGCTGGTGCCGGGGCGGCTTGTTCCTGAGGCGACGCTTGCGCCGCCAAACGGGCTGCGCCGCCGGAAAGAGCCAGAAGCGTTATGCCAAATCCGAAAGATGCGAACTTTCCTATACGAATATTCATGAATTCCCCCAACTAATGAACTACGGAATGCTTACTGCGCCGTTGCGCGCGGCCATCTGTGCGCCTTCCGTATCACGAACAACGAGGCGTACCAGATACGTTCCCGGTTTAACGTCGAAACTTGATTTCAAGGTGAATCCCGAATGGGTCAGCCGTTCGAAAGTGGTGTCGAGCAATCTCATCTCGACTAGTTTCTCTCCGCCGGTAACGAAATTGCCGTTCTCGTCGAAAATTGCCGTGGCCACGGTAAGGCCGTCGCGGTTGCGCCCCTCCGCTTTGCGAAAGCGCATCCCTTTCAGATCCACATGGGTCAGGACAGCGAGCCGCGCTTGTGACTGATCTTTTTTGAAAAATTGCGTCTGCAGGTCCACCGGCAAATCGTGGATTTCATCCTGCGAGAACAACGCCTCCTGAATCTCTTCTTTGGCAGCTTCCGCGGGATCGGCAATAGTTCGCGGAGCATAATAGCCGTGGCGCGCCTGGACGCTGAACTTCTGTTTGCCGGCCAGCGCGACCTTCAGCGTGTGATACGAACCGTTGAGCTTAAGGTTCTGCGGAGAAAATCCCAGCAAGTAGGACATCGCGGGGGCCGCGGCAGCCTCGCGCAATCCGGTATCAATATCGTTGCGATTATGGAAAAAGGTTCCGCCGGTGCCGTCCGCCAATTGCGCCAAAATATCCGACTGCGCGATCTGCGCCTGGATGCGATAGGAACTCTTGTAGCCGAGGGTTTTCTTCGAATCGCGCGGCGGATCGCTGATATCACCCATGTCTGGCGTATACAAACCGCGCGCATCGATTGTGTTGATGACCACGTTAGCGCGATTGGCCCGATCAATCAGCGAAGATGATTCCAGCGACAGCATCGAGGTGATGAGAAAGCCCGGGGATACGAACACCATCACGCGCTGGCCGGGCATGCCTGACAGGCGCTTCATAATCTGCTCGATATGACGGTAGACATAGTCCGTTTGTGCGTCGCCGCTGGTCAGCGCGCGCTGGCTGGTCGATTCCGCCAGGTTTTGCGCTTGCGCCAGCATCGTCGGATTGCCTTGGAAAGCGCACTGCAGGGCGTCTTCAGCGGCCACCGCCAATGCCTGCGTGTCATGCCGGTTCTGGATCAGGTCGGCCTGGTAGTAGCCGATTTCCGGGCACTCATGGAAACCGGTGCCACGGCCGGTCAATGGCCGGGGAACTATGTTGAGCAGGGAACTCTGTAGGCGCTCGCGTTCCTGGGTGAATTCCTGGGTGACTTGCCCGGATGTCGAATAGATTCCCACGCGGTCCGTGGGCGCGAGCGATGCGAGCAGCCGCGTGGCCGCGCTGCGCACCCACACAGTGTCTTCCATAAGCATATCGGTGTCATCGAACACCACGGCCACGAAGCGTTGAGGCAAAGCCGCGATGGCGGCCGCTGAATCGCCCGAATCGTTTCCTTCGGCGTCCAGCTGGGGCGCCTTGGTGGTGGCCTCCACTTTGTGCGATTCCGGTGTTTCTGTATTGAAAGTGGAAATTACTTGCGGTTTGCGGTTATCGGAAAGCTGGAAATCTTCTTTCTTAAGGTTGGTGACTATCTGCCCGTTGGCGTTGCGGACCACCACGCGGACCAAGACAAGATTTACGCGAACACGGAATGTCGGTGGGGTGTCGCGGGTAGAGACTTCCGTAGTGTCATTTGCGGGAGTTGGCGGGGCGGGAGCAGGTGCGGCGGGCGCCTGAGCGGCGGGGCCCTGAGGTTCAGCTTTGGTTGGAGCTTCCTGTGCCAGAGTATGGGAAACAAGGCAAGATGCGGCCAGTAGCGCCCCTAAAAGACGAGCATACGTGCGCCGAGTAAGCGGGAATCGCAATGGGTTCTGCATCCATCCCTTCGTTGCATCTCCCTACTTTCTTTGCGAAAGCGCACACCCAGGAGAGGTCACTCGACAACGGCCAGTAGCTCGACTATACGCTTCGGTCAAAATTAGTGTCAACGAATCGGCGGAATGGCAGTCGAGGGACAGCCTCCGGGTTGCCCACAATCCAGGGGTTGGCCGGTTCGGCAGAGAGGAATAACAGCGTGAAGCGTGGCGGATGGAGTACGCAGCGTCCCGTCAACGCTCCGCATTGTCGTGGGGTGGGGGCTTCTGCGGTATGATCGCTCCTTTGTAAAGCCGGTTGCGGAACTCAGCTCTAACGCATGAAGCGTTGCGTTTCAAACCCCGGGGAACCGGAAAAGGGGTTGAATGACCGGGTCGCCTCTCTGTTCACTTTCGAATTTGGGCCCATCGCACGTTCAATCGCGCGCATCAGAGTCGTCATGAGACGAGCAGCCCTTTGCGCTACCGCCTTCCGCAGCCTCCTTGGGTGCAGAAGATGTCGGCGCCTGCCTTCTGTGCAGAGACTGCTGTTGTCCCTTTTATATCTGAGCCTGTTCTCTGGCGTGGTGACGAATGGAAGCGCCGACGATCGCCGACTCGGACAGGGCGCAGTCCCACAAGCGAGCGTCGAGTCTCGACCGATTCGGCTGCCCATCATCGATGGGGCCAACATCCGCTTCGCGCGTTTCTACACCATCGAAGGGCCTTCGAAATCCAACGCCGGACCCTTTGTGCAGGACGATCAGGGCTTTGTGTGGTTTGGCACTCCATACGGTTTGAACCGCTTCGACGGTTACAACTTCAAGGTTTTCACCCACGACCCTGGAAATCCCAAGAGCATTAGCGGGTCGTTCATCACTGCGCTATTCAAGGACCATAACGGCTCGCTTTGGGTCGGATGCAATCAATTCCTGAACAAGTTCGATAGCGAAACAGAAACGTTCACTCGATATAGAGTTTCCTACGTGTTCGACATCAGTCAGGACGCTGCCGGCACACTGTGGTTATCTACTCCTACCGGCTTGTATGCGCTGGATCCGGTGAATGGAAATATCCGACGGTATTTCCACGATCAAGACGAGCCGGCGAGCCTCGAGAGCAATGACGTTAAGTCGACTGGTGAAGACAGAGAGGGCGGATTCTGGGTTGCAACCAGCGAGGGCCTCGATTCATTCGATCGAAGAACTGGGAAAGTTACGCTGCATATACCCCTGTATGAGCCTTCGTACCCATTCTCTTTCTACGAAGATCGTTTCGGAGTGTTCTGGATCTATCATGTTTCTGGCAATCCATTGTCCGTATTTGACCGGAAGACCCACACTCTAACTCAATTTTCATTTCATGAAGAGAATTCGGCCCACCTGGCTTTGACGGGCATTACCGGAATGTTAGAAGACCAGACCGGGGCTCTATGGCTCTCAACCAACGGTGCGGGCCTGCTTAAATTTGACCGCGAGCATCGGAGATTCATTCGCTATCGCAACAGCCTTGCTGATCCTGAGAGCCTAGCCCAAAACAGTGTCCGCCAAATGTTCGCAGATCAGGAGGGAATCATTTGGGCCAGTCTGGGCGGTTTCGGACTTACACGTTTTACATCCAGGCCCCTGCCATTCCAGCGATATCGCCACGATTTTGGCAATCCCTCCAGCCGGGATGAACCTTTTGTTGGGGCGATTTACGAGGACCATCAGGGCATCCTGTGGATCGGCAACCACGAAGCGCTTCATCGAATCGACCGCAAAGCAGAGCGCTACGAAGCGTTTCGCCTCACCGCCGCAGGAGAGGGAGCCGATGTCATCGCTATTTGCGAGGATCGCTCAGGCTACCTCTGGGTGGGCACGTACAGCCACGGACTCTTTCGCTTCGACCCACGAACAGCGCTTTTCAAAAGGTTCCAACACAATCCCCGAGATCCGCATAGCCTAAGCAATAACATTGTCCCCCGTCTTCTCGTAGACCACAGTGGAACGCTCTGGGCAGCCACTAATGATGGCTTGGATCGTTTCGATGCGGCAACGGGTAGCTTTACAACTTACAGAGCCGGGTCGCAAGGCATGCACCCGAATTATTTGGAATTGGCCGAGGACCGGAAAGGAATACTATGGCTCGGTACGGCGTCTTCTGGTCTGCTGCGTTTCGACCCAGACACAGGCCAGTCCATGATTTATCAACACGACACAGAGCGTCAGGGAACGCTAAGCAACCCTCGCGTGAACTCGGTCTACTTTGATCACTCGGGCACCATGTGGATAGGTACTCAGGAAGGACTCAATAGATTCGACGTAATAACTGGCAGCTTCACTACTTTCTCGCAGCGGGAAGGCCTCCCGGGCAACGTCGTGGGCTGCGTTCTGGAAGATGGCCATGGCGATCTGTGGATGAGCACCGACAATGGTGTGGCAAGATTCAATCCACAAGCAAAGACATTCCGGAGTTACTCAACTGCGGACGGACTCCCGGGTCCCGACTTGACCGGCTGGGGCGCCTGCTTCAAGAGTGCAACCGGCGAAATGTTTTTTGGGGGATTCAGCGGTGCAACGGCGTTCTTCCCCGACAAAGTAACGGATAGTTCGTACGTTCCTCCTATCGTTCTGACCGACTTCAGACTGTTCGGGACTTCGGTGCTGCCCGGAGTCGACTCGCCCTTAAAAATGGCGATCAATCACACCAATACTATGAGGCTTTCCCACAAGCAGAACAGCTTCTCGATCGGATACTCCGCGCTGAGCTACTTAAACCCGCCAACAAATCGCTATCGGTACATGCTGCAAGGGCTGGATCGAGATTGGAATGAGGTCGGACGCGATCAACGCTTCGCCACATATACAACGCTGCCAGCAGGTAAGTACACCTTTCGCGTGGAGGGTGCTACAAACCGAGGCCCCTGGGACGAACCGGGTGCCACTCTCCTCATTGAGATTCTGCCCGCCTGGTGGAACAGTTGGTGGTTCAGACTCATTTACATCGCCGCGCTTCTTCTGGTGGCGGCAGCCATCTACATTTACCGCAGACGCCAGCAAAAACGGGACGAGGAGCGTAGCGAGAGATTACGCCAGGCACAAGCGGATCTCGCGCACATAAACCGGGTGAGCACGATGGGAGAGCTAACCGCCTCGCTGGCACACGAAATCAAGCAGCCGATTGCCGCGGCGGTCACCAACGCCAAGACCTGCTTGCGGTGGCTTGGACGCGATCAGCCCGATCTGCCAGAGGCACGGGAAGCAGCCGCGAGAATCATCAAAGACGTAACCCGCGCGTCTGACATCATCAGCCGCATCCACCTGCTTTTCAAGAAGGGGCCTCCGCAACGTGAGTCGCTGGATGTGAATGAGCTCATTCAAGAAATGATCGCCTTACTGCGCAGCGAGGCGAGCCGGTATTCGATTTTAATTCGGGACGAACTCGCCAGCGATCTTCCCAACATCATGGCGGACCGCGTGCAACTGCAGCAGGTTTTCATGAACCTCATGCTCAACGGCATCGATGCCATGAAGGGAATGACTGGCGGAGGCGAGCTTACCATCAGGTCGGAAACCTGCGATGCTCAACTGCTGATCTCGGTCAGTGATACCGGTGTGGGATTTGCCCCGGAGCAGGCAGAACAGATCTTCAATGCATTCTTTACGACCAAGGATAACGGGACTGGTATGGGGCTGCCCATCAGCCGTTCGATCATCGAGTCGCACGGCGGCCGCTTGTCGGCCACGTGCGCTCCCGGGCGCGGTGCCACGTTTCAGTTCACCTTGCCCGCCACGGTCGCGCACCACGTGTAGACCATGTTTAGGTTCGTCGGGCTCTGCTTTGGGATGGTGGTACGCCTCTTTCGCGGGCGGCGAAGTCTCCTTCTCGAGAATCTCGCTTTGCGTCAACAACTCGTCGTGTTGAAGCGTAGACATCCTCGCCCGAGCCTCGACCCCTTCGACAAGTTCTTCTGGGTATTCGCTCGGCGGGTCTGGTCGGCTTGGAAGCACTCCTTCGTCATCGTCACGCCCGAAACCATAGTCCGCTGGCACCGGACTGGTTTTCGTATTTAGTGGAGGCTGATCTCCGGAGTCCGGAAGCAGGTTGGAAGAAGACCGACCTCGAAGGAGGTTCGAGAATTGATCTTCCGGATAGTCGTTGAGAACCCAAGCTGGGGAGCGCCGCGGATTCATGGGGAACTCCGCATGCTCGGTTTTGATCTTTCCGAGAGAACCATCTCCCGTTGGATGAAGAGAGCGCCGAGAGATCCCGACCGTGCCAACCGCTGGCTAACCTTCCTTCACAACCATCGGGAAGCGATTGCCGCCATGGATTTCTTCACGGTGCCAACGATTACGTTCGGCGTGCTCTACTGCTTCTTCGTCATCCGTCATGATCGGCGGCGCATCCTGCAAGTTAACGTTACGAAGCATCCGACGAGCGCTTGGATCACCCAGCAGCTGCGTGAGGCGTTTCCCTTTCAAACCTCTCTCAAATACTTGATCTTTGATCGCGATCACAGGAGCGACTCGGAGGGCTGCACCATCGTTACAATCGAGCGGCATAGTCCGGATCGACTTTCGGCCGGTCCTTATATATATGTGTATATGTGCGCTCCACATGCGTACGCGGGTCCACCCTCTGTAGAGTCTTCTTGCTGTATCGAGTCGATAATCGTATTCACGCCTACTCCACCAAGAAACGCCCGTTTTGGGCCTCGGCTGAAGTTTTGGCGAACCACACCTGTTCCAACACCACGTTTGTTAGGTGGGAGAAGAATTTCTCAGCGCAACGCTTCCCGGCAGAGTCGAAGCAGCGGTCACCGGGCTACCAATTGGCCGCCATTGAGCTCTTCCCTCCACGGTCACCAGTCGCGCCTACTCGATTGAGCGTATAGCCATCAGCCTCTCGTACCCTGAAGGATACATTCCGGACAGAACGACGCCAGCTCGCCTTCTTCGGCGAGGCGTGCGTTTCTTCCGAAGCCCCGAGCGTTACCCGCCTCGCGTCACATCGCTGGTCGGCTTCTACGCGCCCTCGGCGAGTGGTAAATAATTATTAATCTGGAGTTAAGGATTGAACGCGAGAAAGCGCTTGACACCCTATCAACGAAGATATTCAATTCGCGAACGTTTGTAACATTCACGAAATGCCAGTCGAAAATTCGGGCCACGATCACCGCGTGATCATTCAGGAGGTGCTATGCATCCTCGAAAACTCGCGAACATTCTAGCGCCATTGATCGTAATCGCTTTTGGTTTATCCCTCGAGGTGTATGCGCAGGTCACCGGAGCAACCCTTTCCGGCACCACCTCGGATTCGTCTGGCGGTGTAATTCCCGGCGCGCAGATCTCCATCAAGAATTCGGCCACCGGTGTCAGTAAGGATGTTCTAGCTGATTCCGACGGCTACTATACGGCTCCGAACCTTGCACCGGGGACTTATGAGGTGCGGGTCACGGCTAAGGGCTTCAACACGGTAGTTTCGATGGTCACCCTTGCCGTGGGGGCTCAGCAGCAGCTCAATATCCCGATGAAGATCGGGGAAATATCGCAGACCGTTCAGGTAACGCAGGCTGCACCGCAAATTGATCTCACCTCATCAACCCTGACTGGGCAGGTCGAATCTCAGATGATACTCGAGTTGCCCCTCAACGGCCGCGACTGGACTTCCCTTGCTACTCTTCATCCCGGCGTAAGCCTGATCGAAAACCAGGTGGACTATGCGCAGTCCGCGCGTGGCAATCGTGGCTTCGGAGCGGAACTAACCATCTCCGGCCAAAGGACCGCGAACAACAACTACCGGCTGGATGGAGTTAGCGTTGACGATTATGCGAACAGCGGGCCCGGCAACGTCATCGGCGCCGCCTTAGGTGTGGACGCCATTCAGGAGTTCTCCGTTCTGACCGGCGGCTTCTCGGCCGAGTATGGAAAGGCTTCCGGAGGAGTCGTAAATGCCATCACCAAGTCGGGTACGAATTCCTTCCATGGCGACGTGTACGAATTCATACGGAACAGTGCGTTGGATTCGAGAGATTACTTCTCGAGGAGCGGCGACACTCCTTTGGCGCAGTTCAGGCGCAATCAGTTCGGCGGCGCGGCGGGTGGGCCAATCATCAAAGACAAGACTTTCATCTTCGGAGACTACGAAGGATTCCGCCAAGCGAAGGGCATCACGACGACAATTACTGTCCCTTCCGACAGCGCACGGGCGGGAACCCTCCACTACGACCCGACCACTCCCCCCCCAGGTGGGTGCACAGTGACCGTGCCGGGCACTTGTACGGTGACGGTGAACCCCACCGCAGCGGCGGAATTGGCAATGTTTCCGCAGGCCACGCCTGGAACCTCCGCTAAAGACAAAGGCAAATTCATTCACTCCGGCTTGCAAATTGTGCCTGAAAATTTTTATACCGCCCGTGTGGATCACAAGCTTTCGAGGAATGACGGCCTATTCGGAACGTACTTGTTTGATGACACAGACTTCACGCAACCCGACAGCTTCAACAACGTTCTCCTCAAGTCACATACCAGACGGCAAACAGTTGTGCTCGGAGAGAGCCACACGTTCGGTCCAAGCGTGGTCAATGCCGCTCGAGTTGGTTACAGCCGCAGTCATGCGCTCAACCTCATACCGTTTGGTGCGATCAATCCCGCAGCAAAGGATTTGTCGCTGGGCAGCACTACGGGACAGGCGGCCCCTCTGGTGGCTATCAGCGGCTATACGAGGAATCAGGGGGGGGTCGGAGCGGCCTCCAACTACGAACACGCCTTTAACAATTATCAGTTCGCTGACGATGCGTTCTGGACGCATGGGGCTCATACCCTGAAATTCGGCACGGATATCGAGCGGATGCAATACAACTACATAGCGAGGGTCACACCGGGCGGAAGGTGGAATTTCTCAAACCTGGCGGCTTTTCTCACCAACAATGCCAAGCATTTCGAGGCGGGAATACCCTCCACAATTACACCACGCGAACTTCGACAGACCCTGATCGCAGGGTATGTTCAGGATGATTGGCGCCTTCGTTCCAACCTGACGTTGAACCTCGGTCTGCGCTACGAAATGGTTACAGTCGTAAAGGATGCGCAGGGAAAGATTACGAGCTTGGTGAATATTACCGACGCAGCGCCGCAATGCGGGGTCCAGTTTACGTCCTCGTTTGCCCCCGGGGGCACACAACCCGCGGGATCGATCTGCGGCGGCGTTGGCCCCTACTATAACAACCCCACGCTTCGTAACTTTGAGCCTCGGATTGGATTTGCATGGGATCCGTTCCGCAACGGAAAGACCTCGGTTCGCGGGGGGTTTGGTATTTACGACGTGCTGCCACTACCCGGCTATTTCCTCGTACTGCAGGCTCAGGCCGCACCGTTCATGATATTTGACAGCGTAGATAAACCTGCATCTGGTTCCAATCCATTGAAGGGACAATTTTCTGCGGGAGGGCAGGATCTGCTGACGAACCCCCCGCAGGGATTCCAGGTAGGTAAGCTAAGCACCTCCACGGTTGAAGCAAACCCTCACCGAAATTATGTGCTGGAATGGAATCTCAACGTGCAGCGTCAAATTACCCCGAACCTGTCGGTTACGCTGGGCTATGTAGGCTCTCACGGCGTACACATGCTGATTCGCGGTGACGACGGCAACATGACCATTCCTACCCTCACCTCTGCGGGATACCTTTTTCCTTGTGGTCCCCCGCTGAATGCTGACGGTTCTTGCACGGCTGGAAACACCGCGGCCGGCACGTCTGCAAAGATCAACCAGTCTGTAGGGACTATTCGCTATCTCTATTGGGGAAGCGACTCCTTCTATCACGGCATGAACCTGAATGTTGACAAGAGAATGAGCCACGGCCTCCAATTCCAGGTCGCCTACACGTGGTCGAAGTCGATTGACGACAACTCGTCAACCATCGCGGGCGATACGTTTTCAAATAGCCTGAACTCTTTGTACTGGTTTGCCCCGAAATCACTCCGCGGCCTTTCTGACTTTAACGTCGGCCAGAGCGCGTCCATTAATCTACTCTGGGCCCTGCCCACGCCTGCCTCATTTAATGGCTTAGCAAGGGCGGCAGTGGGCGGATGGCAACTAGGCGGCATTTTCAAGATCAATACGGGAATTCCGACCACTGCCATCATCAATGGAGACCCAGCGGGCTTGGGAAATGGCGGTGCAGACCAGTTCGGCATTCCGAACCGCATTCCCGGCTGCGACCCGGTCAATCACGATTACATAGGTGGTACAAGCCCTTCCTACATCAACGTGAATTGCTACACATTGCCCCAGTCAACTCCGGCGATCGCCGCGCAATGTCAAACTTTCGGTGCTACTCCCACTACCGCTGGCATCCCCGGCACTTGCGCCAATCTGCTTGGCAATGCGGGCCGCAATACCGTCATTGGACCCAAACTTGTAAACCTGGATTTCTCGGCGACCAAGAACTTCCCGATCCGCCGCATTTCGGAGACTTTCAACGTTCAGTTCCGCGCGGAGATCTTCAACATCCTCAATCACACCAACTTTGTGCCTCCGGAACCACTCAACGGAGCGGGGATCTTTGACGCAAGCGGGGCAGCAATAACCAACGGATTTTTGGATAATTTGGCGACGCAGCCTCGAGATGTTCAGTTTGCATTTAAGGTAATTTGGTAATAGCGAAACGGCGATAGGCCGGTCGGTCCGAACGATTTGGGGCACTAGGCGTGGAACTTGAACACTCCTTATCGCTGAGAACTAGCTAGGTCCACTGCATGTGCTTCAAAGCAGACGACCGCAGCTAGTTGCTATCTGACTGCCGGCTGCTTCCGACAAAATCGAATTGCATAGGAGACAAGGAATGACAAGGTTTCTCGCAATCCTGGTGATGTTGCTGACAGCGTTCGTTTCGAAAGTACAGGGCCAGGAGTCCATGAGCCAGCAACTACCCATGATGCATATGGCAGGTATTCTGGGCCTCGTTGAGACCATCCCGTTGCCCGGGGATGGCTACATGGACCATCTAGCGGTAGACGTCAAAGGCCAGCGCCTATTTGTTTCTGGAGAGGCCGCGAAGAGCCTCATAACTGTGGACCTGCGCGCAGGCAAGGTCATCCACGAGACCAAAGGGCTTTCAGCGATGCCCAAGAAGCCGTTCTATCTCCCCGAAACTGACGAAGTGTGGATGACCCTGACCGATAGCAGTATTGTAGCCATTACTGGGACCACCTACGAGGTAGTCAAGACGGTCAAATTGTCTGGATATGGTGATCCGAACAGAGGAGCGGATAATGCAGCTTACGATCCTGCCAGTCATCTGATTTATGCCGGCGTCGAAGTCTTTGAAAACTTTGGTGGCAGCGGTCACCACGGATCTACGGATGCGTCCATCGACATAGTGGACACAAAGACAGCCAAGTTAGTGGGCAGCATTAAGCTCCCGGGCGGTGATCCGGCGGGTATCACCATCGAGCCTTCAGGGAAAAAATTGTACGTCACCATGGGAGATATTGTGGACGGTGACAGCCATGTTGCGGTCGTCGATCTCGAAAAACGCGCGGTGGTCGCCCAGTGGCCAATCACTGGAGGCCCGGTGCCGCATACCGCGGGTCTGGACGCGGCCCATCATCGCCTGTTTGTCGGTAGCCGGACGATAGCTCACACCGGCAATATTGGAGGGGGGCACCAGCATGAACCGGGGAAGCTGGTTGTCATCGACACGGAGACGGGGAAAGTGGTGCAAGTACTGGACAGCGTGGGCGGCGCAGACGACCTCCAATATGACGCGCCTACCGGCCGCATTTATTTCGTCGGGACGACTGGCACTGTTGCTGTTTTTAAGGAGATGGACCCGGATCACTTCCAGCTTCTTGGAAAAGTCCCGACCGGGGCAATCTCGAAGACCGGGCTCTGGGTCCCTGAATTGAAGCGGTTCTACTCGGCTGTCCCGAGGCACTACGTTCTCACTGCGCGCCATGGCACACAGGACTTCCAGGCCGACCTGCTTAAGGAATTGAACATCGCCCAAGGTGTGACAGCACGCGAAAAGAAATCCGGCTGGCAAACATCGATGCTTTCTGACCTGGTAATCGAAGAAGCCCATCTGATGGTCTTTGATTACTTACCTTGAGGCATGCCGCCGTCGGGAACTTGTCGCTGGCCTCTACATTTTTTTCCGGCGAGCGGTCCAGTGTATAGCGTGCCGGCGCTTTTGCGTAACCAAATGATTGCAGAGTTGAGGGTGTGATTGTGAGCGAAACCGCCAAGCCCGTGCTGGGCAACCCACGCGTTGGAATAACTGAGCTCAAGGGGTTCGTCACGCGAGCGCTTGTGTCCATCGAGGTTCCTCTAGCGGATGCCGCTGAAGTGGCCGCTCTGATGGCCGAAGCCGACGCGCGCGGCGCGAACGCTCACGGCGTGTTCCGGCTGCCGCAGTACGTGGATCAGATCCAAAGCGGCGGAATTAATCCGCGGCCCAACATTCGGATATTGAGCGACAGAACTGGTGCGGCTCTCATCGACGGCGACAACGCGCTAGGGCATCTGGTTATGAAACGGGCCACGGAGCTAGCCATCGAGAAGGCCCGCCAAAGCGGCATCGGTTGGGTAGGGACTCGGCACAGCAATCATGCCGGTCCGGCGCAGCTTTACCCGCGGATGGCTGCGGAGCAGGACATGATAGGGCTATATTTCTGCGTGGGTAACGCTAACCTCTTGCCCCCGTGGGGGGGCACCGAGGTGCTGCTCAGCACTAATCCTATTGCCATCGCAGTGCCTGCTCTGCGGCATCCGTCGATCGTTCTCGACATGGCTACGACCAACACCGCCTTTGGTAAGATCAGGCTCAAAGCACAACGCAATGAGCCGATGCCGGAAGGTTGGATGATCGACCGGCAAGGTCAGCCCTTGACTGATCCGAAGCGCGCGAGTGAAGGCTTCCTTGTTCCCATCGGCGGGCCGAAAGGGTATGGCTTGGCGCTGATGATTGGTTTGCTGGCCGGGACATTGAACGGAGCCGCGTTTGGCCGGGACGTGGTCGACTACACCAAGGATTCCAAAACCGCAAGCAACACGGGGCAGGTCATTGTGGCAGTGGATATCGCGACGTTCGCGGACGTGCAGGCCTTCCGGCAGGGAGTCGACGACATGTGGGAGGTCATGAAGTCATCTCCAACGCTACCTGGCTTCGATGAAGTACGACTGCCTGGAGAGCGAACGGCACAGCTTTACCAGGAACGGATGGCCCACGGCGTTCCGCTGGGCGCCGAGCTGCGCAAGGTTCTGGATGAGCTCGCGGATCGCTTGGGTATTCAGCGATTGCAGTAGAAGTCGCTGGCACCTAACACTACTACGGGAGGCGGAGCCGGTGATGCTCGCAATGACCGCCGAACGTAATTGGGACATCATCATTGCCACTACGAAACGCTCGTTGACCATAACTATTCAGGAGATCACTTATCATGCTGAATCATGATGTCCCCGGTGTGCGCCCCGTCGATATTCACGCACATTTTTTCCCGCAAGCGTATCTCGATGTGCTCGCGGAAGAAGGGCCGCGCTTCAATGTGGAATATCGCGCGGCGGAAGAAGGTTTTTACATCAAGACAGAAGTGCGGTTCCAGGGACCGCTGTCCTACCGTATCGTGGACTTGAAGAAGCGCATCGCGGACATGGACGCACAGGGAACGGCCGTGCAGGCCATGTCGCTAACCGGGCCAATGGCGCATTGGGGCGATGAAGAGGTCTCTCACAAACTCGCGCGCGCCTGGAACGATGGGGCCAGCGCCGCGCATGTGGAATATCCAACTCGGCTGTTCGGACTTCTGACGCTTCCAATGTTGTTCCCGGATCGCGCCATCGATGAACTGAATCGGGCGAGCAAATTGCCCGGAATTCGGGGCGTTTACATGGGCACGAACATCAACCATCGCGATCTCGATGACCCGCTGTTTGAGCCAATTTTTGCCCACATTGAGGCCCTGGATCTTCCCATTTTCCTGCATCCGCTGCAGGTTGTTGGCGGACCTCGTACCGCGCCGTTCAATCTCTCGAACCTCCTCAGCTTCCCTTTCGACACCGCCATCGCGGCCTGCCACCTTATTTTCGGCGGCGTCCTGGACCGCCATCCTAAGCTTCAGTTCACTCTCCCGCATGGCGGGGGAGTGTTGCTAATGCTGATGGGACGCATTGACCATGGTTCGAGGGTGCGACCAGAAATCGAAAAATTGCGTTTGCCACAGCTCCCTAGCAAATATCTGCAGCGGTTCACATTCGACACTGTGGTCCATTCGAAATCCGTCATGGAGTTCGTCATCAGCGAGGTGGGCGTCGATCGCATCATGATCGGAAGCGACTACTGTCTCGACATGGGATACGAAAGACCGGTGCATTTCCTGGACCAGGTGAACATAACGAGCACGCAACGAAAGATGATCTTAGGCGACAACGCCGCACGGATCCTCAAGCTCTGACCAAACATCTATCGCTTCTCCTCCGGTGTCATCATGGGTTATGACCCAGGGCGCCATGGTCCTCTACAATCTGCGTCACACGTTCGCTGCTCGATCCGTATTGTCGGGGACCGAGGTGACGATTTTCCAGAAAATCCTGGGGCACTCAGAGATCGGCATGGCGATGCGGTACGTGAAAATCGCGGAGCATTACAAAGTGGAAGCGGTAGTGAAGTTCGAGAAGTATCGTTCGGTGAAGATGCAAGAAGCAGAGCAAAAGATGGGGATGGTGCAGTAGGTCCCCCGAATTTCCCCCATAGTGAGGGGAAGGACTTTTTCGGGATGCCTTCAAGTCGCACAAAAAATTGGTCGGGGCGTCCGGATTTGAACCGGAGACCTCCTGCGCCCAAGGTAATTTCTGGAACGCTGAGTAGTTGTCTCGTCTATGTCTTTCGCGTATCCTGCATCACGGTTTAGGGCGGTTTTCGGCGGCGATTGTTCCCAAATCGTTCCCAAGCATTGGCATGAACCCCTGTAGTTGGACAAATTCCTTGGGCACACTCGCAGCTTTTCATTCAACCTCTGTTGCATCTCCAAGCAGGACAAGAGGCCTGGGGAAGAGGACGGCGTTTGAGTCCTCTTCCCCGGATAGCTCTTTAGATGCCCTCTCCTTGTTCTCACCGTTCCCATCGTTCACAACAAACTCCACGGTTGCACCAGCGGATTTTGCCGAATTCTCCTGAGCGATTTGATCACAAGTTTCTATTTTTCTCATTTCTGTCGCAGTTCACCTCATGCGGCGGAGATCTGGGCTCGTCTTGTCTCGACAACGTTGTGCGCTGACGCCGCGGATGAGAACAGAGGTATGAGACCTTCGACCAGTGTTGGGTGAGTCAGGACCGCATCGCGCAGCGCGGTGTAGGGCAGCCCTGCGATCATAGCAATCTGGACGGCGGCCAGGATCTCCCCCGCGCCGACACCGAAAGCCGTGAACCCGAGGATGCGATCGCTATCAGCTTCCACGAGGGCCTTCACGAACCCGCGGGTCTCTGAAAGCGTGCGTGCACGCAGGTTGCTTTCCATGGGTACCTTAAAAAGGCGATACCCTATCCCTTGAGCCTCCGCCTCTGTTTCACTGAGACCGATGCGAGCGAGTTCGGGGTCCGTAAACAGACAATATGGAACTTGCCTGCCCGTTGTCACACGGTTTCCGCCGGTTTGTCGCGGCAACATGAGAATGTCCTAATTGAGCAAAGTAGAAATGTCCTATTGACAGGGTGGAGTCTGGGAGTTGGCAATCGAAGGACAACTACTCATGACGCAAGCCGATCGGGATCGATTGGTGGCTTTGAAGAAGGCCAAAGACAAGAAGATGACACAGCGGCAAGCCGCTGAGGAGCTACAGATCACGGAACGCCAGGTGCGGCGGTTACTGGTCAAACTGCGGAAAGGTGGCGACAAGCAGGTGTTGCACGGACTGCGTGGCCGCTCTAACCGCAAGATCAAGAACCAGCAGAAGCTGAATGCAATCGAGATCCTGAGTGGAAATATCTATAAAGGCTTCGGGCCGACGCTGGCCTGCGAGTATCTGGAAAAGAAACACCAGATCGGGGTGAGCAAGGAAACGGTGCGAAAGTGGATGCGCGAAGCCGGATTGTGGCGGGCTCGCAAACAACAAGCCGGCAAGGTCCATATGTGGCGGGCGCGCCGGGAACGATGGGGAGAGATGGTGCAGTGGGACACCAGTGAGCACGATTGGCTGGAAGGACGCGGGGAGAAGCTCTACCTTATCAAAATGATTGACGACGCCACCAGCCGGTTATTCGCACGGTTTGTGAGGAGCGACTCAACGGCGGAAAATATGGGTGTGTTGGAGCAGTACCTGAGCCGTTACGGACGGCCGTTGGAATTCTACACCGACAAGGCCAGTATCTTCGTCACCACGCCCAAGAAGAATCATCCGGTGCGCGAGGAGCCCTTGCCTCCGACGCAGCTCGGCCGCGCACTGAGCGAGTTGGGGATCGGCTGGATCGCGGCGCATTCACCCCAAGCCAAGGGACGCGTAGAGCGTAGCTTTGAGACCGATCAGGACCGCCTGGTGAAAGGTCTGCGCGTAGCCGGAGCCAAAAATCTGGAGCAAGCCAATGCCTATCTGGACGCTGAGTATCTACCCGCATGGGATGCCAAGTTCACGGTAGTGCCCGGGTGCGCTGACGATGCGCACCGGCCATTGGGGTCACAACATGATTTGGCGGCAATCCTGTCGGAGG
>Ga0137412_10001234_pt1 | contig 19601 bp, 14 predicted proteins | sample CZODoug2_1_16fun_FD_122160 | JGI IMG/M metagenome (GOLD analysis project Ga0137412, IMG submission 122160) | Vadose zone soil fungal communities from Angelo Coast Range Reserve, California, USA - CZODoug2_1_16fungal (Hybrid Assembly) | ecosystem: Environmental > Terrestrial > Soil > Vadose zone...
CCCGCGATGAGGCGCAGCCCATGGCAAACACGAAGCGCGTGAAATACGACAGGGATGCGGCTGAGGAGAATACTCTTATCTATACCGGACTCTCGGTTATCGCCGATTCAAAGGCGGCCAATCCCGGAACGTACCTTGTCCGCATCCCAGAGCGTGAGCTTGTATGGTCTAGAGGCGGAGATGCTGAATCGGCCAAACTCACGCTGGTTGCCGTGGAGATCGGACATGCCGCCCTGGGCCTGACGGAGTATCAGAAAGCGCTGGCCGGGTACTCGTTGGGCACGCCGGACGGCGTCGCCGAGTGGCTGGTGCATTGCGCCGAGGCAATCCGGGCCGCGGCCGCGGTCACCACCGAGATCTGCGATTCGATTCGTGCCGGGCAGCCTTCCTGAAGACTCGTCAGTTAACAAGCGAACGGCGCCCTCCCCGCTGGAGGACGCCGTCGCACTATCCGGTGCGTCGACCGGGCTACCAGGCGTGCAAATTCTAAATCGCCGGACCAGGACCAGCCTGTCACGACGGCCCGCACATGGGCAGATAGCCGCGTGGGTACCCGCAAGACGCGTGGTCTGAAACGGCCTGGACGCTGTCGCGATCAGCGCTCTGGTCGCCTCACCCATAACCAGGTCTACTCCTCTATTCCCTTGTGGGGAAGGGGTTCACGGCGGTTCTTTACCGCAGGCCCGGCATGTTGCGTGCGGGTGTGACGAGTGCGCCGAATGTTCAGATGTCGCGGCGCCGCGCCACCCACCACACCGCTGCCGCGGTGGCGGCGCCTGCGGCCATGGCGGTAGCCGCGACCACCGAGCGAGACGGCCGCCCGATTGCAGGCATCCGTTGGCGCATGGAAACCGGGCGGCTGAACGCCAAGACCGGCCAGCCGCGGGCCAGTGCCTCCTTGCGCAGCGCCCGGTCCGGGTTGACCGCGTAGCCGTGGCCGACGGCGGCAAGCATCGGGATATCGGTGCTGGAGTCGCTGTAGGCGTACGAGCGCTCCAGGTCGATGCCCTCGGTCTCGGCCAGCTCGCGCATCGCCTGCGCCTTGGTCTCCCCGTAGGCGTAGAAATCGATCTCGCCGGTGTACCGGCCCTCGTCGTCCACCGCCATGCGGGTGGCGATGATCCGGTCCGCGCCCACCATCTCGCCGATCGGTTCGACCACCTCCGAACCGGAGGTGCTCACGATGATCACATCGCGGCCGGCCAGGTGGTGCTGCTCGATCAGGTCGGCCGCCTCGTCGTAAATGAACGGGTCGATGAGGTCGTGCAGGGTTTCGGCGATGATTTCCCGCACCGTGGCCACGTCCCACCCCGCACACAGCGAGGACAGGTATTTGCGCATGCGTTCGATCTGGTCGGCGTCCGCGCCACCGGCCAGGTACACGAACTGGGCGTAGGCGCTGCGCAGCACGGCCCGCCGGTTGATCAGCCCGCCGCGGTAGAACGGCCGGGAAAACGCCAGCGCACTGGATTTCGCGATGACGGTCTTGTCCAGGTCGAAGAATGCGGCCGCGCGCACCGTGCCGACCGAACGCAAGGGCGGCGGGGTGGCGTATGGGCGAGTCATCTGCGACACGCGGATGAGAATAAGCCGCCGAGCGAAGTTTTTACGGACTGGCGCCGGCCTGCTGTTTACGAGAAGGGGCGTTCGGGTACAACATGGGACGTGCCGGTCGAAATGACCGTGCCTATCCCGGTTCGGCTCCTCCCCCCCGAGTCGGATCGTGGTGACGGCCCCCGCTCTCCCCCCCGGCGGGGGCCGTCCTCTGTCCCGGGTCGGGTTCCCGCCGTTTTCTACGTGCCCGGCGGGGGCCGTGCTCTGTTGTCGCGGCTCAGTTCCGGACACTGGGCGCCTTGTCCACAGAGCCGCGCAACGCCTGCCGAGCGGACGCTTTCCGACGCACCATCACCGGGTCGACGTCCCGACCCGGGAGGCATGCATGCCCGAGCCACGCCCTGCATTCGCTAGCCCTTTACCGCTGTTGCTGACCGCAGATCCGAAGCTATTGGAGGAAGTGCTGCCGCTGGCCGCAGCCGCCGGCACCGCGCTTCATCTGGTGATCGAGCCGGGTGCGGTCGGCGATGCCTGGCTCAACGCACCGTTGGTATTGGTCGGGGAGGACTGCCTGGCCGAGCTGACCCGACGCCCGCTGCCCCGGCGCAACGGGATCGTGCTGTTGTTCCCGGGGCTGGATCCGCACACCGCGGAGTGGTTGGTGGGACGGCTGCGCGAGGCGGGGCTCAGTGCGGCGCCCCGCTGAGCACCACGTCGAGCAGGAGTACCGCGGCGGCCTTGTCCAGCGGCCGGTTGCCGTTGCCGCACTTCGGGGACTGCACGCACGACGGGCAGCCGGTCTGGCATCCGCAGCCGGCGATCAGTTCCCGGGTGGCGGACAGCCACTGCGCGGCGACCGCGAACCCGCGTTCGGCGAACCCGGCCCCGCCCGGATGACCGTCGTGCACGAACACCGTCGGCAGCCCGGTGTCCGGGTGCAGGGCGGTGGAGACCCCGCCAACGTCCCAGCGGTCGCAGGTGGCGAACAGCGGCAACAGGCCAATCGCGGCGTGCTCCGCGGCATGCGCGGCGCCGGGCAGATCGCCCAGCGCAATGCCCGCATCGGCGAGCAGCTCCGCGGGCACCGTCCACCACACCGCGCTGGTGCGCAGCTGACGGGGCGGCAGGTCCAAGGGGGTCTGCGCGAACACCTCGCCGGTGGCGATCCGCTTGCTCAGGTAGGACACCACCTGGCTGGTCACCTCGACGCTGCCGAAGTGCACCGCAGCCGCGCGCCAGCGCATCACCCGCTCGTCGGCGAGCACCGCGATCTCGGTGACGTCCCGCGCGGTGGTCGTCCAGTCCGGCTCGGACCGGGTCACCACGGCCACCGCCGCGTCCAGGTCCAGCTCCTCGACCAGGTAGCTGCGGCCCTGGTGCAGGTGTACCGCGCCGGTGTGCACCTGGCTGTGCGCGCTGCCCGCGTCCACCGTGCCCAGCAGCCGCCCGGTGCCCGCCTCCACCAGACGCACCGCCGGGCCCCCGGAGCCGCGGATGTCGCCGGGCAACGCGGTGGGATCCGACCGGGTCCAATACCAGGCGTCCGCGCGGCGGCGCAGCAGTCGTCGCGCGCACAGCTCGTCGACCACGCCGGGCGCGCGTGGCCCGAACAACTCCAGGTCCGCCGCCGTCAACGGCGCCTCCGCGGCGGCCGCACACAGGTGCGGGGCCAGCACGTACGGGTTGTCCGGGTCCAGCACGGTGGCCTCCACCGGCCGACCGAACAGCGCTTCGGGGTGGTGCGCCAGGTAGGTGTCCAACGGGTCGTCGCGGGCCACGAACACCGCCAGCCCGCCCTGCCCGGCCCGCCCGGCCCGGCCCGCCTGCTGCCACATCGAGGCGCGGGTGCCCGGATAGCCGGCCAGCAGCACGGCGTCCAACCCGGTGATGTCGATGCCCAACTCCAGCGCGTTGGTCGCGGCCAGCGCGCACAGCCGTCCGTCGCGCAGGCGCTGCTCCAACTCGCGGCGTTCCTCGGGCAAGTAGCCGCCGCGGTAGGCGGCCACCCGCTCACCCAACGTGGGATCTACCTCGGCGAGAGCGTCGCGGGCGAGCACCGCGGTCACCTCGGCGCCGCGCCGGGAGCGCAGGAACGCCAACACCCGGGCGTCGGCCAGCACCAGATCGGTGAGCAGGTCGGCTGTCTCGGCCACCGCGGTGCGCCGGCGCGGGGCGCCGTGCTCGTCCACCGCCCCGGTCAGCGGCGGCTCCCACAGCACGAACGCGGCCGCGGCGCGCGGCGAGGTGTCCTCGCTGACCGCCTCCACCTGTGCGGAGGTCAATCGCCCGGCCGCCACCGCCGGATCGGACACCGTGGCGGAGCACAGCCCGAACACCGGGTCGGCGCCGTGCCGGCGGCACGCCCGGCGCAGCCGGCGCAGCACCTGGGCGACGTGCGAACCGAACACTCCCCGGTAGGTGTGGCACTCATCGACCACCACGTACTGCAGCGCGCCCAGGAACCGGGCCCAGCGGGCGTGGTCGGGCAACAGCGTGCGGTTGAGCATGTCCGGGTTGGTCAGCAGGTAGTTCGCGTGGGACCGGATCCAGTCGCGCTCGCCATAGGCGGTGTCCCCGTCGAACAGCGCGGGCCGCACCCCGTGGGAGCCGAGCGCCAGCCCGGCCAGGCCGGCCAATTGGTCGGCGGCCAGGGCCTTGGTCGGGGCCAGGTACAGCACGGTGGGCGGCGCCAAACCCGTCGAACACTGCGCGGTGAGCAGGCCGCTGAGTGCCGGCATCAAATAGGCCAGCGACTTGCCCGAGGCGGTGCCGGTGGACAGCACCACCGAGCGCCCGGCCCACAGCGTCTGCGCGGCTGCCACCTGGTGTGCCCACGGTGCCGGGATGCCGGCCCCGGCCCACCGCTCGCGCAGCAGTTCGGGCACCCAGTCCGGCCAGGGTTCGCGGCGGCCGACGCGTTCGGGGGAGCGGTGCACGTGCCGCACGCGGTCGGCCCGGCCGCGGGTGAGCAGTTGGTCGAGCAATGCCTGAACCCGGTCCGCCGTGCCCTGCTGGGGCAGCTGCGCGGTGCCCGGATCGACCAGCGTTGTCACGTCGCTGAGTCTGGCAGCGCCGTCTGACAACGCGAAGCGACGCGCGAGTAGCCGCCGCATTCGTGGGTAGCTCAGCGCCGGCGCCGCGGGCGATGGGTCGGTCGCGCCCTGAGTGATTGAATGCCGCACAGCGGGGAAGCGACGGAGCAACGTCGCACTGCCGGCGACCCGACGCACCGTGGAGGACCCAGGTGGACCTTTCCCTCAGCACCCGCACCGAGGGCGACCGGACGATCGTGTCGGTGGGCGGCGAGATCGACGTTTACACCGCACCCAAGCTTCGCGAACAACTCGTCGACCTGGTCAACGCCGGCCAGTACCACCTGGTGGTGGACATGGAGGACGTCGAGTTCCTCGACTCGACCGGTCTGGGTGTGCTGGTGGGGGGCCTCAAGCGGGTGCGCGCGCACGAGGGTTCGTTGCGCCTGGTGTGCACCCAGGAACGCATCCTGAAGATCTTCCGAATCACCGGCCTGACCAAGGTCTTCCCGATTCACGAATCCGTGGCCGACGCGGTCGCCGCCCGGGATTGAGCTCGCCCTCCGTCATCTCGCGTCCTACAGAGAGCTGGCCGTTGGCCACCGTCGAAGTTCGGTTCAGTCCGCTACCGGTGCACGTGCGCACCGCGCGGCTGATCGCGGCGACTGCTGCGCGTCGGGCCGGGGTGGCTGACGACATCCTCTCCGAGGTGCGCCTGGCCGTCGGGGAGGCGTGCTCCCGCGCGGTGGGCCTGCACATGGACGCCGGCCTCGACTCCCCGGTGGTGATCTGCCTGCACATGGGCAACGGCCGGTTCGGGGTCGAGGTGGCCGATGCGGTCCCGTTGGAATTGCACGGCAAGTTCGAGCGCTCGGAGACCTCGCTGGGGTTGGCGCTGATCAGCGGGTTGGTGGACGACGTGGAGATCCGCCCGGCCACCGACGGCGTGGTGGTCCGGATGAGTTGGCCGACGGCGCGTCACTGACGATGATCCGTGGGGCCCGGTGCGGGTCCGTCAGCGTGCGTGCGTAGACTCCCCCCGCCCTCCCAGGGCTGGTTGCGTACGTCTCGGTGTCGCGCGGCCGGCGTGGGAGGCGAGTACGCACCTAACACTGTGGCAACCTCACCTGCGTGGTTGGGCCCGTGCCGACGGGCATCTACAGCGACGTCCTAGGAGGACTGAATGTCAGGGATTAACCTCGCTGCGGAGAGCAGCGGGAAGGTAACCCTGCACGGGTCGAACCTGACGATCGTCGTCGTGGTTGCCCTTGTCGCCATCTTCGCCCTGGCGGTGGCCGGCTACCTGGTCAAGGAGGTGCTGCGCGCCGACGAGGGCACCGACAAGATGAAGGAGATCGCGGCTGCGATCCAAGAAGGTGCCTCGGCCTATCTGACCCGTCAGTTCAAGACTCTGTCGGTGTTTGCGGCCATCGCCTTCGGCGTGCTGTTCCTGCTGCCGGCGGATTCCTCGAAGGAACGCATCGGCCGCTCCATATTCTTCGTGGTCGGGGCCGTGTTCTCCGCGGTCACCGGCTACACCGGCATGTGGCTGGCCGTACGCGCGAACGTGCGCGTCGCCGCCGCCGCCCGGGTCGGGCGCGGCGGGGAACTGCCCGCCACCCGGATCGCGTTCCGCACCGGTGGCGTGGCCGGCATGTTCACCGTCGGTCTGGGCCTGTTCGGCGCCTCGATGGTGGTGCTGATCTACAAGGACGAGGCCCCCAAGGTGCTGGAGGGCTTTGGCTTCGGCGCCGCCCTGCTGGCCATGTTCATGCGTGTCGGAGGCGGCATCTTCACCAAGGCCGCCGACGTCGGCGCGGACCTGGTCGGCAAGGTCGAGAAGGGCATCCCGGAGGACGACCCGCGCAACGCCGCGACCATCGCGGACAACGTCGGTGACAACGTCGGTGACTGCGCCGGTATGGCGGCGGACCTGTTCGAGTCCTACGCCGTCACCCTGGTCGCCGCCCTGATCCTGGGTGTGGCCGCGTTCGGCAACGACGGCCTGGTCTTCCCGCTGATCGTCCCGATGATCGGCGTGCTCACCGCGATCATCGGCATCTTCGCGGTGTCCCCGCGGCCCAACGACCGCAGCGGCATGGCCGCCATCAACCGTGGCTTCTTCATCTCCGCGGTCGCCTCGGCGATCCTCTGCGCCGGTGCCGCGTTCGCCTTCCTGCCCGACTCCTACGACGGCCTGCACAACGTCTCGCCCACCGCGGGCATGGTGGTCGGCGGCAAGTTCACCGTGGACGGCGACCCGCGCCTGTTCGCGATCGTCGCGGTGCTCATCGGCATCGTGCTGGCGGCCGCGATCCAACAGCTCACCGGCTACTTCACCGAGACCAACCGGCGCCCGGTCAAGGACATCGGACGGACCTCGCTGACCGGGCCGGCCACGGTCATCCTGGCCGGCATCTCGGTGGGTCTGGAGTCCGCGGTGTACTCCGCGGTGCTCATCGGCCTGGCCGTGTACGCGGCCTACCTGCTCGGTTCGGGCGTGCTGATCCTGGCGCTGTTCGCGGTGGCGCTGGCCGGTACCGGCCTGCTCACCACGGTCGGCGTCATCGTGGCCATGGACACCTTCGGTCCGGTCTCGGACAACGCCCAGGGCGTCGCCGAGATGTCCGGCGACGTGACCGGCGAGGGCTCCCTGGTCCTCACCCAGCTCGACGCGGTCGGCAACACCACCAAGGCCATCACCAAGGGCATCGCGATCGCCACCGCCGTGCTGGCCGCCACCGCCCTGTTCGGCTCCTACCAGGACGCCGTGGGCAATGCCATCAGCGACACTGGGATCAACCTCGGCGACAAGGGCTTGCGCACGCAGCAAGCGATCGGGGTGTTCGAGATCATCAACCCGAACATCCTGGTCGGCCTGATCCTCGGCGCCTCGGTGGTGTTCCTGTTCTCCGGACTCGCGATCAACGCGGTGGCCCGTGCGGCCGGCGCGATCGTGTTCGAGGTGCGCCGCCAGTTCCGGGAGATCCCCGGCATCATGGAGGGCACCGCCAAGCCCGAGTACGCCAAGGTCGTGGACATCTGCACCAAGGACTCCTTGCGCGAGCTGGCCACGCCCGGTTTGCTCGCCGTGATGGCCCCGGTCGCGGTCGGCTTCGGCCTGGGCACGGCGCCGCTGGCCGGCTTCCTGGCCGGCGCGATCGCGGCAGGCGTGCTGATGGCCGTGTTCCTGGCCAACTCCGGTGGCGCGTGGGATAACGCCAAGAAGCTGGTCGAGGAAGGCCACCACGGCGGCAAGGGCTCACCCGCCCACGAGGCCACGATCATCGGTGACACCGTCGGTGACCCGTTCAAGGACACCGCGGGCCCGGCGATCAACCCGCTGATCAAGGTGATGAACCTGGTTTCGCTGCTCATCGCCCCGGCCGTGGTCAAGTTGACCCTCGGCCAGGACGAGAACACCGGGCTGCGGGCCGGCATCGCCATCGTGGCCATGGTGATCATCGTGGGCGCCGTGATCAACTCCAAGCGCAAGGACATCGCGGTGGGCGACAGCTCGGCTCCGGCCGGCTCGTCGAGCACCTCCTCGTCGATGCCCATCGGGTAGCAACCCCCCACAGACGCGCCCGCTTCGGCGGGCGCGTCCTGTTAAGTGGGCTACTCTCCCCCGGGTAGTCCGCAACACGATTCATCTGCAAAGCCCCCGGGAGTACAGGCGTGCCCGCCACAGTGAAACCCAACAGCGGTGGAAAAGACTCCGCCGCGGGCGATCGGGCCCTGGTCATCGTCGAATCGCCGACCAAGGCCAAGAAGATTGCTGGGTACCTCGGCAGCAGCTATGTCGTCGAGTCCTCCTACGGCCACATCCGCGATCTGCCCAACGGCGCGGCCGAGGTGCCCGCGAAGTACAAGGGCGAGCCGTGGGCCCGACTCGGGGTGGATGTCGATCACGGATTCGCACCGCTGTATGTGGTGGCCGCGGAGAAGAAGGCTCAGGTCAAGCTGCTGAAGGACGCCCTGGAAGGTGTCGACCGGCTCTACCTGGCAACGGACGAGGACCGTGAGGGCGAGGCCATCGCCTGGCACCTGCACGAACTGCTCGACCCCAAGGTGCCCGTGCACCGGATGGTGTTCCACGAGATCACCGAGCGGGCGATTCTCGAGGCCGTCGCGAACCCGCGGGAACTCGACCAGCAGTTGGTCGACGCCCAGGAGACCCGCCGCATCCTGGACCGGCTCTACGGTTACGAGGTCTCCCCGGTCCTGTGGAAGAAGATCATGCCGCGGCTGTCCGCGGGCCGGGTGCAGTCCGTGGCCACCCGGCTGGTGGTCGAGCGCGAGCGCGAGCGCATGGCCTTCCGCTCCGCGTCCTACTGGGACCTCGAGGCCGAGTTCGACACCGGCCGCACCTCCGCCGGCGCGGATGACCCGACCACGCTGACCGCGCGGCTGGTCGCGCTGGACGCCAAGCGGGTGGCCACCGGGCGGGACTTCAGTTCCACCGGTGAACTGCGCGGTGCGGGCGAGATCGTCCAGCTCGACGAGGCTGCCGCGGGTGCGCTGGCCGGTCGACTCGCCAATTCCTCGTTCACCGTGCGTCGGGTGGAACGCAAGCCGTACACCCGCAAGCCCTACGCGCCGTTCCGCACCACCACGCTGCAGCAGGAGGCCGCCCGCAAGCTCGGGTTCGGCGCCAAGCGCACCATGCAGGTCGCGCAGAAGCTGTACGAGAACGGCCACATCACCTACATGCGTACCGACTCCACCACCATCTCGGAGACGGCGATCGCGGCAGCGCGCGCCCAGGCGGCCCAGCTCTACGGCGCGGACCACGTGCCGGACGCGCCGCGCAAGTACGAGTCCAAGCAGAAGACCGCGCAGGAGGCGCACGAGGCGATCCGCCCGTCCGGCGAGTCGTTCCTGACGCCGGCTCAGACGGGGCTGTCCGGCGACGAGTTCCGCCTCTACGAGCTGATCTGGATGCGCACCGTCGCCTCGCAGATGAAGGACGCCACCGGCCAGTCGGTGACCGTGCGCATCGGTGGCAGGTCCTCGGCCGGCGAGGACGCCGAGTTCACCGCCAGCGGCCGGGTGATTACCTTCCATGGCTTCCTCAAGGCTTACGTCGAGGGCGCCGATGACGCGGACGCCGAACTGGACGACCGGGAAAGCCGGCTGCCGCAGGTGGCCGAGGACGATCCGCTGACGGTGCGTCAGATCACCCCGGAGCCGCACGAAACCCGTCCGCCCGCGCGCTTCACCGAGGCCTCGCTGGTCTCCGAGCTGGAAAGCCGGGACATCGGGCGTCCGTCCACCTACGCCTCGATCATCGGCACGATCCTGGACCGCGGGTACGTGTTCAAGAAGGGCACCGCGCTGGTGCCCGCCTGGCTGGCGTTCTCCGTGGTCGGCCTGCTCGAGCAGCACTTCCCGCACCTCGTCGACTACGAGTTCACCGCCCGGATGGAAGACGTCCTGGACGACATCGCCAATGGCGAGGCGCAGATGGTCGACTGGCTGTCCCGCTTCTATTTCGGCGCCGGCGCCGGCGAGAACGGCACCAATGGCACGAGCGGGCAGTCGGTCGGGCTCAAGGCGTTGGTCAGCGATCACATCAACGAGATCGACGCCCGTGCGGTGAACTCGGTGCCGATCGGTGAGGGCATCGTGGTGCGCGTCGGGCGGTACGGCCCGTACGTGGAGCGCGAGGTCGACGGCGGCGTGGAGCGGGGCAACATCCCCGAGGGCCTGCCGCCGGACGAACTCACCGTGGAGATGGCCGAGCAGCTGTTCGCCGCCCCGTCGGATGATCGGGTGCTCGGCGCGGACCCGAGCACCGGGCGTGAGGTAGTGGCGAAGAACGGCCGGTACGGGCCTTACGTCACCGAGGTGCTGCCCGAGGGCGCCAAGGACAAGCCGCGGACCTCCTCGCTGTTCCAGTCGATGAGCCTGGACACCGTGGACCTGGACACCGCACTGCAGTTGCTCACGCTGCCGCGCACGCTGGGCGAGGTGGACGGCGAGCCGGTGCTGGCCTCCAACGGCCGCTACGGGCCGTACGTGAAGAAGGGCGCCGAAACCCGTTCGCTACCCGCCGAGGAGCAGTTGCTCACCGTCGACCTGGACGCTGCGCTGGAGCTGCTGGCCACGCCCAAGCAGCGCGGCCGGGCCGCGGCGTCGGCGCCGCTGCGGGAGATGGGTGTCGACCCGGTCAGCGGCAAGCCGATGGTGGTGAAGGACGGGCGGTTCGGGCCCTACGTCACCGACGGCGAGACCAACGCCAGCCTGCGCAAGGGCGACGAGGTCGAGTCGCTGACCGACGAACGCGGGGCCGAACTTTTGGCCGACCGCCGGGCCCGCGGCCCGGCCAAGAAGACCGCCCGCAAGGCCCCGGCGAAGAAGGCCGCGCCGGCCAAGAAGACCGCAGCGAAGAAGACTGCAGCCAAGAAGGCGCCTGCCAAGAAGGCAGCCGCGAAGAAGCCGGCCGCCGCCCCCGACGAGAGCTGACCCTCCCCGGGGAACGATCTGCGGCTCCGCGACGACCAATGCAGTGGGGGACGGCGGCGCGAGGAGACTCGGTGAAGCGGACAACGGCCTGCTCAGGGCTGGTGGCAGGGCTGGCGCTGGTGATGCTGTCCGCGCCGCCGGCCGGCGCCCATGTGACGGTCAGCTCCGACTCGACCGCGAAGGGTAGCGGCGCGACGCTGACTTTCCGCGTCCCGACCGAACGCGACGACGCCTCCACCACCAAGCTCGAGGTCGACTTCCCGACCGACCAGCCGCTGACCGGCAGCGTGCTGAGCAAACCCGGCTGGTCATTCGAGATCACCAAGGCAGCCGCGGCGACACCGACGCCAAACCCAAGCTCGATGCCCGGCATGAATATGGCTGATGACGACGCACCGGCCGCGATCACCTCGATCGTCTGGACCGCCAATGACACCAGCAGCGCGATCAAGCCGGGCGGCTATGACCTGTTCACCGTGCGCGTGCCCAAGCTGCCCGACACCGATGCCCTGACCTTCAAGGCGCTGCAGACCTACAGCGACGACCAGGTCGTTCGCTGGATCGACGTCGCCGCGGCGGGCACCGCGGAGCCCGACCACCCGGCCCCCACGCTGCACCTGACCGCGGCCTCGGACGCCAAGCCGCCCGCGATGTCGATGCCGGCCGGCGGCATGACGATGACCAGCACTCCGATGGCCGGCGGCATGCAGATGGAGATGGGGCCGTCGCGCGACGACACCGTCAACGTGGCGCTGGGCCTGGGCATCGCCGGGTTGTTCCTCGGGCTGGTCGCCGGAACGCTGGGCGGTGCGGCGCTCGCCCGTTCCCGGGGCAAGAGCGAGCGCTGAGGCCACGATGGGCCCCATCGATGTGATGCCCTGGTGGGTGCGGCTGTTCTGGGTCTGCGCCTACTGCTGGGTTGCAGCCCAACACACGGTGCACGTCGCGCTGATGCGGGGGCAGCCCCGGGCCTGGCACCTCACGCACATCGCGATGAGCGTGGGCATGATCTACATGTTCGCGCCGTGGCAGGGCGAACCGATCGCCGCTGTGGTCTGGGAACTCGCGTTCCTGGCCGCGGCCGGTTTGGTCCTGCTGTTCGTGCTCGCCTCCTGGTCGGGCGGCCGACCGGTCAACCTGTTGTGGTTCGTGCAACTGCTCGCCATGTCCGCGATGGGCTACATGTTCGGGCTGATGGACGTCTTTGCGGGCAAGAACGTCTCCGGGCTCACCCTGGCCGTGGCCGCGTATTTCGTGCTGGAGGCGGCGGGTTGGAGTCGGCGATTGTTCGCCGAGGCGGATGACCGTCGGCTGTCCTGGGTGCCGTTTCAGGTGGGTCCGGGACGGGCCCGTGGAGTGTGCGCCGACTGCCTGTGCGGCCCGGTGCCGGTGAAGCTGGCCCTGAGCGGCACCGTGATGTCGCTGGGCATGACCTACATGTTGCTGGCCATGGACCCGAGGTCGTTGGACTTCTTCGAGCGCGCGCTCAAGCACGGCTGGCAGACCGAGAGCGCAGTGGCGCTGGCCGGCTGCGTAGCGGTGGGTCTGCTGGTCCTGCCCTGGCCGCCGGCGCGCGACCGCGTGCAAACGACCGAGTCTGCGATCCAGCTGGACTCGGTCGTCGGGGGCGCCGGCTAGGCTGAGGCGGTGAGCGACGCTGCAGCTGGGGCGACGCCGAACGAGGGCGTCCGCGCCGCGTTGGGTGTGCCGGCGTTCCGCCGCCTGTGGTTCGCGCTCTCCCTGTCCAGCCTGGGGGATTGGCTGGGCCTGCTGGCCACCACGGCCATGGCTGCCGCGCTCACCACGAACTCATCGGCGGACCAGAACTATGCGGTGGCCGGGGTGTTCATCCTGCGCCTGGTGCCCGCGTTGGTGTTCGCCCCGGTCGCGGGCATCGTCGCCGACCGGTTCGACCGCAAGACCACCATGGTCACCGCGGACGTGCTGCGCTGCGTGCTGTTCATCTCGATCCCCATCGTCGGGTCGTTGTGGTGGCTGCTCACCGCGACATTCCTCATCGAGGCGCTCAGCCTGTTCTGGATCCCGGCCAAGGAGGCCACGGTCCCGAACCTGGTGCCGGCCGCGCAGTTGCAGTCCGCCAACCAACTCAGCCTGTTCACCGCCTATGGCTCCGCGCCGATCGCCGCCGGACTGTTCACCGTGCTCTCGCTGATCTCCGGCGTACTCGGCGCGCGGTTCGAGTTCTTCGTGGACAACCCGGCGGCGATCGCCCTGTGGGTCAACGCGGCCAGCTTCGCGGTGTGCGCGGCCACCGTCGCCTCCTTGCCGATTCCGCGGGTGCGCGGCGTCGGCGAGCACTCGCGCAGCGCGTTGAGCACGTTGCTCGAGGGCTGGCGCTACATCGGCACCACCCCGATGGTGCGCGGGCTGCTGCTGGGTCTGCTCGGCGCGTTTGCCGCGGGTGGCACGGTGATCGGCCTGGCGCCCACCTTCGTGCGCGGCCTGGGCGCCGGTAACCCCGGCTACGGCTTGCTGTTCGGCGCAGTGTTCGTCGGTCTGGCCACCGGCATGCTGCTCGGGCCGCGGCTGCTGGCCGGGCTGTCCCGGCGGCGCATGTTCGGTCTGGCGATCACCGCGGCCGGACTTCTGCTGGTGGTGATCGGGGCGATCCCGCAGCTTCCGGTGGTCGCCGCCGTGACCGTCGCGCTCGGCGGCGCCTGCGGCATCGCCTGGGTCACCGGCTACACGCTGATCGGCCTGCAGGTGCCCGATGAGATGCGCGGGCGGACGTTCGCGTTCGTGCAGTCCACGGTGCGCCTCACGTTGATCGCGGTGCTCGCGGTCTCTCCGTTGCTGTCCGGCGTCATCGGCTCACACAGTTGGCACCCCACGGAGAACACCACGGTCACCTACTCCGGGGCGGCCATCGTGTTCGCCGCGGCCGGTGTCCTCGCCGTGGCCGTCGGCATCGTTTCCTACCGACACATGGACGACCGGCGCGGCATCCCACTGCTGCGCGATCTGCGGGCCGCGGTGCGCAACGAGACGTTCTATCCGGACCCGATTACCTCCGGATACCTGATCGCGTTCGAGGGCGGCGACGGCGCGGGCAAGTCCACTCAGGTGCAGCGGCTCGCGCAGTGGTTGACCGAGCGTGGGCACGAGGTGGTGATCACCCGCGAACCCGGCGATACCCCGATCGGGCGCCGACTGCGCGAGGTGTTGCTGGACGTGGGCAACACCGGGATGTCCGCACGAGCGGAGGCCTTGCTGTACGCGGCGGACCGCGCCGAACACGTGGACGCAATGATCCGCCCGGCGCTGCGGCGCGGCGCGGTGGTGATCACCGATCGCTACGTGGACTCCTCGATCGCGTATCAAGGCGCGGGCCGGGAGCTGTCCGGGGCGGAGGTGGAACGGCTGTCCCAGTGGGCGACGCAGGGGCTGGCGCCCGCCTTGACCGTGCTGTTGGACATTGCGCCGGAGGTGGGCGCGGTGCGCCGCGGGAATACCCCGGACCGCATCGAGTCCGAGTCGGCGGAGTTCCACCAGCGAGTCCGGCAGGGCTTCCTGGATCTGGCGGGCCGGGCGCCGAAGCGCTACCTGGTGCTCGATGCGCTGCGGGCGCCGAGCGCGATCGCCGCAGCGATCCAGGCGCGGGTGGCCGCAGGACTGCCTGCCCCGGCTGCCGTCGGTGAGCCGCCGACCGGCGCCAAGTCGGGACCAGGACAATCAACTCCGCTGCAATCCAACGAGGGGGCCACCACTAGATGACCGTGTGGAACGGGGTGGTCGGTCAACCCGGGGTGGTGGCGACGCTGCAGTCGGCGGTGGCCGCGGCCGCTGCGCGGCTGTCCGGCGCGGCGAACAGCGACAGCGGCGACGCGATGACCCACGCCTGGTTGTTCACCGGCCCACCGGGCTCCGGACGGTCGGTAGCCGCGCGGGCCTTCGCCGCGGCGCTGCAATGCCCGACCGGTGGATGCGGGGTTTGCCAGGACTGCCACACCGTGCTGACCGGCTCGCACGCCGACGTCGAAGTGCTGGCCACCGAGTTGCTGAGCATCGGGGTGGCGGACACCCGCGTGCTGGTGCGCCGCGCGGCGCTGGCCCCGGCCGGCGGGCGCTGGCAGGTGATCATCTGCGAGGACGCGGATCGGCTGACCGACTCTGCCGCCAACGTGTTGCTCAAGGCGATCGAGGAACCACCACCGCGCACGGTGTGGATCCTGTGCGCACCGTCGGCGGAGGATGCACTGCCCACCATCCGCTCGCGCTGTCGGCACCTGCACCTGGTGACCCCGTCGGCCAGGGCGGTGGCCGGCCTGCTGCGCGCCGAGGGCATTGCCGAGGGCATGGCGGACCTGGCCGCGGGTGCGTCGCAGGGGCACATCGGTCGGGCCCGACGCTTGGCCACGGACCCGGTCGCCGCGCAACGGCGTCGCGAGGTGCTGGCCACCCCATCGGCCTGCCGGGACGTGCCCGCCGCGCTGCGTGCCGCGGAGACATTGCTGGAATCGGTGAAGGCGGAGGTCGCGGCGGCGGCAGAGAGTGCCGATGCGGCCGAGCGCGAGGCGTTGCGCGCCGCGTTGGGCATGGGTGGGCCGCGGGAGAAGCAGCCACCCGGCGCGGCCGCGGCGCTGAAGGATTTGGAAGCACGGCAGAAGAAGCGGGTGACCCGCGCCCAGCGGGACGGCCTGGACCGAGCGCTGGTCGACCTGGCTGCGCTGTACCGGGACGTGCTGGTGCGCCAGTTGGCTGCCGGAGCACCGCCGGTGCACGCGGACTGCGCGGACACGGTGGCCGCACTGGCCGAGGGCGGCAGCCCAGAACTGACGCTGCGTCGGATCGAGGCGGTACTTTCCGCGCGCACCGCGTTGGACGCCAACGCCGCTGCGCTGTTGACGATTGAGACCCTCACGCTGGCCTTGCGTTGAGGGCCGTGGTGATCGCTGCGGCTGCAGCGCTGGTGCTGGCCGGATGCGGCGGTGGGGGCAAGGATGCGGCGGCCGGCCCGGGGCCGTCGTCGAATGCCGCACCGTCTGTGCCGCAGGCAGTGAACCCGATCGTCCCGGACCCGGCCGCCGACCCGACCTTCGCCACCGTCTACGCCCAGCGGGTGAGTTGGTCGAACTGCGAGACCACGTTCGAGTGCGCGAAGGTCACCGTGCCCATCGACTGGGCCGCGCCCACCGGGCCGTCCTTGCAACTGGCGTTGATGCGGTTGCCCGCCACCGACCCGGCGCACCGCATCGGCTCGTTGCTGATCAACCCCGGCGGGCCCGGGGCATCCGGCCTCGACCTGGTGCGCTCGGCCGCCGACATCTTCGACGCCAAGGTGCGTGCCCGCTACGACATCGTCGGGTTCGACCCGCGGGGCGTGGGCTCATCCGATCCCGTCCACTGCCTGTCCGCGGCCAAGCTGAACACGTTCCTCACCATCAACAATGCCCCGGACACCCCGGCCGCGGTCGCCGCGCTGCAGGCCATCGACGCCCAGTTCGGGGCCGGGTGCACCGCCCGGTCCGGTCCTCTGCTGCAGCACGTGGGCACCCGGGAGGCGGCCCGGGACCTGGACGTGCTGCGCGCGGTGGTGGGTGACGACAAGCTGAACTACCTGGGGTTCTCCTACGGGACCTACCTGGGCTCGTTCTACGCCGGGATGTTCCCGCAGCGGGTGGGCCGACTGGTGCTGGACGGGGCTTTGGATCCGTCGCTGGATTCGGTCGCGTTGACCGAGGTGCAGGCGGCCGGCTTCCAGGACGCCTTCAATCGGTTCGCCGATCACTGCGCGGCCTCCACCCAGTGCCCGATCGGGGGCTCGCGCGAGGAGATCACCCAGCGGGTCATCGCGTTGTTCGACAAGCTCAACGCGGCGCCGTTGCGCACCGCGAAGGGCCGGTTGTTGACCGAGGCGGACGCGGTGACCGGGTTGGCGTACGCGATGTACCTGCCGGAGCTGTGGGACTCCGAGGTGTCCGCGTTGACCGACGCCTACGCGGGACGCGGGGACATCCTGCTCGGGCTGGCCGATCAACTGCTGGCCCGCAACACCGACGGCAGCTTCAAGGACAACTCCAACGAGGCGAACTACGCGGTGAACTGTCTTGACCACCCCGGCGACGACACCCCGGACGAGGCCCGCGCCTCGATACCCGCGCTGAAGCAGGCCTCGGTGGTGTTCGGCGTGCACTTCGGCTGGTCGAGCCTGCCGTGCGCGAGCCTGCCGGCGCTGACCCCGGCTCCGGTGCCGGGCCCGATCTCCGCGGTCGGTGCGGCGCCGATCCTGGTGGTGGGCACCACGCACGACCCGGCCACGCCCTACGCATGGGCGCGGGCGCTGGCCAACCAGCTGAAATCCGGCGTGCTGCTGACCCGCGACGGCGACGGTCACACCGCCTACGGGAGAGGCAACACGTGCGTGGACAGTGCGGTCGACAACTTCCTGCTCACCGGTCACCCGCCGGGCAACGGCACCCGATGCTGACCAGGACGCTGGTAGCGGTCACTGGGCTCGCCCTGCTGGCCGGGTGTGGGTCGAAGGGGATGCCGCAGTCCTACGGCGGGCCGCCGTCGGCGAGTGCGACGCCCGGCCAGAGCTCCACGCCGGGCCCGACGAGCGGGACGCTCACCCCGGACCCGTCCGAGGACCCTGCCCTTGCCACGTTCTACGAGCAGAAGGTGTCCTGGCGCACCTGCGGCGACGCCCAATGCGCCAAGGTCACCGTGCCGATCGACTGGGCCACCCCGGACGGCGCGACGATCAAGTTGGCCATCAACCGTCTGCGTGCCACCGGGCCGGGGGCGAAGATCGGTGCGCTGCTCACCAACCCGGGCGGTCCGGGTGCCTCCGGGGTCGGGTTCGTGCAGCAGGCAGCCGCCGGTGTCGGAGCGAGCGTGCGGGCCCGCTACGACCTGGTCGGCTTCGACCCGCGCGGCGTCGGCGGCTCGGCGCCCATCCACTGCCTGACGGATCGTCAGCTCGACGCCGCGCTGGCCGTCGACCCAACCCCGGACGACGACGCCGACCTCGCCGATGTCCAGCATGAGGCCCGGGTCTTCGCCAACGGTTGCAAACAGAACGGGGCGCTGCTCGGCCACATGGGCACCGTGGACGTCGCCCGGGACATGGACGTCATCCGTGCCGTGGTGGGCGACGACAAGCTGCACTACCTGGGGTACTCCTATGGCACCTACCTGGGCGCGATCTACGCCGGACTGTTCCCCGGCCACATCGGGCGCATGGTGCTGGATGGCGTACTCGACCCGGCGCTGACGAACAGTCAGATCATGCTCGGCCAGGCGCAGGGCTTCCAGCTCGCGTACAACTCCTTCGTGGAGGACTGCCTGGCTCACAAGCCGTGCGCGCTGGGCAACTCTGCCGATCAGGTCACCTCGCGGTTGCGCGCGTTACTGAAGAAGCTGGACGACAAACCCATCAAGGGGGTGGGCACCCGCAAGCTCAACGAGGCGATGGCCACCATCGGCCTGTTGGCCGGGATGTACGCGAAGTCGCGGTGGGAGTATCTGCGCGCCTCGCTGGTCGCGGCCTATCTCGGCGACGGGTCCGGGTTGCTGCAGTTGTCCGACGACTACACCCGCCGCGGGCCGGACGGCCACTACACGGACAACGGCAACGAGTCGATCTACGCGGTGAACTGCCTGGACCACCCCGGCGAGTCCTCGCCCCAGGACATCCGCGCGCAACTTCCGGCGTTGGAGCGGGCCTCCCCGTTGTTCGGCGATTTCATCGGCTGGGGCGCGCTGCCCTGCGACTACTGGCCGGTGCAATCCGACGTCGCGCCCGGCCCGGTGAACGCGCCGGGAGCCCCGCCGATCTTGGTGTTGGGCACCACCCGGGACCCGGCCACGCCCTTCCAGTGGTCGAAAAACCTGGTCGGCGAACTGTCCTCCGGTGTATTGCTCGCCCATGATGGGGATGGGCATACCGCGTACGGACACGGCGAGGATTGCGTGGACAGCAAGGTGAATCGGTACCTGCTCACCGGAACCACCCCGGCGGTGGGCACACAGTGCTGACCAAAGATACGGTCGGTGCGCTGGTCTCCTCGTTGCCCGACGACGTGGTGATCACCGACGTCGACCGCATCGAGAAGTACCGGCAGGACCGGGCCTTCGACCCCTCGGCGGGGGTGCCCGCGGCGGTGGTCCGCGCGGAGTGCACCGAGCATGTGCAGATCACCCTGCGCTGGGCCACCGCGCACGGGGTGGGGGTGACCACCCGCGGTGCGGGCACGGGACTGTCCGGCGGCAGCACGGCGCGGTCCGAGGGCATTGTGCTGAGCACAGAGCGCATGCGGGAGATCCGCGTCGACCCGGCCACCCGCACCGCGATCGTGCAGCCCGGTTTGTTGAACGCCGAGGTGAAGGCGGCCGCATCGGCCCAGGGGCTGTGGTACCCGCCCGACCCGTCGTCGTTCGAGATCTGCTCGATCGGTGGCAACGTGGCTACCAATGCCGGCGGGCCGTGCTGCGTGAAGTACGGGGTGACCTCCGACGACGTGCTGGCCATGCAGGTGGTGCTGGCCGGTGGCACCGCGGTGCGCGTCGGCGCGCCGCGGCTGA
>Ga0137412_10001235_pt1 | contig 19582 bp, 16 predicted proteins | sample CZODoug2_1_16fun_FD_122160 | JGI IMG/M metagenome (GOLD analysis project Ga0137412, IMG submission 122160) | Vadose zone soil fungal communities from Angelo Coast Range Reserve, California, USA - CZODoug2_1_16fungal (Hybrid Assembly) | ecosystem: Environmental > Terrestrial > Soil > Vadose zone...
AGCCTCCAATGAGAACTTGCAGGAAGCTTATCGTAAGGGCCGTTTCCGGGAGGATCTGTTCCATCGCTTTAATGAGTTCTCAATCGTGTTGCCCGCCTTCCGTCACCGCAGGGAAGACCTGCCATTATTCGCCGATTTTTTCCTTACCAGGGCCAACAGGGAGCTGGGTAAGGAAGTGGAAGGGTTTGATCCGGAGGTCATGCAGATCTTCATGAGCTATAACTGGCCCGGCAACCTGCGGGAATTGGAGAATTTTGTAAAACGTTACCTGGTTTTGGGCGACGAACAACTCATGATCAACGAACTTAGCCGCCCTTGCGAAACAACGGATTGCAAGTGTACGGAAGTGAGTGCGGAAGCAATTACCGACGCGATCAGCGCCGCCGCCTGCCAGGTCGCCGAGACGATCGGCGCCGCCGCGATCGTGTCGTTCACCAGCTCGGGCGCGACCGCCCTGCGCGCACTCTTCGAACGATTCCCCGCTCTGCAACTCAATGGAACCCCGACTAGACGAGACCTAGCGACCCTCAACGGTTACAGCCGTATCCCCGCGGATACACGCGCCCAGTGCTCAGCCGACCACGGTACTTCCATCCGACGTTAGCCGGTGCGTCGGCGACACGTGGCGGTCATGGGGCTGGGACTTCTACGAGCGCGACGGATCTCAAACGCCCCGACCACAACGCGGCGTGGCGGCTGCCTGCGCACACATGTAAGCGGCATTGTCACGCCGCGTTGTCGGAAGGTTAGGAGAAGACGGCGGGGGTTGTGAGGGGTCCGCGAATAGCGGGGGTGTCACGCCATGTTGCGCTGCCGCGCAGGGTAAGTCGGCGTGCTAGGACCTTCTGCAACGCGACGGTCATTTCGAGGCGGGCCAGTGCGGCGCCGAGGCAGAAGTGGGAACCGTAGCCGAATGCCAGGGGGGCGGGTCCGGCGCGATCGGGTTGGAGTTGGTCGGGCTGGGTGAAGACTGTTGGCGCCACGGCGGGACGGTTGGCGTCCTATGCCGGCTTGGTTCCCGTGCCTCAGGATTCGGGTCGCGTCAGCGGCAACTTGCGCCGACCGAAACGCTTCAACCGTCGCCTGCGGCGGGTGTTCTATCTGGCGGCGTTGTCGAGCCTGCGGACCGGCGGGCCGTCTCGGCAGTTCTATACCGCAAACGCGGTGAACGCCTCGTCCATAGCCAGGCGTTGCTCGCCCCGGCGCGGCGCTGGGTCGACGTGCTGTGGGCCTTGCTGCGCGATGGCCGCGAGTTCACCGTCGTCAAGCCCATCGTCACCGCCGCAGCCTGACACCGTTATTCAGCAACCTCGTCCGAGAAGGCCACCGAGCATGTCCCGTGGGTGATGGCGACCTGTCGGAGCAGATGAGGGTGGATTCTCTCTGCTCGGCCGGGCTCTCATGGTTTGTGAGCGTTTCACAGCTGTTCCTGCACAACGTGATTCGCTCCCGACCATTCGTCTTGCTGTTAAATTTGGAGCATGCCTGACGTGACTATTCGGGTGGCGCGTGCCGACGAACACATGGAAATCTCGAAGCTCGCATTGCGCTCGAAGAGCTACTGGGGCTACAGCAAAGAGTTCCTCGATGCCTGCCGCGACGAACTCACCTTCGATGCCGCGGCCTGCGCGTCGGGTATGGCTTGGGTGGCCCTAGACGGCCCCACGATTGTCGGCGTCAGCGTCATCGAAGGTGCGCCTCCCATCGGTGAACTCGCGGGACTCTTCGTCGATCTGCCAGCGATCGGCACCGGGTGTGGCCGAATGCTCTTGACCCATACCTTGCGCGCTGCCCGAGAGCTCGGCTTCACTGAGCTAGTACTCGACGCTGACCCCGGCGCCGAACCCTTCTACACGCACCATGGTGCACAGCGAATCGGCAACTCACCCAGCAGCGTGTTTCCCGGGCGAGTGCTGCCGCACATGAAGTTCGTCCTGGACCAATCGCCAACTGCCGTGTTGTGACCCTGCGCAGCTTGACACCGATCAGTGGGAATCTCGCCAGAACGGACGATCCGGCTACGCGTCGTCTCGTTGTGCGACAAGGACGGCGGCGGGCCCACTGGTCTGATCGGCGGGGAGGCGGAGGTCGGCCACGGGCCGCAATCCCGCCCGTTGCACCAGGACGATGAGTTGTTCTGGCTGCCATTGGTAGGTCGTCCACTGGACCGGCACCCCGTTGTAGGCCTCGGTGCGCTCGACATCGTCGTCACCGACGTGGGTGGCAATGATCAGCTGACCGCCTGGGCGTAAAGCCGCGGCAAATGAGGCCAGAACGGTGGGTAGGACGTTGCGCGGCAGGTTGAACAAGGACCACCAGCCCAGGACTCCGCCCAGCGATGCCGCGCGGAGCTCGAGGTCGATCGCCGAGCCGACAGTGAACGTGCAGTGGGGATGCAGGCGCCGCGCGTGCTCGATCATGCGAGATGAGAGATCGACTCCTGAGACCTCGATTCCGCGCTCGGCAAGGTAGGCCGTGACCGTTCCAGGTCCGCAGCCGACGTCGAGGACAGGACCTATTGGTGCGACGGTGCCTGCGAATGCGTCCATGGCTGCTTTCAGCCACGGGTGGGTGCGGATGTCCCCGATGCCCGTGGTCGCCACCATCTCGACGTAGTTGTCGGCCACGCGGTCATAAGACTCGCGCACCATATCGAGATCGGCAGGACGCGGCGTCGGTCGCGGATACATTCCGGTCAGGATAGAGATGGCCGCTGACACTTCGATCGGCTCTATCGACACCGACGGTGAAAAGGGTGTCGTCGACTGCGACGACGACTTCGCCACCCGCACGGGCCAATCCTGTCCCCCCGGTATGCGCCAGTGATGGTGTCAACGCTTGACACCATCATTGAGAGTCTCGAATCTCTTGACCCCCGTTGGTGCTTCGAGGGGCGAGATTAGATGCTGCCGGCGAACGCGCGTAGCTGCTCGACTACGGCTGGTGCAGCTTCTACGTTAAGTGCCATTAGTGGGCCTCGGCCGGCAAGCCAACGTATGAGATCGGCTGTGGGCCCGGATAATACGACGGCGCAGAGGTTGCTGACGTCAGGACCGAACGTCCACTGGTGCCCGTTGGTCGTGCGGACGATCAACCGAGCGGAGGGCAAACGTGTGGCGTGATACCGCACCAGCGGCGGGATCGCCAGGGCGAGGTGGTCTGGAGCGCCGTGAACGAAGCCGTTGGCCGTGGTGAGGTCGTCGTGATGCGTCCACACCTCAAACAGTGTTGAGGCTGCTACCGCCGGAGCTAACAGTAAGCGCGGAGAGCGCTGGCGGAGGCGAGCGAGGAGTGCGGGATATCCCTCACGACGTTCCCTATTGATGGCAGATGCGATTACCTGGGGTTTTGGGTGGAATTGGACGCCCCTCGCGGCCAGCACTCGGATGCAGAATGCGAGCGTTCCGGCCGCCCGGTCGGCGGCGACAATGTGCGCCGCTAGGTCGAATGCTGTCCAATCCCCGCATCCGGCCGAAGCGTGAGGGCCGACATCCTCCAAAGTGTCAGCCAGTCTCGCTCTTTCGGCCCCTACGTCCTCTGCAACCGTCACGACGCACCTCCCTGTTGCGTGCCCGTCCCGACCCTCTCTTACTCTATCCTTATTTTTCTCTGAGTCCTCTTAGCTTTGGTAGTTGTCCGCCCACTGAGAAACGGGAGCGCAGCCAAACGCCCACCAACCTCGTCGAAGTAGCTGATGCCGTGTGCTGTCTCGTTTTTAGAGATCTGAGGTCGATCACATCCTGTCTCACGTAACCGGCCTGGTCGGGCGCGCCGCGCGACGAAACCCCGATGACGCCGTGCGGCTGTCGCCGCCGCAGTCATCATGGTTGTCATCGGGTGGAGGTGGACGTCGAGTACGCGGGCCAATCGGTTGCTGTTGATCGGTGCGGTCATTGCGATGGTCGCCGCACTGGTCGCTCAGGTCATCTTGCTGTCAGGGGTGCCACCCGATGAGCGTGCAATTGCGTAATCGAGTCCCGTTGGATGAGGAGTACGCAGAAATAGACCGAGTGTCACACTGGCCTGCCGACTGGATCAACGCAGTGTGTGAGCCACCGCTGTACAGACTCCGGAATTACGAGCGATTGCCTCACGCGACGAGTAGCGCTTCCTGCCGGTCACTGATTAAGCCAGGTGGAGACGTCGATTTCGCTGGTCTCATTCGAAACCGTCTGTGAGACTGCGGTTGTCGGAACTAACGGCCTCAGCGAGTCGCCCGTGCTCCAGCCGCTCAAGCAGTTCGGATTCAACATCTATTCCCGCCCCGGGCCGCCGTAGCCGAGGTTCTTCTGGGCTCCCGGCCCCGGTCGATCAGATCTTGTTCGCATGCACGACGGCTGTGAAGATCCTTGCTGTCTGACCCTCAACATAATTCAGGACTCCACCACCTGCATCAGCGCCTGTTCGACAGCGCCTCGTCAAGAGCGCCTGGACGCGGACCTGGAGCGGATCCCAGAAACGAACGTTTCGATCCGCGATGCTGTGTGCTTCCGCTGTCAGCGCGACCACTTGAAAAGCCTGTTCGGTGACACAATCGTGCGATGACAGCTGCCAGAATTGCCCGCCACCAAGCACTGTCGGCATTCCTGGCGTCCTGCAGCGACTTTCAGCTCGATGAGCTGGTAGGCACCGGTCGAGTCAAAAGCGTGGGTGTGGGTGGTGGCTCGGAGCTCATCGACGTCGACGGCGTGCCGGTGTTCACCAAGCGGATCCCACTGACCGGCCGGGAGGTCGCCAACTCGGGCTCCACAGCGAACCTGTTCGACCTGCCTATGTTCTGCCAGTACGGCATTGGCGGCCCAAGTTTCAACGCCTGGCGAGAGCTGGCCGCGAACATCATCGTCACCGACGCCGTTCTGGCCGGCGAGACGCAATCGTTCCCGATCCTCTACCACTGGCGGGTACTACCTGGCCGGTCGCCGGTCGCAGCAGAACACGCCGACATCGACACCGTGGTCACCGCCCAGGGCGGTTGCCCGGCCGTGCGGGTCCGTCTCGAAGCGCTGGCCGCCGCGACGTGCAGCCTCGTGCTGTTCTGCGAGTACATCCCACACCCGATAGCGGACTGGCTGCGAGAGAACCCGGCTGGTAAGGCCGCCACAGTCGAGCGGCAGCTTTCAGAGATCGTGACGTTTCTTCGGGATCGGGAGTTGCTGCACATGGACGGGCACTTCGGCAACATGCGCACCGACATGGAGCGGATCTATCTCAGCGACTTCGGGCTGGCCACATCGCCGCAATTCGACCTGTCAGCCGCTGAGCGCGACTTCACGGAACAACACGTCACGCATGACGCCGGCTACGCCGCCATGCGACTGGTCAACTGGCTGGTGACCGATGTCTGCGGAGTGCCCAGTGGCGGCCCAGTCGCCCACAACGAGTACGTACGCCAGTGCGCCGCCGGGCGCGTACCGGATGACGTGCCACCGACGGTCGCCGCGATCTTGACACAGCACGCACCCGCCGCCGCGAAGATGAACGCCTTCTACGGGAGACTGTTCCACGGCGACCTCCACGCGGAGTACCCCGATCTGTGAGGGAGATTGGGCATCCTCTCTCCCATGAGACTGTGCGTTACCACGGTTCTCGAGGTCGCCAGTCGCAGATCAACGCGGACCGCGTTTCGCTGAGTCAGTGCGTGGCGGTTCTGGCTTGCCATTGGATGCCGTGGCGGACCAGATCGTGGATGGTGTCAATCAGCATCTGGCGTTCCTGTGTCTTGATTCGCTCGTGCAGGCTCGTCTCGTCATCGTCCGGTCGGACCTCGACGGCGCGTTGAGCCAGGATCGGTCCCGAATCGATTCCCGCATCGACGACGAACAGCGTGCAGCCGGCGATCTTGACGCCGTGTTCGAGAGCATCGCGTGGGGCGTGCATGCCGGGGAAGGCGGGCAACAGCGCGGGATGGGTGTTCAGGTAGCGGCCACCGAAGCTGGCGAGGAAGGTAGCGCCGACCAGCTTCATGAAGCCAGCGGAGATGATCGGGTCGGGCTGGTGCGCTGCGCATGATGCGGTCAAGTCGCGATCCCAGGCGGCTCGATCCGGGTAGTCCTTGAGGCGGTGAGTGAACGTCGGAATGCCGGCTCGTTCCGCCCTGACCAGGCCCTCGATATCGTGCCGGTCGGAACCGACAGCGACCACGTCGGCCGGGAAGCCGGATCGGGCGGCGGTATCGATGAGTGCCTGACGCAGCGAACCGGCGCCGGAGACGAGCACCACTACGCGCGTCGGTGAAGGCAGTGACAACCGATGCGAGTTGGGCGGCGTTTCCGGCGTCGGGTGTCGCACGCGTTGTTCTCCTTTGCCTTCTACGCGTTGGGATTTCGTCGACGTGCGTCGTCGAGATCACTCTTGGTCAGGACTGCCAAGACGGCGATCGACACATCGTCGAGAACACCGGCGGATTCAGTTCGTCGGTCGATCGCGCAGATGACGTCGGAGACGATCGCGTTGCCACTACGAAGTGCCAAGGCCGCGTTGCGCACAGCACCGCCGGTGGTGATCACGTCCTCGATCAGCGTGACGGTCCGGCCAGCGACGTCGGGGCCCTCGGCGAGTCGGCACGTACCGTATGTCTTCGCTTCCTTTCGGACGAAAACCGTTGGCAGGCTGGTGATCTGCCCGAGAACGGTGGCTAGGGGTACACCACCCAGCTCGAGACCACCGAGTAGGTCCGTTCCTGTCGGGATCAGGGGAACCATGGCCTGGCACACGTGTCGCAGTAGCGTCGGATTGGATTCAAAGAGGTATTTGTCGAAGTACTCGTTGGATCGCTCGCCGGATCGCAACAGGAACTCGCCGGACAGGCGGCAGGCGGCATCTATCTCGGCGGCCAGGACGCTGCGCTCCATGGAGTCCATCTTCACACCGGTGTAACCAAGCCCTTGAGGCGTCGCTGCAAGTGCCGGCGATCGGACGGCAGACAGCCAGCGCTCACCCACCAAAACACAAAGTCACGGACCCAATAGAGTTCATGACCTTGGATCCGGGTGTCGATGGCCAACGCGCGGGGTCGTATCGCCCGCGGTGGCTTCGCCGATTCGGCGGCGAAACGCCAGCAGTCGAAATGCGGCCTGTCTCGTTTCTAGAGAATCGAGACACCACCAGCGGGTCTACTCCCACGTGGCATCGCGCCAGGTTGCGTCATGTCATATCTCATCTCACACGGCGTGTCTCACATCTGGCCTGTCACGTTGAGGCGAGACGGTCGATCGATGACGGCTGTGACTCGCAGCGATATGTGGTGGTGCCTTCGCGACGTTATGTGGCGCCGCGTTGCAAGTCGGTGGGTCGTCGGGCCGGGCAGGGGTTCGCTGGCATCAGTCGGCCAGCGGCTTCATAAACGACCACAGTCCGCCTTCAGGGTCGCGGGCGCTGTACTCGCGGTAGCCGTAGGGCTGGTTTGTGGGTGGGTAGAGAATCTCGGCGCCTTCGTCGTGCGCGTGGCGGTGATGGTCATCGACATCGTCGACGATGACCGCGGTGGTTCCAGTCGCGGCACCGAGGGTTTTCGGTGAGGCCAGCCCGAACTGGGGCGAGACCTGGTGTAGCCAGATCACTCCGTCTCCGGCGTTGACCTCGCCGTGGACCCAACGGCCTTGCTCGTCGTGTTCCAGGCGCCCCGCACCCAGGGCGAACACTCGAATCAGCCAGGCGTGCATAGCTGGGATGTCCTCGTAGACCAGGATCGAGATTCGTCGTTGCACTGCGTGGTCGAGCATCGCCATGTCCTCCATCGTCTCCAGAAACTGCTCCGTGGTCGGTGTGCCGTCGTCGCTGCCCAGCGCGGTGACCATGGTGGCCACCCGCCGGCGCAGCGCGGACGTGACCGCCAGCTGGTGATCGAGCATCTCCAGGTGGGCCGGCAGGGCACGGTGCAGCTGCCAGCTGGTTTCATCTAGTGCCCGGCTGATCTCGGACAGCGCCAGCCCGGTGCGGCGCAGTAGGCAGATGCGGTAGAGCCGGCGCACGTCGGTTTCGTCGTAGAGCCGGTGCCCGGCGCCAGTGCGTCCGGACGGGGTTAGCAGACCGATCTGGTCGTAATAGCGCACGGTGCGGATCGAAAGCCCCGACGCCGACGCCAACTCTCCAATCTTCATCGCCGACCGGTCCTGAATGTTCACAAGCATCGACGTTAGAACCTGACGCCGCGTCATATGCAACGGAACGAGTCGACAAACCCGAATGGATCGCGAGTGTCGCCAGTGGGTTGTCAACGGTCGTTCGCGAGACGTCTGAGCGTTTGAAGTGTTCGGCCAGGTCGGGCGTGTATCGGTTGCCGCACCAAACACAAAGGTCACGAACCCAATAGAGTTCGTGACCTTGATGCCGGCAGTTCGTAGAACCGCGCATTGTGGGCGAAGGGGGACTTGAACCCCCACGTCCCGAAGGACACTGGCACCTGAAGCCAGCGCGTCTGCCATTCCGCCACTCGCCCCAACAACCGGGGAAGACTATCACGCACACCGGCCCACTCCCCAACCGCGCAGATGACACCGGTATGGGGTCCGGAGTTGCCCCTGACCTGGCGTGATCCGATTCTCAGAGTTCTGTGTGTCCTCTTGCGACGGTGATGGCCGATACCATGAAGGCGACATCGAGGCTTCGCGACACGCGGGGCCTCGGACCTGACCGAAACGACGACGATCGAGGTGGGCGGTGACATGGGTCTTGTCGGTCGCTTCGAGCGGAAACTCGAGTCGACCGTCGGCGACGCCGTCGCCCGCGTATTCGGCGGAGCGATCGTGCCTCAGGAAGTCGAGGCGATGTTGCAACGCGAAGCGGAGGCCGGTGCACGCGCGGTCGGCGGCGGGCGCATTTTGGCCCCCAACGACTACGTCATTACCCTCAGTGGGTCCGACCATCAGAAGGTGAGCGCCGACCCCGACCTCAGATCGACCACTTTTGCCAGATACCTGGAGGGATACATACGTGATCACGGGTGGCAAACGTATGGTGAGGTGGTCGTCAGATTCGAACCGTCACAGAACCTGCATACCGGCCAGTTCCGCACACGTGGAGCGGTCAACCCAGATTCCACCAGCGGCGAACCCGCCCAGGACGCACGAGAGCACGCGTACACCGCAGAACCAGGAGTACTCCCAATGAGCGACAACCCGAGCTACCGCGGCGGCCAGGGACAAGGGCAGCCCGGCGACGAGTACTACGACTACGGACGCCAAGGTGAAGACCCGCGCGGACAGTACCCGCCCGAGCAGGGCGGCCACCCGCCGCAGGGCGCTCCGGCCCCCGGCTACCCGCCCCGGCAGCCACCGCCGCCCCCGGCGGGATACGACCAGGGTGGGTATCCGCCCGAACAAGGCGGCTACCCCCCGCAGGGCTACCCGCCGCCGTCCTATGACCAGGGCCCGCCCGCCGGCTACGGTCCGCCTCCTGCCGCTGGTTACGATCAGCGCCCCCCAGCGCCGGGCGGCTACCCGCCGCCCCCGCCCGCCCCTGCTCCGGGTGGCTACGGCCAGCCCGCAGGTGAGTACGACTACGGCCGCCCGCCGGCCGCTCCGCCGCGCCACGAGGACTACGGCCGACCGGAGCCTCGTCCGGCCTACCCAGACCAGGGCGGCTACCCCGAACAGGGTGGATACCCGGCCGAGCAGGGCGGTTACCCCGCCGAGCAAGGCGGCTACCCGGAACAGGGTGGCTACCCCGAGCAGGCCGGCTACGGCGCCCAGGCCTACGGACGCCAGGACTACGCGCAGCCCGCAGGCTATGACTACGGCCAGCCGCCAGCCGGTTACGCCGAGGGCGGCTACGCCCAGCCCGGGTACGACTACGGGCAGCAGCCCGGACAGCCGGCCGGGTATGGCGGCGCGGGCTACGGCGCCGCTGGCGCGAACGTGACCCTGCAATTGGACGACGGCAGTGGCCGGACCTACCAGTTGCGCGAGGGCGCCAACGTCATCGGCCGCGGCCAGGACGCCCAGTTCCGGCTCCCGGACACCGGTGTCTCACGCCGGCATCTGGAGGTCCGCTGGGACGGCCAGGTCGCACTGCTGTCGGACCTGAACTCGACGAACGGCACCACGGTCAACAATGCCCCGGTGCAGGAATGGCAGCTGGCCGATGGCGACGTCATCCGGCTGGGCCACTCCGAGATCATCGTCCGCGTTCACTGACGACTCTGGCAGGTCACTGGCCGGGTGAAAGCTGTTCGCTTCGCCCTCACGCCTATCACCGCCCAAGTATCGTGACGTTGCCGAATGCGGCGGAACGCGTACGGAGGGCCCAGGGGCTGCGGCTATGGGACGGTGACGGAGAGGACGTCAGATGCAGGGGCTAGTTCTGCAGCTGACGCGTGTCGGATTCCTGTTGCTGTTGTGGCTTTTCATCTGGTCGGTGCTGCGGATACTGCGCACCGACCTGTACGCCCCGACCGGCGCCGTCATGGTGAAACGTGGGCTGGCGTTGAGGGGCACCCTGCTGCCGAATCGGAACCGGAGGCACATCGCCCGCCAACTCGTCGTCACCGAGGGCGCGCTCTCTGGCACCCGGATCACGCTGGGTGCCCAGCCGGTGCTGATCGGCCGGGCCGATGACTCGACTCTGGTCCTCACCGACGATTACGCCTCGACACGGCACGCCCGCCTGTCGCAGCGAGGCGCCGAATGGTACGTCGAAGACCTAGGATCGACCAACGGTACATACCTCGACAGGGCGAAGGTGACGACGGCGGTTAGGGTTCCGATGGGCACGCCAGTGCGAATCGGCAAGACGGTAATCGAGTTGCGCCCATGACCCTCGTTCTCCGCTACGCGGCGCGCAGCGACCGCGGCCTGGTTCGCGCCAACAACGAAGACTCCGTGTACGCCGGCGCGCGGCTGCTCGCCCTTGCCGACGGCATGGGCGGCCACGCCGCGGGCGAGGTGGCCTCCCAGTTGGTGATCGCCGCCCTCGCGCATCTCGACGACGACGAGCCGGGCGGTGATCTGCTCAGCCAGCTCAACGAGGCCGTGCACGAGGGCAACGCCGCGATCGCCGCCCACGTCGAGGCGGATCCCGACTTGGAGGGCATGGGCACCACGCTCACCGCAATCCTGTTCGCGGGCAACAAACTTGGCCTCGTCCACATCGGCGACTCCCGCGGTTACCTGCTCCGCGACGGCGAGCTCGGCCAGATCACCAAGGACGACACCTTCGTCCAGACGTTGGTGGACGAGGGCCGCATCACCGCCGAGGAGGCGCACAGTCACCCGCAGCGTTCGCTCATCATGCGGGCGCTCACCGGACACGAGGTCGAGCCGACGCTGATCGTGCGCGAGGCCCGCACCGGCGACCGCTACCTGCTGTGCTCCGACGGGCTGTCCGACCCGGTCAGCCACGACACCATCCTGGACGCGCTGCAGATCCCCGATGTGGCCCAAAGTGCCGACCGGCTCATCGAATTGGCGCTGCGCGGCGGCGGGCCGGACAACGTCACCGTCGTCGTGGCGGACGTCGTCGACTACGGCTACGGCCAGACCCAGCCCATCCTGGCAGGCGCCGTCTCCGGCGACGACGACCAGTCCGCCCCGCCCAACACCTCGGCGGGCCGGGCGTCGGCCTTCAACCCGCGCCGCAACGCGGCAGGCCCACCGAAACGGCCTTCGACCGAACCGGAACCGCCACCGCGGAAGCCCCGGTCACGGCGCAGGATGGCCTACGCGGCCGTCCTGCTGGTGTTTCTGGTGGTCGCCGGGCTCGCCGTCGGCCGGTTCATGCTTCGGAGCAACTACTACGTCGCCGAGCACGACGGCGCGGTCTACATCATGCGCGGCGTGCAGGGCTCGTTTCTCGGGATGCCGCTGCAGCAGCCGTTCCGCATCGCCTGTCTCGACTCCCGCAACGACCTGAAGGTCATCGGCATCGACGACCCCCGCACCGGCTGCCAGTTACTCAAGGTCGGCGACCTGCGGGAGTCCGAGCGCGCGCAGGTCACGGCTGGCCTCCCCACCGGCAGCGTCGACGACGCCATCCGTCAGCTCAACGAACTCGGCCAGACCTCGCTGCTTCCGGTCTGCGCGCCTCCCAAGCCGACGACGACCACGAACGAGAAGCCTCCGCCGCCGTCCGCTCCGCCGGCATCCTCTACTCCGTCCGCACCACCCTCTGCAGGCGCGCCGCCCGTTCCGACGCCGCCACCGCCTGGACCGGACACCTCGCCGACGGCCGAGGTTCCCACCACCGTGACCGCTCCCGCGCCGGGACCACCGCCCGCACCGCAGCCACCGCCGTCGCCGTCGCCGACCGTGACGGCGCTGCCTCCCCCACCGCAGGAGCCGGGCACCACCTGCCGGGCTGCGTCATGACGACCACCCAACCGCAGGCCCCGGTGACCGTCGTGCCGCCAATGCCCAACCGGCGCAACGCCGAACTGTTCCTTCTCGGGTTCGCCGCGCTCATCACGATGGTGGCACTGCTCATCGTCGAGGCCAACCAGGAGCAGGGCTTGCGCTGGGACCTGGTCCAGTACCTGGTCTTCTACGTCGCGCTGTTCGCGGGTGCACATCTGGCGATCCGGCGCTTCGCGCCCTACGCCGATCCACTGCTCCTTCCGGTCGTCGCGCTGCTGAATGGCCTTGGCCTGGTGATGATTCACCGTCTCGACCTCGCCGCAGGCCCCCTCGCCCCTGGCGCGGCCCCCGGGCCGAGCGCCAACCAACAGATGCTGTGGACGCTGGTCGGCGTCGCCGGCTTCTCGCTCGTCGTGATCTTCCTTCGCGATCACCGGGTCCTGGCCAAGTACGGCTACGTGTGCGGCCTCAGCGGCCTCGTCCTGCTGGTCATTCCGGCATTGCTACCGCGGTCGATGTCCGAGCAGAACGGCGCCAAGATCTGGATTCGCTTGCCCGGCTTCTCGATTCAGCCCGCCGAGTTCTCCAAGATCTTGCTGCTGATCTTCTTCGCCGCGGTCCTGGTGGCCAAGCGCGACCTGTTCACCAGCGCAGGCAAGCACGTCTTCGGCCTGGATCTGCCCCGACCCCGCGACCTGGCGCCTCTGCTTGCAGCATGGACCGCATCGGTCGGCGTGATGGTGTTCGAGAAGGACCTCGGCACCTCACTGCTGCTGTACGCGTCGTTCCTGGTGCTGGTCTACATCGCCACGGAGCGGCTCAGTTGGGTCCTGATTGGCTTGACGCTGTTCGCGGCGGGAAGCGTTGCGGCGTATTACGCCTTCGCGCACGTGCAGGTCCGCGTGCAGACCTGGCTGGACCCGTTCGCCGATCCTGACGGCACCGGTTACCAGATCGTGCAGTCGTTGTTCAGCTTCGCCACCGGCGGCATCTTCGGCACCGGCCTCGGCAACGGCCAACCCGGCACCGTGCCCGCGGCGTCCACCGACTTCATCATCGCCGCGATCGGCGAGGAACTCGGTCTCGTCGGCGTGGCGGCCGTGCTCATGCTCTACACGATCGTCATCATCCGCGGCCTGCGCACCGCCATCGCAGTCCGCGACAGCTTCGGCAAGTTGCTCGCCGCAGGCCTTGCCTCGACGCTGGCGATCCAGCTGTTCATCGTCGTTGGCGGCGTCACCAAGCTGATCCCGCTCACCGGGCTGACGACCCCGTGGATGTCGTACGGCGGCTCGTCGCTGCTGGCGAACTACGTCCTGCTGGCGATCCTGATCCGCATCTCGGATGCCGCTCGCCGCCCGCTCACCACGAAGGCGCCCAACAGCACGCCGATCGCCGCCGCGGGCACGGAGGTGATCGCGAAGGTATGAACACCTCCCTGCGCCGCGTCTCCATCGCGATCATGGCGTTGATCGTGCTGCTGCTGGCCAACGCCACCCTGACCCAGGTCTTCACCGCCGACGGCTTGCGCTCCGACCCGCGCAACCAGCGCGTGCTGCTCGACGAGTACTCCCGCCAGCGCGGTCAGATCTCGGCAGGCGGCCAGCTGCTGGCCTACTCGACGTCGACCGAAGGGCGCTTCCGCTTCCTGCGGGTATACCCGAATCCGCTGGCCTACGCGCCGGTCACCGGCTTCTACTCACTCCGCTACTCCAGCGCCGGCCTCGAACGCGCCGAGGACGCCGTGCTCAACGGCTCCGACGAGCGCCTGTTCGGCAGGCGGCTTGCCGACTTCTTCACCGGTCGCGATCCGCGGGGCGGCAACGTGGGCACGACGCTCAACCCGCAGGTGCAGCAGGCCGCGTGGGACGCCATGGAGCAGGGCTGCAACGGGCCGTGCAAGGGAGCCGTAGTTGCTCTCGAGCCGTCGACGGGCAAGATCCTGGCGATGGTGTCGGCGCCGTCCTACGACCCGAACCTGCTGGCCTCCCACGATGTCGACGAGCAATCCAAGGCATGGGAACAGCTGCGCGACGACCCCAACTCGCCGCTCCTCAACAGAGCCATCTCGGAGACCTATCCCCCTGGCTCGACGTTCAAGGTGATCACCACTGCCGCCGCACTGCAGGACGGCGCGACGGTGGACACCCAGCTCACCGCCGCATCGCGAATTGCCTTGCCGGACAGCACTGCAACGCTGGAGAACTACGGCGGATCGAGCTGCGGCAGCGCTCCGACCGCGTCGCTGCGGGAGGCCTTCGCGAAGTCGTGCAACACCTCCTTCGTCCAGCTCGGCATCAACACGGGAACCGACGCGCTGCGGGGTGCGGCGCGGGCATTCGGTCTCGACTCACCTCCCCTGCCGATCCCCCTTCAGGTCGCCGAGTCGACCGTCGGCCCCATCAGCGACCAGGCCGCACTCGGCATGTCGAGCATCGGGCAGAAGGACGTTGCGGTGACCCCGCTGCAGAACGCCGTCGTGGCCGCAACGATCGCCAACGACGGGGTCAGGATGGCGCCGTATCTGGTCGATGACCTGAAGGGTCCCGACCTCGCCAACCTCAGCACCACCGCTCCTCGGGAAGTCCGCCGGGCAGTGTCCTCTCAGGTCGCTACTACACTTACGGACCTGATGATTGGCGCCGAGCAGGCGACTCAGCAGAAGGGAGCTATCGCCGGCGTGCAGATCGCTTCCAAGACGGGTACGGCCGAACACGGCACCGACCCGCGCAACACACCGCCCCACGCCTGGTACATCGCCTTTGCGCCGGCCAAGGCCCCCAAGGTCGCCGTCGCGGTTCTCGTGGAGAATGGTGGCGACAGGTTGTCCGCCACCGGGGGTGCGCTGGCCGCGCCGATCGGCCGCGCCACCATCGCCGCTGCGCTTCGGGAGGGATCATGAGCGCGCGCGTCGGAGTCACGTTGTCCGACCGCTACCGGTTGCAGCGGCTGATCGCCACCGGTGGCATGGGCCAGGTGTGGGAGAGCGTCGACACCCGCCTGGGCCGCCAGGTCGCCATCAAGGTGCTCAAGGCGGAGTTCTCCACCGACCCCGAGTTCGTCGAGCGGTTTCGCGCCGAAGCCCGGACGGTGGCCATGCTCAATCACCCTGGCATCGCCAGCGTGTACGACTACGGCGAGACCGAGCTCGACGTCGGCGAGGGACGCACGGCCTACCTGGTGATGGAACTGGTCAACGGTGAACCGCTCAACGCCGTGATCAAGCGCACCGGGCGGTTGTCGCTGCGGCACGCCCTCGACATGCTCGAGCAGACCGGCCGGGCGTTGCAGGTCGCCCATACGGCCGGGTTGGTGCACCGCGACGTCAAGCCGGGCAACATCCTCATCACGCCCACCGGGCAGGTGAAGCTCACCGACTTCGGCATCGCCAAGGCCGTCGACGCCGCTCCCGTCACCCAGACCGGCATGGTCATGGGCACCGCGCAATACATCGCGCCGGAGCAGGCGCTCGGCAAGGACGCCACCGCGGCCAGTGACGTCTACTCACTCGGTGTCGTCGGATACGAGACCCTTGCAGGCCGACGGCCGTTCACCGGTGACGGCGCGCTGACGGTCGCGATGAAGCACATCAAGGAGCAGCCTGCGCCGCTGCCCTCCGACCTACCGCCCAACGTGCGCGAGCTGATCGAGATCACCCTCGCCAAGGAGCCCGGACACCGCTATCGCTCGGGCGGGCCGTTCGCCGACGCCGTGGCCGCGGTACGCGCCGGACGGCGACCGCCCCGGCCCAACCACGCGCCTTCCATCGGTCGCGCCGCTCCGGCTACGATCCCGTCGGTCACCCAGGCCCGCGCGGTCGCCGACTATGGCAGCAGGCAACCGACCGCGGCCCGACCTCGCCCGGTGACGGGCAGCCATCGCACGCCGGTGCAGCAGCGTCGCACCTTCTCCCCCGGTCAGCGTGCGCTGCTGTGGGCGGCCGGCGTGCTCGGCGCGCTGGCCATCGTCATCGCGATCCTGATCGTGCTGAACGCCCAGGATCGCAAGGACAACCAGTCGCCGCCGCCCACGATCACCAACACCAGCACCACCATCGTGCCTCCGCCGCCACCCGCGTCTCCTGGTGCGATGCCGGCTCCGGAGTGGATTGATCCTGGGTCCATCGGCGGCGGTGGAGACGACGACACTCCGAATCCATCTCCCGTCGCTTCGCTCGCCCCGGCCCTAGAAGACCTGGGGCAATGACCACCCCGCAGCACCTGTCCGACCGCTACGAACTCGGTGACATCCTCGGGTTTGGTGGCATGTCGGAGGTCCACCTGGCCCGCGACGTCCGGCTGCACCGCGACGTGGCCGTCAAGGTGCTGCGCGCAGACCTCGCCCGCGACCCGAGCTTCTACCTGCGCTTCCGCAGGGAGGCCCAGAACGCTGCGGCGTTGAACCACCCGGCGATCGTGGCGGTGTACGACACGGGCGAGGCCGAGACCCCTGCGGGGCCGCTGCCCTACATCGTGATGGAGTACGTCGAAGGCGTGACGCTGCGCGACATCGTGCACACCGACGGCCCAATGGAACCGCAGCGGGCCATCGAGGTCATCGCCGATGCGTGTCAGGCCCTGAACTTCAGCCACCAGCACGGCATCATCCACCGCGACGTCAAGCCCGCCAACATCATGATCAGCAAGACCGGCGCGGTGAAGGTGATGGACTTCGGCATCGCCCGCGCGCTGGCCGACACCGGCAACCCGATGACCCAGACCGCCGCCGTGATCGGCACCGCCCAGTACCTGTCGCCCGAGCAGGCCCGCGGCGAGAAGGTGGACGCCCGTTCGGACGTGTACTCATTGGGCTGCGTGCTCTACGAGATGCTTACGGGGGAGCCACCTTTCGTCGGCGACTCACCCGTGGCGGTGGCCTACCAGCACGTCAGGGAAGATCCGGTGCCGCCGTCTCAGCGCTATGCCGGCATCTCCCCCGAGTTGGACGCCGTGGTGCTCAAGGCGCTGGCCAAGAACCCAGAGAACCGGTATCAGACTGCAGCGGAGATGCGCACCGATCTGATCCGCGTGCACAGCGGTGAGGCACCCGACGCTCCCAAGGTGTTCACCGATGCCGAGCGCACCTCGCTGCTGTCGTCTCCGCCACCCTCCCGCGGCCGCGCGCAGCCCACCGAACACATCCCCACCCACCCGGCCGGCTACGTCGAACCCCAACGCGGCGGGTCGATCGGCCGGTGGCTGATCGCGGTCGCGATTCTGGCGGTGCTGACCGTGGTGGTGACGGTCGCGATCAACATGGTCGGCGGCAGCCCGCGCGATCAGCAGGTGCCCGACGTGGCTGGGCAGGGCGAGTTGGACGCGACCGCGGCCTTGCAGAACCGCGGATTCAAGACCCACATTCAGCGCAACCCCGATTCCAAGGTGGCGCCCGGCAAGGTGATCAACACCGATCCCGCGGCGAACAGCGCGGTTGCGGCGGGCGATGACATCACCATCAACGTGTCGACCGGCCCCGTACAGGCCCAATTGCCTGACTGCAGTATCAACCTGACCTACGCCGAGTGCGTCAGCAGACTCAAGGCTGCCGGCTTCGAGCGCGTCAAGAAGACGGATTCGGGCAGTATGACCGTGCCCAAGGATCGGGTGATCACCACGATTCCGTCGCCCAACCAGACGTCGGCGATCACCAACGAGATCAATGTCGTAGTCAGCTCGGGGCCGAACACCAAGCCCGTCCCCGACGTGAAGGGGCGCACCCTCGAGGAGGCGACGGCGATCCTCGCGGCGAGCGAGTTCACCGCTCCACCCATCCCGATCCAGGTCGACGGGCTCAAGACGACGGTCGGACAGGTCGTGGGAACCGTGCCCCCCGCGAACGAGGTCGTAGCGGTGGACACCCCGATTCAGATCAATGTGTCACAGGGGAATCAGTTCCCCATGCCCGACTTGAGGGGCAAGTTTTGGGATGATGCCTATCCGTATCTCCAGTCGCTTGGCTGGCAGAACATGGGTATTAACTTCGTCAAGCTTCAGAACGCCCAGAACAGCGGCGTGCCAACCAACGGCGTCGTTTATCAGGACCCGCCCGTGGGAACCCCGATGAAGCCCACCGACACCATCACGCTGAGCTTCGCGCAGTAGCCGCGCGCACGGTATCGGCCACCTCGCGTTCCAGCTGGGCCACCAGCGCCTCGGCGGGCGGCGTGCCACACAGCGTCAGCCAGTTGGCCAGCATCCGATGGCCGCCCTCGGTCAGGATCGACTCTGGATGGAACTGGACGCCGTGGATCGGCAGGTCGACGTGCTGCACGCCCATGATGACGCCGCCCTCGGTGCGCGCGGTCACCTGCAGCACCTCGGGCAGGGTGTCCGGCAGGATCGTCAGCGAGTGATAGCGCGTCGCGGTGAAGGGGTCCGGAAGTCCTTGCAGCACACCGATATTCGAGTGGTACACGCTGCTGGTCTTGCCGTGCCGCAATTCGGGAGCGCGATCGACGGTACCCCCGAACGCCACCCCGATGGCCTGGTGCCCGAGGCAGACGCCGAGCAGCGGGGTCTGCGCCGCCGCGCACGCCAGCACCAGTGGGATGGACGCGCCTGCGCGCTCAGGCGTGCCAGGGCCGGGGCTCAGCAGGATGCCGTCGAATTCCTCGGCGGCCGCGCGGATCTCGTCATCGCCGGCGAGGCGCGCATCGTCGTTGCGCCAGACCGTCGCGTTCACGCCGAGCTGGCCAAGGTACTGGACCAGGTTGAACACGAAGCTGTCGTAATTGTCGACGACGAGAACCCGCATCGGACCAGGTTACTGGGTGCTCTCAGTAGCCAAGGGGGCCGGCGGGCTTGGCGAAGCGCATCCGCACCGGCGCCGGATACCCGGCCAACTCCACGCGGTCCCGCGGCTGTTCGGTGTAGCCCAGTCCGAACCGCACCACGTATTGCTTGTAGAGCGTGACCAACGGCGCCGCCGCGAGGGCCGCCCGCATGGCCGACACGTCACCGATCGCCGTGATGACGTACGGCGGACCGTAGGTACGACCGTTGAGCAACAGCGTGTTGCCGACGCAGCGGGGTGCGGACGTGCCGATGAGCCGCTGATCCTGCATCTGGATGCCCTCGGCGCCCGCGGTCCACAGGGCGTTCAACACGGCCTGGACGTCCTGCTGATGGACCACCAGGTCGTCGGGAGAGGCGTCGCCGGGGAAGCGGCCCTCGGCGTCGCGCTGCGCGTCGGTCAGGGTGATCACCAAGCCAGGACCGCGCATGGGGTCCAGGCCGGCGTCGGCGGCGAGGACGTCGGCGCGGCTGGTGATGGCGGCCAGCGCCGCATCGGCGCCG
>Ga0137412_10001236_pt1 | contig 19572 bp, 18 predicted proteins | sample CZODoug2_1_16fun_FD_122160 | JGI IMG/M metagenome (GOLD analysis project Ga0137412, IMG submission 122160) | Vadose zone soil fungal communities from Angelo Coast Range Reserve, California, USA - CZODoug2_1_16fungal (Hybrid Assembly) | ecosystem: Environmental > Terrestrial > Soil > Vadose zone...
TTCCGCTTCGTTCACGCCTTCGGGGCAGCGCACCGCGTTCATCTGCGGCAGCTGGTACTGTTCTTTCACCAGGAACTGGAGTCCCATCGCTTCGAGACCGGCCTTGAGCGCATTGTGATGGCGCCGGTGGCGCGCCCAGGCGTTTTCCATGCCTTCCTCGCGCAGCAGGAGCAGCGCCTCGTGCAGCCCGAAAAGCGAATTGGTCGGCGCGGTGTGGTGATAGGTGCGGTTGCTCGCGCCCCAGTAGCCGAGCAGAAGGTTCATGTCCATGAACCAGGAGTGGATCTTGTCCTTGCGCGCTTTGACGTAGTCGACCACGCGCTCGGAGAACGATACCGGCGACAATCCCGGCGTGCACGACACGCATTTCTGGCTGGCCGAGTAGATCGCGTCTATTTTCCACTCATCCGTCTTCACCGGCGAGCCGCCCAGCGTGGTAACCGCATCGACGATCGTGAGCGAATCGTATTTGTGCGCGACCTCGACCAGAGTTTTCGCGTCCGACTGCACGCCGGTGGAAGTCTCGCCGTGCACGAAGGCCACCACGCGGACGTCGCTGTTTTTCTTGAGCGCGTCCTCGAGCTTCTGCGGATCGACCGGCGCGCCCCACTCGTCCTCGACGACGATGGCCTTGCCCCCCGCGCGCTCGACGTTTTCGATCATGCGCCCTCCGAACACCCCGTTCCTGCACACGATCACCTTGTCGCCGGGGCGAACGAGGTTGACGAAGCAGTACTCCATTCCCACCGAACCGGGGCCGGACACCGGGAAGGTGAGCGGGTTCTTCGTCTGATAGACGTAGCTCAAGAGTCCCTTCAGCTCTTCCATCATCTCGACGAAGACCGGATCGAGATAGCCGATCGCCGGCTGGCTCATGGTGGTCAGCACGCGCGGATGGATCTCGGTCGGACCGGGACCCATAAGCGTTCTCTGGGGCGGATGGAACGAGCTGATGCGTTTGGCGGGGGCGAAATCGTTCATGGCTTCCTTTCCAGAAAGGGGCGACCCGAACAGATGATCGTCGGGACGCGATTTGACCTTCACCGGCTTCTTGGCGTGAGCCTCGTTCAGCACTTCGACCGCGGCGATCCTGCCCTCGGTGACGTGCTCGACTTCCATCGCCCAGCGCGCCGGCACGTAGCCGGACTTGACCCAGTTGTTGACGACCGCGCGGTCGAGCCGGAAGGCGCGCGCGACATCCGCTTGGCTGCCGAAGATCTCTACGAGGCGGGCGGCGCAGTTCATGATTGGATTTCGAGGAGACTAGCATGTCAAAATGAAATTGACAAACCAAAAATGACGTCCGCTCGGACTAGGAGAGGCGCAGCTAATCGAGGCGCATCCCGATCCTTCGGGTCAGACTCCCGAAGCGCTCGTACTCCTCGCGAAGGGTCTTCTCGTACTGCTCGGGCGTCGTGCCGGCCGGCTCCATGCCTATCGCGGCCATGCGCTCGGCCACCTCGGGCGCTCTTACCGCGCCGTTCACCGCGCGGTTGAGCCGCGCGACGATCTCGCGCGGCGTGCGAGCGGCAACGAACACGCCGAGTGGCGCCGCCATGTCGAACCCCGGATCCACGGTCTCGGCCACGGTGGGAACCTGCGGGGTTAGCGCAGAGCGCCTCGCCATGCTGAACGCGAGCACGCGCAGGCGCCCGGTCTTGATCGCGCCCGCCGCCGCGGGATAGCCGATGAAGCCGAGCTTGACGTCTCCCGCGATCATCGCCGGGACCGACTGGCCCGCGCCCTTGAAAGGCACATGCGTGAAATTGACGCCCGTATCCGCCTTGAACAGCTCCATGGTGATGTGGTGGATCGAGCCGTTGCCCGAGGAAGCGTAGGGCATGGGCTCTTTTCCCGATTTCGCCAACGCAACCAGCTCCTGGATCGAATTGGCGGTCACCGACGGGTGGACCACCAGCCACATCGGTACCACCACCGCGAGCGAAACGGCTTGAAGATCGCGGAACGGGTCGTAGGGCAGCGATTTGAAGAGGTGCGGCGCGGTGGTAATGGCGCTGCTGTCGCTGATCAGGACCGTGTATCCGTCGGGCGCGGACTTGGCGGTAAGGTCGGCGGCAATCGTGCTGCCTGCTCCTGGACGGTTCTCCACCACGAACTGCTGGCTGAAGGCTTCGCCCCACTTCGACGCGAGCATGCGGGCGAGCGTATCCGGGTTGCCCCCGGGCGCGAGTCCCACGAGGACGCGCACGGGCTTTTGCGGCCAGGCCGGAACTTGCGCGAGCGCCGGTCCGTGCCACGCGTAGGCGAAGAGTGCAAACAGAATTGCGGAGCGATTCATGACGGAGGAAGGATCAGCTCAGACTTCAGAGTGTACGCGCAGCAGGTTCGGGATCGTTTCCGGCGGCCGGCGGCCGAAGCCGCACTCGGCGGCGATGCCGAAGTCGCTCGCGTATTTCGCCGCGACGGCGATGCGCGCTCGCGTGCCCTCGACGCCGTCGGAGTCGTGCACCAGCCCGAGGAAGAGCTTCGTCCGGCGATCCAGTTTCAATTCGCGAAGCGGAGCGAAATAGGCTTCGTCGCTGCGATTCGCGGGCACCGGCATATGAATGTAGGCCAGGGGCTGGTCGAGCGCCTGGACGAGCCGGTTGTGGACTTCCACCATTTTCGCGGTGCTCTCCGGCTCCTTCCAATGGCGGCCGCCGTAGCTGCCGTAGCACAGATGCACTCCCAGCTCGACGTCCCGCGGGACTCGGTTGCAGTGCAGGGCGAGGCGCTCGATAACGCCCGCCTTCACGTCGGGAAAATACGCGTGGCGCACGCCTTCCCATTGCCCCATCTCGGTCGAGACGTCCCACTGGATGGCGAGGTCCTCGTGGGGAATCGCCTCGCACATCTCGTCCACCTCGCGGAAAAGCTGCCCGCGATAGACCGGCTCGACCAGCGCGTGATGCTCATAGACGACGTGCGCGTTCAGGAATGCCGCGGTGGTCGGCAGCGAAACCTGAAAGCGCAGGTGCTTCGGCACGGCGCCCCGGTCGCGCAGTGAACGAAGCTGCTTGTAGGATTCGTTCGCGGCTTCGGGATAACCGAGCCTGCCGATGCGGATCTCTTCCGGCCGCACGCCGGCTTTGAGGCGCAGGCGCGGAGGAGGAGGCGCGCCGCGCACAATGACGGCCGAGCCCTTCCAGGTGCGCGTGCCTTCGGTAGGATGGGTGATGCGGCCCCCCGCGGCGACTTCCCGCGGGTCCTCTTCGAACGAAGGATTGTCTTCGAGCACGAAGCGCAGGCGCGACACCCACGACGTCCGCAACCCGGTCTCGCCGTCCGGGATGCGCTTCATGCGGCCGCCGAGGAGCGGCGCCACGGTGCGAAACACTTCCTCGCTGTCTTTCAGCCCGACGCTGCCGACGAGCAGCACTTCACGAGCGGAGGGCGAATCGCGCTTCACGCCCTCCATTGTAAGGGGCGCGGCTGATGCAGGTTGCCGAAAAAGGGGAAACCCGCTAAAGAGCGTGCTCGCCTGCGGCGGTTTCGTCGTCTTTCGACGCAAGCGCGCGCGCCGGGCCGACGCGGCCCAGAAGAGGCAGCTTGAGGGAGGGGTCGAAAGGGTTGATTCCGAAAGTGAGCCCGAGGACGTTCACCTCGAAGCCTTCGACCGAGCTCGCGGTGAGACCGGCGAGGCCGAAAAATGAGAACTGGAAACCGCGTCCGCTCGGGGCGGACCCGACGAGCTTCTTCCCGGAATAATCCTTGCCGATCGCGGTCGGCGGCAAATCCGCCTCCAGCTCGGGAACCGTGCGCAGCACCCAGGCGGTGAAAGTGTTGGAGTTCGGTCCGGGCCACATGGTGTATTCGCCGGCCCAGGGGTAGGAATGCGCGGCCTTGTCGATGCGCGCGATGAGCTCTTGCACGCCAGGACCGCGCTTTTCCGCGACGAGCTCGGGCGCCGACCCGAACCAGCGCATGTCGGGCGCGCGGTGCCGCACCACCAGCGCCGTGTCCTGCGAGCGCAGGCGCCAGCCGATGACTTCGTACACCGTGTATTCCGTTGCCGCGGACGGTTTCACCGCGATCCAGGTGTGGACGCCGAAAACGCCCCGCCATCCGATGACGCGGGCCGCGTAGACCTGGATGATCGCTTCCCGGGCGCTCGCAGGGTCGGGCGCGAGTCCCACCGGCTCCTGGCTCGCGCTGCGCCAGTCCTGCGCGGTGACCCGGCCCACCATCGCGGCGGCGAGCGCGACCGCGCCTGCGACGAGGATAAAGCTGACGATGCCCACGCGAAGCCTCATTGATCTTTCACTGCCCGTTCTACACATAGAGCGTGACGGCTTCATTTCGTTCAACGGAGCCGAGAGAGGGGGTTTGACGGCGCCGGGCGGCGACGGCCGGTAATACTCCACGCTAGGCGTTCTAGTCGAACGCCTTGTCGCCTTCGCCCGACGTTTTTCCGGTCGCGCGCACGGCGGCGAAATCGAAGAGCTTCCGGTCCATGAGATGGGAAGGCACCAGATTGGAAAGGGCGCGGTACATCGAGTCGATCCGGCCCGGATGGCGCTTTTCCCACTCGCGCAGCATCTCCTTCACCTGCTTTCGCTGCAGCGTCGCCTGCGAGCCGCACAGGTCGCAGGGGATGATGGGGAAACCTTTGATCTCCGCGTAGGCTTGAAGGTCTGTTTCGGCCACGTAGGCAAGCGGACGGACAACGACGTGTTTGCCGTCATCGGACTGCAGCTTGGGCGACATGGCCTTCATCCTGCCGCCGAAGAACAGGTTGAGGAAGAAAGTCTCCAGGATGTCGTCGCGGTGATGGCCGAGCGCGATCTTGGTCGCGCCCACTTCGCCCGCGACGCGATAGAGGACGCCGCGGCGCAGGCGCGAGCACAGGCCGCACATCGTTTCGCCTTCCGGGACGACGCGCTTCACCACCGAATAGGTGTCCTGCACCTCGATCCGATAGGGAACGCCCAGCGACTTGAGGTAATCGGGCAGGACGTGCTCGGGATACCCCGGGTGGCGTTGATCGAGGTTGACGGCGACGAGGTCGAAGGAAACCGGCGAGCGCTCGCGCAGCTTCAGGAGGACGTCGAGCAATCCGTAGCTGTCCTTGCCTCCCGAGAGGCACACCATGACGCGGTCGCCCGCGCGGATCATGTCGTAGTCGCCGATCGCCTCGCCGACGAGCCGGCACAGGCGCTTCTCGAGCTTGCCCGCCTCGAAGCGCTGCTTGCGGGTGAAATGGATTTTTTCGGGCGCGTTCATAGGTTGATACTCCTGCCGCCGTCCACCGCGATGATCTGCCCCGTCACATAAGGCGCTTCTGCGATCAGATAGTAGACGGCGCGGGCGACGTCGTCGGGCTCGCCGGTGCGCCTGAGCAGGGTGTGCGAGACGATGCGCTGGCGCGTGAGGTCGTCCCACGATCCGTCCTCGGGCCAGACGATGGCGCCGGGGGCCACGCCGTTCACGCGCACCTCGGGCGCGAGCTCGCGCGCAAGCGAGCGCGTGAGGCCCGCGAGGCCCGCTTTGGCGATCGAGTAGATCACATAATTCTTGAGCGGCCGGTCGGCGTGGATGTCGGTGATGTTGACGATCGCCCCGCCGGTCTTCTTCAAGTGCGGCGCGGCGGCCTGCGAAAGGAAGAGCGGCGCCCGGAGATTCGCCCCCATGAGGCTGTCCCAGGTCGCCTGGGTCATCTCGCCGACCGGTGTCGGAAAGAAAGTCGACGCGTTGTTGACCAGGGCGTCGAGCCTCTCGAAGCGGCCGATCGTGTTCCTCACGATTTCGGACAAACCTGCGATGTCGAGCAAATCGGCCTGGACCAGCGCAACGGAATCGGCGCGGGCGACGTTCAATTCGGCGCGCAGCGCCCTCGCCTCGCGCTCCGATCCCCGGTAGTGCAGCATCAGGTTCGCGCCCTCGCGATGCAGGCGGCGGGCGATCGCCGCGCCGACGCGTTTCGCGCCGCCGGTGACGAGCACAACTTTCCCTGAAAGCCCTTCGCTCATGGCCTAGAATGATACCGGAATACTCTTTGCACTCCCGATATGGCGCTCCCCGAGCCTACGCCCGACGCGCGCGAGCACAGCGATCGCGTCACCGAGCACATTCACAGCGAAATCACCGCAAGCGGCGGCTGGATCAGCTTCGCGCGCTACATGGAGCTCGCGCTCTACGCGCCGGGGCTCGGCTACTACAGCGCGGGGGCGAAAAAACTCGGCAAGGCCGGGGATTTCGTGACGGCGCCCGAGATTTCACCGCTCTACGGACAGACGCTCGCGCGCCAGGTGGAGCAGGTGCTGGAGGCGGGGTTCGACGAGGTGCTCGAAGTGGGCGCGGGAAGCGGAGCGCTCGCCGCGACGCTGCTCGAGGAGCTCGAGCGCTCGGGGAAAGTGCCGCGCAACTATCTTATCCTCGAGCTTTCGGCGGATCTGCGCGAGCGTAGCCGGGACACGCTCGCGGCGAGGGTACCGCATCTGCTCGAGCGCGTGGCCTGGCTCAACCGCCTGCCTCCGGTGTTTTCCGGCGTGGTGCTCGGCAATGAAGTGCTCGATGCGATGCCCGTCCACGTGGTGCGCGTTCAGAGCGGAAAAGTGGAAGAAGGCGGCGTCGGCGTGCGAAACGACCGCCTCAGCTGGTCCTGGAGGCTGGCCTCCGGCGGCGCGCTCGATGCCGCACGAGCGCTCGAGCTGCCCGAGGGCTTTCGCACCGAGATCCAGCTCGCCGCGCGGGGCTTCGTACGTTCACTCTCGGGCGTGCTGGAGAAAGGCGTGGCGTTTTTCGTCGATTACGGATTTCCGCAAAAGGAGTATTACCATCCGCAGCGCAAGGATGGGACTCTGATGTGCCATTACCGCCACCACGCGCACGCCGATCCTTTCTTCTTCCCGGGACTGCAGGACATCACCAGCCATGTAGATTTCAGCGCGGTGGCCCGCGCCGCGCGCGAGGGCGGGCTGGAAGTCGCGGGCTACACCGGTCAGGCGCAGTTCCTCGTCAACTGCGGGATCACCGAGGTGATGTCGCGCACGCCGGCGGAGGACGGCGCGAGGTTCCTTCCCCTCGCCAACCAGGCGAACCGGCTGATGAGCCCGGCGGAGATGGGGGAGCTGTTCAAGGTGATCGCGCTCGCACGGGGGTTCTCCCGGCCTTTGCTCGGTTTCGGCGAAGGCGACAAGCGCGGCGCGCTGTAAGGTGTAATCTATTCCCTCCGACCAAGGCGGGTCGGGCGCCAGAGGAGACTCAGATGGAAGCTGCGCAAACGCAATGGGTCAGGATCCACCCGCTCGTCGTGCGCATCACGCACTGGGTCAACGTGCTTGCGATACTCATCATGGTGACGAGCGGCTGGCGCATCTACAACGCCTCGCCCTTTTTCCCGTTCCGGATCCCAAGCGAGCTCACCCTCGGCGGCTGGCTGGCGGGTGCGCTGCAATGGCATTTCGCCGCCATGTGGCTGCTGGTGTTGAACGGCATCGCCTACGTGACCTACGGCATCGTCTCCGGCCACTTCAAGAGGAAGCTGCTGCCGATCACGCCGCGCGCGATATTCCACGACGTGCTGGAAGCGCTGCGCGGCAGGCTCGCTCACGAAGACCTCTCCGTGTACAACGCCGCGCAGCGCGCAGCCTACCTCGCGATCATCCTGTGCCTCATCGTGCTGGTGTTTTCGGGCCTGTCGATCTGGAAGCCGGTGCAGTTGCAGGAGATCACGGCGGTCTTCGGCGGCTATGAGGGCGCGCGCGTGGTGCACTTTCTGGCGATGTCGCTGCTCGTGCTCATCGTGCTGGTCCACATCCTCATGGTGATCCTCGTGCCGCGCACCCTGCCCACGATGTTCAGCGGCCGCGCAAGGAGGCCTACGTGAAAAAACGCACCATGGAAACGAGTCTGGCCGGGCATTCCGGGAAACTCATCCACAGCATCGAGCGACGGCTGTTCTTGAGGCAGGGACTGTCGCTGGGAGCGCTCGCAATGCTCTCGGGCTGCGATCTCACCGACGACCAGAGCGTGCAGAAACTGCTCGGCGTGATGTCGCGCTGGAACGACCGAGCTCAAGGCTGGCTCTTCAATCCGAACAAGCTCGCGCCGGAATTCCCGGAGAGCGCGATCACCAAGCCCTTCCCCTTCAACGCCTTTTACAGCGTGGATGAGGTCGAGTACGTGGACGGGGCGAGCTACAAGCTCGAGCTCGCCGGCCTGATCCGCGAGAAGAAACCCTGGACGCTGCCCGAGCTCTACTCCCTGCCGCAGACCTCGCAGATCACGCGCCACATCTGCGTCGAGGGCTGGAGCGCGATCGGCAAGTGGAGCGGGGTGCGTTTCAGCGAGTTCCTCGCGCGTATCGGCGCCGACACCTCGGCGAAGTACATCGGCTTCAAATGCGCCGACGATTACTACACCAGCATCGACATGGCCACCGCGCTGCACCCGCAGACGCTGCTCACCTTGCGCTTCGCCGACGAGATCCTGCCGCCCATGTACGGCTTCCCGATGAAGCTGCGCATTCCGACCAAGCTCGGCTTCAAGAACCCGAAGCACATCATGTCGATGTTCGTCAGCAACGAATATCCGGGCGGCTACTGGGAGGACCAGGGCTACAACTGGTTCAGCGGCAGCTGATGAAACCGCTGGCAATCGTCGCTCTGGCGGCGATCCTCGCCGCCGGCACCGGTGCCCTGGCCGCGGACGCGCCCGCGAAGCCGATGAAGATGGACGAGCCCATGCACGGCGAGATGAAGAAAAAGAGCATGAAAAAAGGCGACGTGAAGAAAGCCGCCGAAAAGAAAGATCGCGAGTTGAAGCCGATGATCGAGAAGGAGGCGGCCGGTCCGGCGAAGAAATAGGCGCGCCGCGCCCCTTCAGAGCGGGTCGAGCGTCATGAAGAGGTTGTTCAGCGACTCGGCGAGCGTCGGGTGCGCGAAAATCGCTTCCTTGATCACGGGGTAGGGAAGCTTCCCCATCATCGCGATCTGCAGCATCGACATGAGCTCCCCGCCTTCCACCCCGAGAATGGTGCAGCCGAGGATCTGCTGCGTCTTTGCGTCCACGATCGCCTTCATGAAACCGCGCGTCTCGCTCATCTCCTGCGCGCGCGCGACACCCGTCATCGGCAGCTTCGCCACGCGGTAGTCGATGCCGCGTTTCTGCGCCTCGGTTTCGTTGATGCCGACGGTGGCGAGCTGGGGATCGATGTACATGCAGTTCGGCACCGGCCGCCCGTCGGTGGTCGCGCCGCCGCCGGCGAGCCAGTTCTCGCGCAGGATGCGGAAATCGTCGTAAGAGATGTGCGTGAAAGCCGGGCCGCCCTTGACGTCGCCGATGGCGTACACATCCGGCACGTTCGTCTCCAGCTTCGAATTTACCTTGATGAAGCCCGAGGCGTCCGTCGCGACGCCCGCCGCGGAAAGGCTCAAGCGATCCGAGTTCGGAACGCGGCCGAGCGCAAGGAGCAGGTGGCTGCCCGAGATTTCTCTCGCGCCGGCGTCCGATTGAAGGCGCGCGCGCACGCCGGCGCCGCTTTTTTCCAGACCCGTCACCTGCGCGGAGTTGAGCACCTCGATGCCGTCGTCTTTCAATATTTTCTCGACTTCGGCCGAGACGTCCGGATCCTCGCGCGCGATCAGCCGCGGATCGCGGTTCACCACGGTCACCCGCGCGCCGAACCGCCGGAACATCTGGCAGAACTCCAGCCCGACGTAGCCGCCGCCGAGGACGATGAGATGCTCCGGCAGCACGGTGAGCTCCATGATGCCGGTGGAATCGAGAAACGGAACCTTGTCCAGGCCGGGAATCGGCGGCACCGTCGGCCGGCAGCCGGCGTTGATGACGATGCGTTTGGCTTCGATCTCGCGCGCACCGCCCGCCTTCAGCTCCACGACGACGCGCTTCGCCCCCCTGAATCGCGCCTCGCCGAAAATCAGTTCGAGATTCGGCGCTTTCTCGAGCGTCTTGCGGACGTAGCCACGGAAGCTCTCGACCATGCGGCGCTTGCGCTCATGGACCCGCTCCATGTCCACATTCACCGCGCCGGTTTCGACGCCGTAGTCTTTTGCGCGCCGCGCGAGATAGGCGACACGGGCGCTCGCGACCATCGTCTTCGTGGGCGTGCAGCCGACGTTGATGCAGGTGCCGCCGACGTGCTCGCGCTCGATGATCGCCGTCTTCCATCCGGCGCGCGCCAGCGCGAGCGCAAGCGGTTTGCCGGATTGGCCGGTCCCGATGATGACTGCGTCGTATGCGGAGGCGTTCATTTTTCCTCCCGGGGAAATGGGGATGGATCGAATGCAGCCCAGTATAATCGCGGCATGCGCCGAACCGCCGCGCTGTCAGCCATCTTCCTTGCGGCCGCGGCAAACGCTCAGGATGCCGGGCAGCTCGTCCAGCAGGCCAAAGGGCGCTGGGCCGAGAGCCCGCACGGGCCGATGCTCGAGCGCATCCTCCCGCCGACCTTCGAGCCGCGCCAACTGCCCAACGCCAAATCCCGCGGCGCGAGCCTTCTCGTCCGGTACTGCGTGCAATGCCACAACCTGCCCAATCCGGCGATGCATCAGGCGGCGAAATGGCCGGGGATTTTCGAGCGCATGGTGGTGCGCATGAGGGGCAAGGGCAATCTGGGCGAGCTGATGCAGGACATGATGGCGGGCGTGGAAGCGCCCGGCGTGGACGAAGCGGAAACTCTACTCGCCTATCTGCGCAAGCACAGTCAGCGGCCGCTCGATCCGAGGAAATATCCCGCGGTCAATCTGCCGGAAGGCCAGTCGTTCAAGCTCGCCTGCCAGCAGTGCCACGTGCTGCCCGATCCGCAGCGCTACAAGGCGTCCGAGTGGCCTGCGGTGGTGGCGCGCATGGAGAAGAACATGGAGTGGATGAATATCGTCGTCGGCAACCGCCACCGGCCGGACGAACCGCAACTCAGGATCGAAGAGATCAACGCCTTCCTCGTCAAGTACGCGAGGAAAGGCTGATTCAGGAGGGAACCGCCATTCCGCGCTTCACCGCGGGCCTCGCGCCGATCGCGTCGAACCAGCGTTTTACGTTGGGAAAACCGTTCAAGTCCGTCTTGTGCCACTCGTAGCGCGCGACCCAGGGATAGGTGGCGATGTCGGCGATCGAGTACTCGCCGGCGAGATATTTCTCCTCGCCCAGGCGCCGGTCGAGCACGCCGTAGAGCCTGTCCTTCTCCTTGGTGTAGCGCTCGATCGCGTAGGGGACGGGCTCTTTCGCGGAGCGCAGGAAGTGGTGCACCTGGCCGAACATCGGCCCGATGTGGCCCATCTGGAACATCAGCCATTGCAGCGCCAGGTATTTCCCCCGGTCCCGCTGCGGCAGGAATTTCCCGGTCTTCGCCGAAAGATAGATCAGGATCGCGCCCGATTCCATCATGGCGATCGGCTTTCCGTCGGGGCCTTCGGGATCGACGATCGAGGGGATCTTGCCGTTGGGATTGATCGCGAGGTAATCGGGCGCGAACTGCTCGCCCGCTCCGATGTTGATCTTGTGCAGGTTGTAGGGAAGGCCGCATTCTTCCAGCATGATGGAAACCTTGCGCCCGTTGGGCGTGCCCCAGGTATACAGTTCGATCATTTTTCTTCCTCGGAAAGCGTGCGAGCCGCGCAGTGTATCGTGAAGCCCGGTAAAGTAGTGCCATGCTGAAATGGGTCCTGGCAGTCGCGATCGCGCTGATGGTACTCACGGCGCTTTCGCCATGGCTGTCGAAATTCGGGCTCGGCAGGCTGCCGGGCGACTTCACGGTGCGCTACAAAGGGCGGCTCTATCACCTTCCCTTCGCCACCACGATCGTCCTTTCGCTCGCCCTGACGCTGCTCGCGCGGCTCCTCTGAAAAGGGTCCGCCGCCCTCGCGGCGAGGCGTTTTTCGAGCGCTGAGAGCTTCTTGCGCATCGCGCCGCCTACGGAGATCTGCGGGTTCGAGGGCGGATAACCCTCGGCCCGCTCCCGGTCGCGTACCGCTTCCTTCGCCGCCTCGAACGCCTCGACGAACGAAAAAGTCTCGCTCAGCGCCTCGTCGTAAAACGCCTGGCTGAACCAGGTGTAGTCGCTGTCGTATTCGCAGCCGAAGGAGGAGTGAAACGCATCGGCGGCGGTGATGATGAGGGTGTTGTCGTCCTTGAGCGGCTCGATGAAGCCCCCGGAGAAGCAGGCCGAGATCACGATCACCTTCCACTTGATGCCGCTGTCGGCGAACATGCGCGCGAGGACGGTCGGCGTGAGCTGCGCGAGCTCCAGCGGCGGCAGATCCAGCGCGAGCCTGTAGTCGTCGCTCCCGTGGGTGGCGATATGCAGGAGCACGATGTCCTCGTCGGTGTTGATCGTGTTGCCGAGATGCGCCAGGGTCGAGCGCAGGTTGCTCACCGTGGCGATGGGATACTCCTTCAGCGTCGCGGGGTTGTTGACGAGTCCGATCGACCTGCCCTCGGTATCGAAACGCTCGTCGAGAAGGTCCTTGATCGAAACCAGCTCCGAGTAAAACGTGTCCTGTTTGCTGTCTCCTGCAACGCCCACGAAATACAGATCCACGACGCCGCGCCGCTCGGGGCTGAGCGCGGCAAGCTGCTCATCGAGCAGGATCCCCTGCCGGTGGAACACCTCTTCCTCGGTCAATCGCGGACGTGCGGCTTGATCCCGGTCGTCCCGGGCCGCGATCCAGAGCTCGGTGCGCGGGAAAACCGCGAGGAAGGTCGCGAAGATTCCCGCGAACAGGCCGAACGCGAGCACCGAGGGAAGGCCGCGCCAGCCGGTCAGAACGTACTGAGTGCGCAGGAGCACGGCGAAGCCCCATGCGATGAACGCCCAGTCCACGGCTCCTGCGTAGGGTTCGATCGCGTCCAAGCCCGTCGCGACCTGCACCGCGACTCCCGCGACTTCGAAAACCGGGTCTGTCGCGACGAGCAATACCGCAAATGCAACGGCGAGCTGCTCTTCCCTGAACAGTCTCGCGGCGAGAAGACAAGTCCCGAGCAGGAGCGGAATCTCCGCGAGCGCCACGGTGAGCGCGCCGAAATCGACGGTGCCCGGAAAACCCGTGCGCAGCATGCCGCCGACGAGCCAGAACGCCAGGCTCGCGAACACCAGCGCGACGTACTGCCCGATCGAGATGCGAAAATCGAGGGCGCGCACCGGAAGGAAAAGCGCAAGGCGCGTGCCGGCGAGAAGATTTTGCTTCAAGTCATGCCACGACATGGCGGGCTCCGGGCGAGGTTCCATCTCAGCCGAGCTCCTCGATGGCGGCGACGCGCGCGCGGCGCAGCTCTGCGGCGATATCGGATTTCGCGCTCCGCGCGGCGATTTCCGCGGCATCGACGCCCGCGGCCGCGGCGAGCGCCCGGCGCAGGACCAGGCGCGGCATGTAGGGACTTTCCAGCCAGCCGCGCTCGCCCCGCTCGACGCAGGCGAGGAGCGCGAGCAGCTCATCGAAGCGCTCGGGGCGGCGCAAGGCGTCGCACTGCCCGATCAGCGCAAGCAGATCCGCAGCGCCCAGCGCGGGAGCGCGCCTGATCGTCTCGCCGTGCTTTCGCGCGAGCAGCGCGAGATCGCGGCAATCGCCTGGCGCCTTCAAGCGCTCGCAGAGCGCGCGCGCCGTCTGGACGGTGGGGGCGCCGAAAGCGACCAGAGCGAAACGCGGCGCGAGGCCCAGCCGCTCGGCGGCGGCGCACTCGAGCGAGCGGACGAGAATGCGCGCGAGGTCGTTCGCCGGCCGGCCTTGCTCGAAAGCGAGCTCAAGCTCGGGCAGGAGCTTGCCGAGGAGCCCCGCTTCGGCGAGCACCGCAAACATGAGGGCCGGGTTACCCTCCATCAGGCCCCGAGAAAATTCCTGCCACACGCGTTCGGGCACGAGGGCGTCCGCCTCGCCGTTCGCCACCATGGAGCGCATCAGCGCCATGGTCTCCGGCGCGACCGCAAATCCGAAACGCGCCGCAAAGCGCGCGACCCGCAGGATACGCACCGGGTCCTCGACGAAAGCGGGGCTCACGTGCCGGAGCAGCCCGCGTTCGAGATCGGCCGCGCCGCCGAAAGGGTCGATGAGCTGCCCGGCTTCGTCGCGCGCCAACGCGTTGATGGTCAGGTCGCGCCGCGCGAGGTCCTGCTCGAGCGTGACATCGGGCGCGGCGTAGATCCGGAAGCCCTTGTAGCCGCGCGCGACCTTGCGCTCGGTGCGCGCGAGCGCATGCTCCTCGTGCGTTTGCGGATGCAGGAACACCGGGAAGTCCTTGCCCACCGGTTTGTAGCCGAGTCGCACCATCTCCTCCGGCGTGCTTCCGACCACGACATGGTCGCGGTCTGCCACGGGCAAACCTAGGAGCTCGTCGCGCACCGCGCCGCCGACAGCGTAGATTTTCACGCGAGCCCGTCTTCTGGGCCCTAGCGGCCCGCCATGTAGCGGAACCAGCTGTAGCGCGAACGCGGGAAGAAGCCGCGAAGGTAGACGGGCGCCACCGCCTCGAGCGGCGTGGGCTGGATGGAGAAGGGGAAAGCGCTGTTCGAAACGCTGTCCACTTTCATCGAATTGTAATTGTCACGCGACATGAGCTTTTTGCCAGGCTTCCATTCCATGGCCCAGGCGCTCAGGAAAGAAAGACGGTCGGAAAGACCGATGGCGGGCCGCGGGTGGCCGCTCGCGCTTCCGGCGTACCTCACGAGCTCGCGCAAGGTATAAACGCGCGGCCCGCACAGGTCATAGCGCTTGCCGACGCTGTCCCGGTCCGCGAGGCTCGCCCTGAAACAGCGCGCCACGTCTTCGACGTATACGGGTTGGAAACGCGCTCCCGGGCTGGGAAGGAGAACGAGCGGCAGCCAGCGCTGGAGCTTGGCGAAGGTGTTGAGAAACTGGTCCTCCGGTCCGAATACGACCGAAGGCCGGAATACCGTCACCGCCAGTTCGTTCTGCGCCGCAAGGACCCAGGCTTCGCCTTCGCCCTTTGAGCGCAAGTACTGGCTGGGACCTTCCGCATGGGCATGCAAAGCGCTCATGTGCAGCAGGCGCGGCACGCGCTTCTTTTTGCACGCCTCCACGATTTTTTGCGGGAGCTCGACGTGGGCGCGCGCGAATTCAGGGCCATAGGGGCGGCCGGGGCGCCCATGCAAGATGCCGACGAAGTTCACCACCGCGTCGCAGCCGATCATGAGCTTCGCGAGTGTCTCCGGGTCGTGCACGTCGGCCTCGACCACGTCGACCGTGGGCAGAAGAATCAGGTGCTTGGCGCGCTCGCGCCGGCGCGTGGGCACGACGACGAAGTGCTCGTCTTCGACGAGCTGGCGCACGAGATGCCGGCCGACGAAGCCGCTGCCGCCGATGACCAGAATGCGACTCATGGTGCCGCCGGGGAAAGCAGCTAGTTTAACCGCGAAGCGCGCCTTGCAGGGGGCCCGTCCGATGCTTCCGGAAAAGAGCCTATTGAACGACGGGTTCGTTGCGTATTGCCGCCACGCCTTCAGAGGTGCGGCGCGGCAGGACCGTGCCCAGGCGCGTCTTCAGCGGCGTCGGCTCGGTCCCGAGAACGGCGGCGTAGTAGACGGTGTTCACCATGACTTTCTTGACGTAGTCGCGCGTCTCGCCGAAAGGAATGGTCTCGACGAAGATCGCCCCTTCGACCGGAACGCTGCCGCGCCAAAGGCGCGCGCGCGTAGGCCCGGCGTTGTAGGCGGCCGCCGCGAGCACGGGGCTGCCGTCGAATTGGTCGAGGACATGCCGCAGATAGTACGTGCCGAGCGCAGCGTTGAGATCCGGCTCGTGCAGCCGCGCCCAGGAGAAATTCTTCATGCGCATTCTCTGCGCGACCCACTTCGCCGTCGGGCGCATCACCTGCATCAGACCGGTCGCGCCGGCGGAGGATTTCGCGCCCGTAATGAAACGGCTTTCCTGGCGCACCACCCCCAGCACCCAAGGCTCGTCGAGATCGCGCGAGCGCGCTTTTTCGGCGAGCACTTCGCGATAAGGCGCAAGGTAGCGCACTGAAAAGTTATGCGCGAGGACCGTCCTGTCCGCGGTGCTGATGGCCCGGTCCCAGGCTTCGTTGCGCCGCGCAAGCTCCGCTGCCGCGAGCAGCTTCCGGTCGTCCATGCCGCGGACGGTCCAGAGCCACTCCTTTGTCGCGTCGGTGCGCATGTCCAGGCGATAGAGCGCGAGCGCCCGCGCGAGTCCGGGGATCGCTGCGACCTCCGCGATCTCGCTTTCCGTGGGTAGAGGAGCCCGGGCCGGAATCTGCAGGTTCACGCCGAGCTCCTCGGCGGCAAGGCGCCCGTAGAAACTGTGTTCCCCTGCGATGCGCTCGAAATAACCTTCGGCTTCCAGCGGGCTGCCGAGCTCGCGTTCGGCCCGGCCGTACCAGTAGGTCCAGGCCGGATCGTTCTTCGCGAGCACAGACATCCTGTCGATCGAGCTCCTGACTTCGGCCCACTTGTCCGTCCTCATCGCGATTCGCGCGCGCCAGGCGAGCTGCTCGTCGGTGAGCGCTCCCGCCCCGGCGAACCAGTCGAGCGCCTCGGGCACTTGCCGGAGCGCGCCGTTCATGGCCAGCATCAGCCAGACGTATCTGCGGTCTTCGACGGGGAAGGCATCGCTCAAGCCGCCGCCCCAGAATCCCGCGGCGGCCCGCGGGTCCGGGTCGGCCGCCAAGGTAAGTGCGACGATGACCAGCTCCCGATCGGTCACCTTGGCCAGATCGACCTGCGGATTCCTCAAAAACTTGACTGGCGCGCGGATCACCGCGCTCAAGCGTTTCGCATCGATGGCTTCGCCGCGCGGCAGAAACTCCATGGCGCGCTTGGCCGCACCCATGAGCCCGGCGCCGACCAGCACGCGGAACCGCCCCCAGGCTTCGCCCGAGCCGAGTTGACCGGTCTTGTGGATCGCCCGCGCCAGAGCGAGGCAGCCTTCGGGAAGTTCACGCGGCGCGTTCCAGAACGGTTTGAAATCACCGAGCACGGACTGGTCCTCGCGCTTGAAGCGCGCGAGCAGCATGTAGCAGGTCACCTCGGGATCGTCGCCGGAGAGCGCCGGATACTCCGCTTGGAACAACTCCCATCGTCCGCTCCTGCCGAGCACCTTGAGCCAATCGGTGCGCAGCTGCTCGGCGAGCGCGCTGCCCGGGTATCGGGAAAGGAAGCCGCGAACTTCTTCGGCGGATGCGCCAGGGAGCTTGAAGAAGAGCTGCCAGTACTCGACATAAGGCTCGAGCAGATGGTCTTTGAGCTTGGGAGCGAGCGTCGCGAGCCGGGTCCGGTGATTCGCTTCGAACGCATCGCGGGCGGCAAGAAACGCCGCGTCCTGCGGATCGAGCTTCGCCGCGTAGCCGGGCGAGGCCGCGACGAGAACGACAGCGAGGCAACGGAGCAGGGCTCGTTTCAAAATTCACTTCCCCCATTTGATAGAATGCATACTACAGGCATTTTTCGTGCCAGATGAAGGCCTCAGCACGTGAATACTTCCGAGCTTTCCGCCTGGCGCAGGAACGAACGCACAAGGCTCCTGCGGGAACGCGAAGCGCTCGCCCAAGAGACCCTGGGCGAGTTGCGTTTGCGGATCGACCATCACCTTGAACGCACGTTCCCGGATCTGGTGCACGGAATCCTGGCATTTTGTTGGCCGTACAGGAACGAATACGACCCGCGCCATCTGGCTGCGGCCTTGCGCCGGCGCGGGGCGAGGACCGCGCTGCCGGTCGTCGTGGCACCCAAGACACCGCTCGTTTTTCGCGAATGGAAACCCGGAGTGGAATTGGCCGACGGGCCGCTTGGCATCCCCTACCCAGTCGGCTCGCCCGAGGTCAGCCCGGATCATGTGCTCCTGCCCATGCTGGGATGGGATGGAGACGGATACCGCCTGGGCTATGGCGGCGGGTTCTTCGACCGCACGCTCGCTGCTATAAAAAAGCATCCGCGCGTCATCGGCGTGTCATACGAGTCCGCGTACCTGCGAACGATTTATCCGCAGCCCTACGATATCCCTGTGGATTTCGTCGTCACCGAGCGCGGCGTGCACCGCCGCGAACCGCAGGGGCTCAAGTTCCTCGACAGCCCGCAGGGCTTCTCTTCACCGGCGTGCTATGCCGGTGAGATCGCTCCCGGGTATTTCGGGGAAGAACCCAAGAACTAGATCAACCGAGAAACAGCCGGTACGCCGGATTGCGGCTTTCGTCCACGTACGGATACGCGAGCAGGGTCAGAAACCGCTGGAATTCGCGCATCTCGTGGCGCGGCACCTGCATGCCGACCAGCACCCGCCCGTAGTCGCTCCCCTGATTGCGGTAGTGGAACAGGCTGATGTTCCAGTCGGTGCGCATGGCCGAAAGGAACTTCATCAGGGCCCCCGGGCGCTCCGGAAACTCGAAGCGGTAGAGCAACTCGTCGGCGGCGTGGCGTGCGTCCTTCCGGATCGCCGGCGGAGCGTGCCCCCCGACCATGTGGCGCACGTGCAGCTTGGCCATCTCGTCGTCCGACAGGTCGAGCGTGTGCAGGCCCTGGCGCTCGAGGACCTTGACGATTTTCGCGGACTCGTCGCCGCTGTGCACCTCGACGCCGACGAATACATGCGCATCCCTGGGATCGGCGATGCGGTAGTTGAACTCGGTGATGTTGCGCGCCCCTAGCGTGGCGCAGAACTTCTTGAAGCTTCCCGGGCGCTCGGGAATGGTGACGGCGAGGATCGTCTCGCGCCGGTCGCCCACCTCGGCGCGTTCCGCGACGAAGCGCAGCCGGTCGAAATTCGTGTTCGCGCCGGAGGCGATGGCGACGAGCTTCTTTCCGCGCACTCCGGATTTTTCGACGTAGGCCTTGGCACCCGCGATCGCAAGCGCGCCGGCAGGCTCGAGAATCGTGCGCGTGTCCTCGAACACGTCCTTGATCGCCGCGCAGATCTGGTCGGTGTCGACGAGGATCACGCCGTCGAGGAGCTCCTTGCACAGGCGGAAGGTCTCTTCGCCGACCTGTTTTACGGCGACGCCATCGGCGAAAAGACCCACGTGATCCAGCACGACGCGCCTTCCGGCCTTCAATGAACGCGCCATGGCGTCGGCGTCCACCGGCTCGACGCCGACGACCTTGATCGCCGGGCGCAGCCGCTTGATGTAGGCGGCGATGCCGGCGACGAGTCCGCCGCCGCCGATAGGCACGAATACGGCGTGGATCGGATGCGCGGTCTGGCGCAGGATTTCCATTCCGATCGTGCCCTGGCCAGCGATCACGTCCGGGTCCTCGTAGGGGTGAACGAAGCCGAGCTTGCGTGCCTTGGCCAGGCGCTTCGCCTCGACGTGCGCTTCATCGTAGGTGTCGCCGTGCAAGTGCACTTCGGCTCCGCGAGCCTTGACCGCATCGACCTTGATCTTGGGGGTGGTGGACGGCATGACGATCACCGCCGCGCAGCCGAGCTTCTGGGCGGCAAGCGCCACCCCTTGAGCGTGATTGCCGGCCGAAGAAGCGATGACTCCGCGGGCAAGCGCCGCCGCGGAGAGGTTCGCCATCTTGTTGTAGGCGCCGCGGCACTTGAAGGAGAACACCGGCTGCATGTCCTCGCGCTTGAGCATGAGGCGGTTGCCGAGTCGCGCCGAAAGATTCGGTGCGACCTCGAGCGGCGTCTCCACCGCCACGTCGTACAC
>Ga0137412_10001238_pt1 | contig 19553 bp, 15 predicted proteins | sample CZODoug2_1_16fun_FD_122160 | JGI IMG/M metagenome (GOLD analysis project Ga0137412, IMG submission 122160) | Vadose zone soil fungal communities from Angelo Coast Range Reserve, California, USA - CZODoug2_1_16fungal (Hybrid Assembly) | ecosystem: Environmental > Terrestrial > Soil > Vadose zone...
TGTTCGTCGTGTCCGGTGCCGCTCTCGCCAATCCGAAAACCGTGCTGCAGCTCGAAACCGACCTGCTCAAGGCGCTGCAGGCCTAGAACCATTTCACTCGTCGATCAGCTCCTGATCGGGGAACAACACGTCGACGAAGCCGAACTGGGACATGTCGCGAATGCGCATGGGATAGAGGATCCCGTCGAGATGGTCGCACTCATGCTGCACGACCCGCGCATGGAACCCCTCGACGCTGCGATCGATCGGATTGCCCGATTCGTCGAAGCCCCGGTAGCGCAAGTGCCTGAAGCGCGGCACCACGCCGCGCATGCCGGGCACCGACAGGCATCCCTCCCAAGCCTCTTCCATTTCTTCACCGAGAGGCGTGATAACCGGGTTGATCAGCACCGTGTCCGGGACCTCCTCCGCATCGGGGTAGCGGGGATTGCGCGTGACCCCGAAAATCACCACCCGCAGCGGCACGCCGATCTGCGGGGCGGCAAGCCCGGCGCCGTTCAGGTGCGCCATGGTGTCGCGCATGTCGGCGATCAGCTCGCGCAGCTCGCGCGTGCCGAAAGCCTCTACCGGGTGCGATTTCTCGAGCAGCCGTGGATCACCCATTCTCAGGACCGCGCGGATCATGCAGTCGCCCTCGCCGCGAGCGCCTCGATGATCTTTCGCACCCGGGCCACCGCGTCCTTCAGCACCTCTTCGATCTTTTGCAGCGGCACGCCGCGTGCGCTTGCGCCGCGGCCGGCGGCGTGATTCACGACCACCGCGATCGCCGCGTAGGCGAGGTCGATCTCGCGTGCCAGGGCCGCCTCGGGCATCCCGGTCATGCCGACGATGTCGGCGCCCTCGCGCTCCAGCCGGTCGATTTCCGCGGCCGTCTCCAGTCTCGGGCCCTGGGTCGCAGCATAGACCGCGCCGTCGACGGCGGCCTCGCCGCAGCCTTTTGCCGCGGCGAGAAGCTTGCTGCGCAATTCGCTGGTGTACGGCTCGGTGAAGTCGATGTGCTTCACCGGCGCCTCGTTTTCGAAAAACGTGCTCGTCCGGCCCCAGGTGTGGTCGATGATCTGGTGCGGGATGACGATCTTTCCCGGGCCGAGGTCTGCGCGGATGCCGCCGACGGAGACGACCGCGACGATCTCACCGGCACCCTGCTCCTTGAGCGCCCAAAGGTTGGCGCGGTAGTTCACCTGGTGGGGCGGAATGGTATGGCCGTCGCCGTGGCGCGCGACGAACACCACCGGCATGCCACGGACCGCGCCGAAGGTGAGCGGCCCGGAAGGCTCCCCATAAGGCGTCTGCACCAGCTGGCGACGCGAGACATCGAGATTGGCGAGCCGGGTCAACCCGCTGCCGCCGATGATTGCGAGCATGTGCGCTCAGGAATCCTTCACCGCGTAGATTTCCGGCAGGTTGCGCCAGGCCCCGGACACGTCCATTCCGCAGCCGAATACGTAGCGGTTGGGCAATTTCAGACCGACGAAATCGGGGACAATGGGCTTGTCGCGGCCGATGTCCTTGTCGGTGAGCACGGCGCTGTAGAACGCGGCCGCACCGAGCGAGTTCACGCGGTCGCGGATCGCCGCGAGCGTTTGGCCGCCGTCGAGGATGTCATCCAGCACGAGCACGCAGCGGCCTCTCACGTTCTCCCGCGGCTCCACCTTCCACACGATCTCGCCGCCCGAGGTGGTGCTGCCGTAACGCGATGCATGGATATAGTCGAATTCGAGCGGAAAACGCAACCGGGGCAGAAGGTGACCGGCGAAAAAAACCGATCCGCCCATGACCGCGAGCACCAGAGGATAGCGGCCTTTCAGGCTCGCCGTGATCTCCGCGGCAAGGCGCGCGATTTGGGCGCGCACCGCGGCCTCGTCGCACAGCAGATCCGCGCTTTCCAGAATTTTCCACGCCTCCTCGGGTGTCATGGGCCGGGAGTATATCCAGCCCGGAGCAGCATCACAGTGACTTCAGGAATTGATCGAACGCGTTTCCGACTTCGGGATGCTTGCGTCCGTACGCCACCGTCGCCTGCAGGTAGCCGAGTTTCGAGCCGCAGTCGTAGCGTGTCCCCTTGAAGCGGTACGCGAGCACACGATCCTCCGCGAGCAGCGCGCTGATCGCGTCGGTGAGCTGAATTTCGCTGCCGGCTCCGGGCGTGGCCTGCTCCAGGTGATGAAAAATTCGCGGCGTCAGGATGTACCGCCCGACCACGCCGAGGTTCGACGGAGCCACTTCCGGTCTGGGTTTCTCGACGATCCGCATGACGCGATCCAGACCCGTGGTCACGGGCTCGACTTTGACCACGCCGTACTGGAGGCTTTGCTCCGACGGAATCTGCTGCACGGCGACCATCGGCGACTGGTGGCGCTCGAATATCTCGGTCATCTGCCGCAAGGCCGGGGGAGTGCCGTCGATCAGGTCATCGGCCAGAATCACGGCAAACACCTGGTCGTTGACTGCCGGCTGAGCGCACAACACCGCGTGCCCCAACCCGAGAGGCTCCGGCTGCCTGATGTAAATGCAGTTGACCGATTTGGGGATGATGTTCCGGATCAGCTCCAGCAGCTCGCTCTTCCCGCGCGCGGCGAGCTCCGACTCGACCTCGTAGGCCTTGTCGAAGTGATCCTCGATGGCGCGCTTGTTTCGCCCCGTGATGAACACCATGTCGCGAATTCCCGCCGCCACGGCTTCCTCGACGGCGTATTGAATGAGCGGCTTGTCGACGATCGGCATCATTTCCTTCGGGCTCGCCTTGGTCGCCGGGAGGAAACGGCTGCCCATGCCGGCCACGGGGAAGACGGCTTTCGTCACTTTTCTCAAGACTTGGACTCCTCGAACATTTTTCGCAGATCCGCTTCGCCGAGCACGGTGACGCCGAGTTCACGCGCCTTTTCAAGCTTGGCTCCCGCGTCGTCGCCGGCGACGACGTAATCGGTGTTTTTCGACACCGAGCCCACCACCTTGCCGCCCCGGCTCCGGATCAACTCTATCGCTTCGTCCCGAGTCATGCCTGGGAGCATCCCCGTAAGCACGAAGGTCTTGCCCCCGGAGTCCGTCGCGGCCGACGGCGATTTCCCGGTTTGGACGCGAATTCCATGCGCGCCCGCAGTCAATTGCGCGATGACTTCCCGATTGTGCTCCTGCGAAAAAAACTTCTCCAGACTCTCCATCAACTCCGGCCCGACACCTTCGAGCGCCACGGGAAGCGCCGCCTCTCCGCGTCTTTTTCGCGCCGCGTTCTCCTTCTGCATCGCTTTCTTCTTTTCTGCGATGGCGGCCCAGTCGGCGTGGAGCAACGCCTGCAGCTCGCCAAAGTGTTTTGCGAGAATCCGGGCGACTTCTTCTCCGATTCCGGGAATTCCCAGCGCGTAAACGAAGCGGGCGAGAGTCGGGGTCTTTGACTTCTCGATGGCCGCGACGACGTTCTGCGCCGATTTCCCGCCCATTCTTTCCAGCCCGGCGAGCGTGGCCGCGTCGAGCCGATAAATATCCGCGGGCGTTCGCACGATTTCCAGGTCGACCAGCTGATCGACGAGCTTCTCACCGAGACCTTCGATGTCCATCGCCCGGCGGGAGGCGAAATGCAGCAGAGCCTGCTTGCGCTGGGCCCGGCAGAACAGCCCTCCGGTGCAGCGCGCCGCAGCCTCGCCCTCCAGGCGCACGACTTCGGATCCGCAGACCGGGCAGCGCACGGGCATCTCGAATCGATCCGACGGCGCCCGCGGACCGGCCTTGGAGACGCTCGCCACTTCCGGGATCACGTCCCCCGCCCGTCGCACTACGACGGTGTCCCTGCGCCAGACGTCCTTTCTGCGCACTTCGTCTTCGTTGTGGAGCGTGGCGTTGGTCACGGTGACACCGCCTACGCCCACCGGTTTCAAGCGCGCCACCGGCGTCAATGCTCCGGTCCGCCCGACCTGCACCTCGATATCGATGATCTCGGTCAGGGCCTCTTCGGGCGGGTACTTGTGCGCCAGCGCGAACCGCGGCGCGCGCGACACGAAACCGAGCGATTGCTGATAGTCGAGGCGGTTGACCTTGTAGACCACCCCGTCGATCGCGTAGGGGAGCTTGTCCCGCTTCTCGCCCATGCTGCGGTAAAAGCCGAACAGGCCGGAGAGCCCTCTCACGGTGGCGCGCTCCGCGGACACCGGCAGGCCTTGATCCGAGATCCAGTCCAGAACTTCGCTGTGGCGCTTCAACGCCGTGCCGCCGGAGCCCCCCAGGCCGTAGGCGAAAAAGCGCAGCGGGCGCTGGGCGGTCAGTTTCGGATCGAGCTGCCGCACGCTCCCCGCAGCGGCGTTGCGGGGGTTGGCGAACTCCTTCTCTCCCCGTTCGCGCTGGCGTGCGTTCATCCGCTCGAAATCCGCCTTGTACATGATGATCTCCCCGCGCACCTCGACCGAGGCGGGCGGCCGCGCCCCGCGCAGCCTGAGCGGAATCGAGCGCACCGTCCTCAAGTTCGCGGTGACGTCCTCCCCGGTGTAGCCGTCACCCCGGGTGGCCCCCTGCACGAAGCGCCCGCGATCATATACGAGACTGATCGCGAGACCGTCGAATTTCGGCTCCGCCGCGTACTCGATCTCGTCCTGGTCCAGGCCCTCGCGAACCCGTCGATCGAATCCGATCACGTCTGCGTCGGCAAAAGCATTGTTGAGCGAGAGCATCGGCGTGCGGTGGGTTACTTGCGGAAACTCCTTGAGCGGTGTCCCGCCGACGCGCAGAGTCGGCGAATCCGGCGTGAGAAGCTCCGGATGGGCTCGTTCCAGCTCGAGCAGCTCGCGGAACAACTTGTCGTACTCGGCATCAGGGATGGTGGGCGAGTCGAGCACGTAATAGCGGTAGTTGTGGGTCTCGATCTCGCGGCGCAGCGTTTCCGCGCGCCGGCGCGCCTTTTCCGCGACCGCCATCAGGAAAAAAGCCGCAGCGCGAGCGCCCCGCCGGGCGCGATGCCGCGCGCCTCCATGCTCCTGTGCACCGCCTGGAGCTGCGCCCCGATCGCATCGAACGCGGCGGGCCCCACGGGCTCACGATTGTCGTCGACGATGCGCGCTTTCAGCCCCTGCGCGAGCGTTTGCGCACAATCGCGAAACTGCGCGAACGCGCCATGCGGGGTCCGCGGGACGTCGAGCTCGAGTGTGACTCTGCGCGTCGAGAGCGCGTTCAAGCCGTCGGGGCTCAGTGGAGTCTGTTCGAAATTGGCAAGCGCGCAAATGACCCGTCCCGCGCCGTCCCGGAGCCTGAACTTGCCGTCCGGTTCGTCGAGCCGGAAACCCGTCGCTTTCGCAACGCCGGCGAGCTGAGTTCCCGAAATAGGCGCCGTACCGCTGACGATGTGGACCGCAACCCGGATGTCGATTTCTCCGCAGAAGCGATCGAGCTCTCTCGCCTCGGTCAATGCGGACTCCGGATCGGGCACGTTCGCGAGGGCTCCGACCGACGCGGCAGCTCTCTCTACTGCGCCTCCGAAGGCGGCCAGTTCTTCCGCACCCACGGCGCCCTGGCGGTCCACCAGCTGCATGCCCCAGCGCAGCCTCGAATAGCTGCGATCGGGATCAAGCGGCTCCCACGAAGCCGCGGTCTCGTCGAAGCCCTCCAAAGAGATCGCTTTCGAGCAGTGCTCGAGTGCGGCGGCCATGGCACCGATGAAGGCAGCTCCGGAAACCCCCGCCGGGGCTTCAATCGGAACGATGAAGTCCAGAAACTCCGACAGCGCCGGCCCCGAAGCCGCGGCACCTTCCCCTTCCGCTTCGAAAGCCACGAGCACGGGCTCGACGCGGTCGGACTCTGACACGGGCGGGAGGGTCCCTTGGCCCGCGCCGCCGCCCGAGCGCATCAGCACGTCCTCGTGCCGCGAGGCAAAGCCCGCCTCGGCCTGGCGCCCGTAGCGGCGTTCCTGCCACTTGTTGTACAGAAAAACGGCCGCGACGACCACGGCGCCTACGCTCAGTAGACCGACCTGCAGCTCGCTCATGTCAAGGCAGCGGCGGGTTCTTCCCGCAACTTCAGGGCTTCCTCGATATCCACCGCCACCACCCGCGACACGCCTCGCTCCTGCATGGTGACGCCGACCAGCTGGTGCGCCATCTCCATGGTGATCTTGTTGTGGCTGATGAACAGGAACTGGGTCTGCTGCGACATTTTCTCGACCAGCTCGCAGAAGCGCTCGGTATTGGCGTCGTCGAGCGGCGCGTCGACTTCGTCGAGCAGGCAGAACGGCGCGGGGTTGAGCTGAAAGAAGGAAAACACCAGGGCAATCGCGGTGAGGGCCTTCTCCCCGCCCGAAAGCAAATGAATGGTGGTGTTCTTTTTCCCGGGGGGACGTCCCATGACCTGCACGCCGCAATCGAGAATCTCCTCGCCCGTCATGATGAGCTGGGCCTCGCCGCCGCCAAAGAGCACCGGGAACATCTCGCCAAAACCGCGATTCACGGTATCGAACGTGTTTTGCAGCAAGGCGCGCGTTTCGCGGTCGATACGGCGGATCGCGTTCTGGAGGGTCTCCAGAGCGGCGTTGAGGTCCGCGGCCTGAGCATCGAGAAACTGTTTGCGTTCCTGGCTCGCCGTCAGCTCCCCGAGCGCCGCCATGTTGATCGCGCCGAGTTCGGCGATGACGTTGGTGAGGCGCGTGATCTCGCCCTGCAGCGAAGGCGCTCTCTGGCCTTCTTTCAGCACGGCCGCCAAGGCCGTTTCATCCGCGCCGGCCTCGCGAAGCTGCTGTGCGAACTGCTCGCTTGTGATTCGCGCCGCCTGCTCCTTCAGCCGCGTTTCCGCGATGCGCTCGCGCAGGGGCTGGAGCTTCTGCTCGCCGGCGAGTCGCGCCTCCTCGGAAGAGCGCAGCTTGCCGGCGATTTCTTCCTGGCGGTTGCGCGCCCCGGCCAGGGTCTGCTCTCGAGCGAGCCGCGTCGCCAGCCCCTGCTGAAGCTGGGCCCGCAACACCTGGTCGTCCACGCCGGCCAGCTCGACCTGGAGCTGTTCGAGGCTTCGCTCGGCGTTCTGCACATGCTCTAGTATAACTTTAGAAGATCTATCTATCTCGCTGATTTTACTTATACAGTCCTTTTCAGCGTAGCCTGCCTCCTGAACTTCGCGCTCGGCCTGCACCGCGGCCTGGCGCTGCGCCTCCAGCGCGCGTTCTGCGGCGTCCCCATCTTTCTGAGTGGATTCCAGCTTGCGGTAGAGCGCATCGATCTCGCCCTGACGCCGCTCCAGGCTCGCCTCCGCGGCCGTCTGGGTGGCACGCTCCTGGGCTTGCTGGGCGCCAATTTCAGCGAGCTCCCCGTCGATCTGCCGGCTGCGCTCCTGGTAGCGCTCCTCCCCTTGAGTCAGCTTGAGGTTCTCCAGTTGACGTTCGTGATGGCGCTGTTTGAGCGCCGCTCCCGCCACGCGCAGCTTGGCGAGCCCTTCGTCGTGCTCGGCGAGCGAGCGCTCCAGCGTGGAGAGCTCCGCGCGCTTTTTCTCGATCGAATCGCTGCGCCCGCGCGCCTCAGCCTCCAACGCTTCGATTTCACGCTGCCGGGCGAGAATTCCGGTGTCCGCCGGATCGGGCGCGTGAAAGCTCACGCCGAAGCGGCTGAACTGGTGGCCCTCGCGGTTGATGAGCACCGCCTGAGGCGGCAACCCCATGCGGGTCATCAGCCGCGGCACGCCTTCCACGGCGTAGAAAGGCGCAAGCCACGCTGCGACGACGCCGCCTACCGCGGGCTCGGCGGCCCCGACGTAGTCGGCAAGCGGCTTCAGTCCGGGCTCGAGGGCGAGCTTGGAATCCGTTCCACGGAGATAGGCGCTGACCCTCGCGGGAGGCGGGTCTTCGAGCAAGCGCTGCAGCAACTCGGGGTCAGACATCTCCATCGCATGCAGGCGCTCGCGCAAGGCCGATTCCACCGCGGTTTCCCAGCCGGCTTCGACCCGGATTTTCTGCCACAGCCGCGGTTTTGACGCGAGCTCGTGCCGACCGATCCAATCCTGGATCTTGCTGTTCTCCTCGACCTGGTTCTGTATTTTCTGCAGCGTGAGCAACCTGCCCTCCAGGGCCGAGAGCTCGCGCTCGAACAACTGCAGACTGTCGACGCACCCGCGGCGCTGCCCGTCCAGGGACTCCCGCGCGGTTTCGAGCTGGGCGAGCAGCCCTTCCTGGCGGGAGAGCTCGGCCCCGCTTTGCGACAGTTCCTGCGCCAGATGCAGGCGCAATTGCGCATCGGGCGCGACCAGCTCGGCGCGCTCGGCGAGCAGCTTCTCCTCGCGCTGCTCCAACCCCTGCAGCGTCTTGCCGGCGTGTGCGAGGTGCGCCTGTTCCACCTGGAACGCCTGCTCGGCCTGGGCGATGCGCTCGCGCTCGCCCGCGACCCGTCCCTGCAGCAGGCGCGCCGCCTGCTCCGCTTGCGGCAGCTTCTCCTGCTCGTCGGCGAGTTTGCGCCTGGCTTGCTCCAGAGCGTCTCGCGACTCCTCGAGATGCGCCTCGCAGGCCCGCAGCGCCTCGCGCTGTTCGAGCTCGCTCTGCAGTCCGGTGTCGCGCTGCGCGCGAAGCTGCGCAAGCTGCGCGTCGAGACGCTGCCGCGTGTCGGCCACGAAGCGTATTTCGGTTTCAAGCCGGGAGACATCGGCGTTGACGCCGTAGAGCTCCCCTTGCGCGGCGGCGAGCGCGTCCCCCGACGCGTAGTGCTCTCCCCGCGCCTGCTCGAGATCGCGCTCCATTTCGCGCAGCCGCGCGGTTTCGGATTCGAGCTCGGTCGCGCCGCGCTCGATGTCGCGCGCATGGCGCTGCGCCTCGGCCTCCGCTTCGTTGCGGCGCAGGAGCCACAGCAGGTTTTGTTTTTGCGCCCGGTCGGTCGAAAGCTCGTTATACCGCCGGGCGACCTCGGCCTGCTTTTCCAGCCGCTCGATCTGTGACCCGAGCTCCTGGCGGATGTCGGCGAGGCGGGCGAGGTTGTCGCGCGTGTCGGCGAGCCGATGCTCGGTTTCGCGCCGCCGCTCCTTGTACTTGGACACTCCCGCCGCTTCCTCGAGAAACACGCGCAATTCCTCGGGCCTCGCCTCGATGATGCGCGAAATCATCCCCTGCTCGATGATGGCGTAGGCGCGCGGGCCCAGGCCGGTGCCGAGAAAAATGTCCTGCACGTCGCGGCGGCGCACATGGGTGTTGTTGATGAAATAGGAGGATTCGCCGTCCCGCTGCAACACGCGCTTTACCGAGATCTCGGCGTACTGGGACCATTGACCCGCCGCCCTGCCGAGGCTGTTGTCGAAGAACAACTCGACGCTTGCCCGCGCGACGGGTTTTCGCAGCGACGAGCCGTTGAAGATCACATCCTGCATCGAGTCGCCGCGCAAGGCCGACGCGCGCGATTCCCCGAGAACCCACCGGACTGCGTCGATGATGTTCGACTTCCCGCATCCGTTGGGACCGACCACGCCGACCAGTTGCCCCGGCACGCTCACCGTGGCCGGATCGACGAAGGACTTGAACCCGGCGAGCTTGATTTGGGTGAGCCGCACGCTAGCTGAAGACGCTACAAATCCAGGTAAAAGAAGACCGGCCGTGAGGCGGATTCATCGTCGATAAAACGGAGCCCCTATAATACCATCTCCAACTTCGCACCCGGACCCTGAATGCCGCCCAAGCAGAGCAAGTTGCTCGAGGGTTTTCCCAATCCGAGCCCGCATCGCGATTATATGATCCGGATGCAGATCCCGGAGTTCACCTGTCTGTGCCCGCGAACCGGGCAGCCGGACTTCGCGACGCTTTTTCTCGATTACGTGCCGGAGCGCAAGTGCGTGGAGTTGAAAAGCCTGAAACTCTACATCGCGTCCTTCAGGAACGAGGGGGCGTTCCACGAGGCCGTCACCAACCGCATTTGCGACGACCTCGTGAAGCTGCTCTCGCCGCGGTTCCTGCGCCTGATCGCGCGATTTTTTGTGCGCGGGGGGATCTTCACCAGCGTGGTGGCCGAGCATCGCAAGAAGGGCTGGAGACCCGCCCCGGGCTTGGAGCTTGCGACTATCGACGAGCAGAAGAGCACGCGCTGAAGGGCGAGCACCGTGAATCACCGACTGCAGTCGCTGCAGCCCTACCCGTTCGAGAAATTGCGCAGCCTGTTCGAGGGCGTGAAGCCGAACCCGGGGCTCGCGCACATCAGTCTGGGCATCGGCGAGCCGCGGCACCCGACCCCGGAGCTGATCAAGCGCGCCTTGTCGGAGAACCTCGCGAAGCTCGCCGCCTACCCTCCCACCGCCGGCGGCGATGCGCTGCGCCAGGCGATCGCCGAGTGGCTGGTGCGTCGCTATGCCCTGCGCGCCATCGACTGGAAAACCGAGGTACTGCCCGTGAACGGCTCGCGCGAAGCCTTGTTTGCCTTCGCCCAGACCGTGGTCGACCCTCGCGGCGATGCGGTGGTCGTCTGCCCCAATCCTTTCTACCAGATCTACGAGGGCGCGGCGCTGCTCGCCGGCGCGCGTCCGCACTACGTGAACACCACGGCCGATCGCGGATTCGCCCCCGACTATGCTTCGATTCCGCAGGACGTCTGGCGCCGGACGCAGCTGCTCTACGTCTGCTCGCCGGGCAATCCGACCGGAAAGGTACTGGGTCTCGCGGAATGGAAGGAAATCTTCGCGCTCGCCGATCGCCATGGATTCATCGTAGCGTCGGACGAGTGCTATTCCGAGATCTATTTCGACGAAACCGCGCCGCCGCTGGGAGCCCTTCAAGCGGCCGCGCAACTGGGGCGCGGATTCGAGCGACTGGTGATGTTCTCCAGCCTGTCCAAACGCTCGAACGTTCCGGGAATGCGCTCCGGTTTCGTCGCCGGTGACGCCGCCGTCCTCAAGGCATTCCTGCTCTACCGCACCTATCACGGCGGGGCCATGAATCCGGCGGTGCAGGAAGCCAGCATTGCAGCCTGGCGCGACGAGGCCCATGTGCGCGAGAACCGCAGGAAGTACGCGGAGAAATTCGCCCGCGTCACTCCGACCATGCAGACCGCAGTCGAAGTCGAACGACCCGACGCCGGCTTCTACCTGTGGGCCCGCACTCCGATCGAAGACACCGAATTCGCCCGTCGCCTCTACGCGGAGCAGCACCTTACCGTCCTTCCGGGAAGTTTCCTCGCGCGCAGCTCGGGCGGCACCAATCCCGGCGCGGGCTACGTGAGGATGGCGCTGGTGGCGGAAATCGACGAATGTCTCGAGGCGGCCCGCCGTATCGTAGAATTCGCAACGAAGCTATGAACGCGCCCGCCATGCAACAGCTCCAGAGCATCATCGATCAGGCCTGGGACGAACGGCTTTCCGCTGGCCCGGTGCCGGCAAAAATCCGCAAGGCCGTCGTGAAGGTGCTCGAGGAACTGGACAAGGGCCGGCTTCGGGTCGCGGAAAAAGTCGAAGGCGTCTGGCGCACGCATCAGTGGATCAAGAAAGCGGTGTTGCTGTCGTTCCGGATCGAGGAGAACCGTCCGATTCGCGCCGGATCTCTGCGGTTCTACGACAAGGTCCCCACCAAGTTCGAACGCTACGACCGGGCGCGTTTCAAGCAGGCGGGATTCCGGGTCGTGCCCCCGGCCGTCGCTCGCCGCGGCGCCTACATCGCGAAGAACGTGGTGCTGATGCCTTCCTTCGTCAATGTCGGTGCCTACGTGGACGAAGGCACCATGGTCGATACCTGGGCCACGGTCGGTTCCTGCGCCCAGATCGGAAAGAACGTGCACCTGTCCGGCGGCGTCGGCATCGGCGGGGTGCTCGAACCGCTGCAGGCGAACCCCACCATCGTCGAGGACAACTGCTTCGTGGGGGCGCGCTCGGAAATCGTCGAAGGCGTCATCGTCGAGGAGAACGCGGTCATCTCGATGGGCGTGTTCATCGGGGCGAGCACCCGAATCCTCGACCGGGCAAGCGGCGAAATTCTGTACGGGCGCGTTCCCGCCGGATCGGTGGTCGTGCCCGGCACCCTGCCCTCCCGCGACGGTAAATACGGCCTATACTGTGCGGTGATTGTGAAGCAGGTCGACGCGAGGACCCGCGCAAAGACCAGCATCAACGAGCTGTTGCGCGGCGAGTAGCGGCGTCTCAAGGGGGATATGCCCATGTCCACGATGAAGCGACTGTTCCAGCTGATGGCCGAGAAGAAGGCCTCCGACATTTTCCTGTCCGTCGGCTCCCCCATCAATATCAAGATCAACGGTCTGGCCATGCCCATCAACCAGCAGGCCATGGATGCCAACACCGTCCGCAGCCTGCTCTACGAGGTGATCGACGACAAACAGAAGAAGGAGTACGAGGACACGCTCGAATTGAACACCGCATACACCTTGCAGGGGGTGGGCAGCTTTCGTATCAGCGGCTTCCGGCAAAAGGGCTCGCCCGCCGTGGTGGTGCGCTACATTCCCAACACCATCCCGCCGCTCGACTCGCTCGGCCTGCCGTCGATTCTCAAGGACATCATCCTGGAGAAACGAGGGCTGATCCTGATGGTGGGTGCGACCGGGTCCGGGAAATCGACGACGCTCGCGTCCATGCTCGACTACCGCAACGAACAGAGGACGGGCCATATCTTCACCCTCGAAGAACCGGTGGAATTCATCTTCCAGAACAAGAAATCGATCGTGAACCAGCGCGAGGTCGGAACCGATACCCTGGACATGAAGGTGGGACTGAAGAACGCCCTGCGCCAGGCGCCCGATTGCATCCTCATCGGCGAAATCCGCGACAAGGAGAACATGACCTCGGCGATCCAATACGCCCAGTCCGGGCACCTGTGCCTCGCCACGCTGCACGCCAACAACAGCTACCACACGATGAACCGCATCATCAGCTTCTACCCGCTGGAGAGCCGGGCCGCGCTGCTGCAGGATCTCTCGGCGACGCTGAAGTGCGTGATTTCCCAGCGCCTCGTCAAGAACGTCCGGGGCACGCGCTCCGCGGCAGTGGAGGTGATGCTGAACAGCCGCTACATCGCCGAGCTGATCGAAAAAGGCGAGATCAGCGAAATGAAAGAAGCGATGGAAAAGGCGCTGACTCCCGGTTCGCAGACCTTCGAGCAGTCGTTGTTCAAAATGATCAAGGACGGTCTCATCACCCAGGACGAGGGGCTTGCCAACGCCGACTCCGCGAACAATCTGCTCTGGCTCATGAACAATACTGCCGCGGGTGCCGATGTGGCGGCAGGCAAGGACCGCTCGGAGGCAAAACTCTCGACTGCGCCCGCGAGAAGCACCGGATTCAGCGAGTTCAAGCTCGACGTCGACGAGACGGAGCGCGCATAGCATTGATGCAGGAAGCCAGACCCAGCCCGTTTCCACTCGGCCGGGCCGGTTCCACCGAAGATCACGATGCCGGCCGTTGAACCGTGCGCGACGCTCCGGCTTGCCCGCGAGCTGATCGCGCGGCGCTCGGTCACTCCCGAAGACGGCGGCTGCCAGGGGATACTGGCCGATCGGCTCGCGCGGGTCGGATTTGCGCTCGAGCCGGTCCGGCACCGCGAGGTGAGCAATCTCTGGGCTCGGCGCGGGGACGCCCGCCCCCTTGTCTGCTTCGTGGGCCACACCGACGTCGTGCCTACCGGCCCGATCGAGAAGTGGGACAGCGACCCTTTCGTCCCCACCGAGCGCGACGGAAAGCTCTTCGGGCGCGGTGCCGCCGACATGAAGAGTTCGATCGCCGCTTTCGTGGTCGCGGTCGAGCAGTTTGTCGCGAAGTATCCCCCGCATAAAGGGTCGATCGCCCTGTTGATCACTTCCGACGAGGAAGGCCCCGCCGTGGACGGCACTTCGAAGGTGATCGAGCTGCTGAAGAGCCGGGGCGAACACATCGACTATTGCCTGGTCGGCGAGCCGACCTGCGTCGCCAAGCTGGGCGACACGATCAAGAACGGCCGGCGCGGCTCCCTCTCCGCCACATTGCGCGTGAAAGGCGTGCAGGGGCACGTGGCCTACCCGCATCTTGCGAGAAATCCCGTCCATCTCGCGGCTCCGGCGCTCGCCGAGCTCGCCGCGACCGAGTGGGACCGGGGCAACGAATATTTTCCGCCTACGACCTGGCAGATCTCGAACATCCACGGCGGCACCGGCGCAACCAACGTGATTCCCGGTGAAGTGGAGATCTTGTTCAATTTCCGCTTTTCCACGGCGAGCTCGCCCGAAGGGCTCGAGCAGCGCGTCGATTCGATCCTGGACCGCCATGGGCTCGACTACGAGATCGAGTGGTCGCTTTCCGGCGTGCCTTACCTCACGCCGCGCGGCAGGCTGGTCGAGACCTTGAGCGCCGCGATCCGGGACGTCACCGGCGCCGCCCCGGATGTCAGCACTACGGGCGGCACCTCCGACGGACGATTCGTCGCCGAGATCTGTCCCGAGGTGGTCGAGTTCGGTCCGGTGAACGCCTCCATCCACAAGATCAACGAGAACATCGATCTCCCGGCAATCGAGGATTTGCGCAAAATCTACTTCGGTCTTCTCGAGCGTCTTCTCGCATCCTGACCCGCTCGCCCTTCCCCACTCGTATCGATTCGTCGCGCCCGGGTACGCTGCGCGCCTGGCTGTCCTACGCGGAACGGCGCTTCCGGGCGGCGCGCCTGGAGTTCGGCCACGGAACGCTGAGCGCGCGAGACGAAGCGGCGTGGCTGCTGACGAGCGTGCTCGGCTTGCCCCACGAAGGGCTCGCGCAATCGCTTGCGCGTGAGCTGACGGCGCGCGAACGCTCCAGCATCTCGCGGCTGATCGAAGAGCGCGTGCGCGGGCGCCGACCGCTCGCCTACCTCCTGAAGGAAGCCTGGCTGGGAGAACATCGGTTCTACGTGGACGGGCGGGTGATCGTGCCGCGTTCGTTCATCGCGGAGCTGCTGCGCGACCGGCTCGAACCCTGGATTTCGCGTTCGAGGCAGGTGCGCATGGCGCTCGACCTGTGCACCGGCTCGGGCTGCCTGGCGATACTGCTTGCGCTGGCGTTTCCGCGCGCCACCTTGGACGCAACCGATGTTTCGCGCGCGGCACTCGCCGTTGCGCGCCGAAATCTCCGAGCCTATCGCCTCGGAGAGCGCGTCAGGCTCGTGCGGACGGATCTGTTCGCCGGCCTGGAACCGGCGCGCTACGACCTCATCGTCGCCAATCCCCCCTACGTCGGAGCCGCAGCGATGCGGCGCCTTCCGCCCGAATACCGGCGGGAGCCGCGGCTCGCGCTCGATGGGGGACGGGACGGCTTGGAGTTCACGCGCAGGATCCTGCTGGCCGCGGGGGATTTTCTGCGGCCCCGGGGACTGCTCGTGGTGGAGATCGGTCACAATCGCGCAAGGCTGGAGCGGGCGTTTCCGCGGCTTCCGTTCATCTGGCCGGAGACCAGCGCCGGCTACGACTGCGTATTCGTCCTGAGCCGCGAAGATCTCTCCGGATCGGCTTTACAATAACCGCCGGAGCGTCCATGCCGAATCAAAGACTGACCGCCGCCGCCCTGGCTCTTGCCGCCCTTGCAGCCGGCCCGGCCCTGGCACAAATCTACCCGAGCCGCACGATCACCATCATCGCTCCTTTTTCGCCCGGAACGGGGATCGATATTCTCGCGCGCACCTGCGGGCAGAAGTTGAGCGAACGCTGGGGCGTTCCCGTCGTCGTCGACAACAAACCCGGAGCCAGCGGGAATATCGGCACGGAGCTCGCCGCCCGCGCCGCGGGCGACGGCTATACGCTGATGATGACCGCTACGACGTTTGCCCTCAACCCGGCACTGAGCAAGAAGGCGCAATACGATCCCCTGAAAAGTTTCGCTCCGGTGAGCTTGGTCGCGACGGGCGTCCTGTCGTTTGCCGTCAGCGCGAATACGCCCGCCGCCAACATCGGCGAATTCGTCGCTCTTGCCAAATCGAATCCCGGGAAGCTGAACTACGCCTCCTCCGGCAACGGCACCCCGCAGCATCTGACCATGGAGCTCTTCAAGCTGACCAGCGGCGTGGACGTGACGCACGTTCCCTACAAGGGCGCGGCGGAAGCAACGAAGGATCTTGCCGGAGCGCATGTGGACGCCATGATTCTTCCGGTGCATACCGTCGCTCCACTGGTGCACGCTGGCAAAGTCCGGCTGCTTGCCGTGTTGGATGACGAACGCTCCCCGGTGTTTCCCGCCGTCCCGACTTTGAAGGAAGCCGGTTACCCCGAGGTCGAATCCAGCGTCTGGTACGGACTGATGGCGCCCGCGTCGACGCCCGCGGATATCGTGCGCAAGCTCAACGGCGAAATCAGCGCCATTCTCGCTCTGGCGGACGTGAAGGAAATCCTCGCCAGACAGGGGCTGTCTCCCGCCGGAGGACAGCCGGAACGCCTGTCCAGGCTGGTCGGGACCGAACTGCAGCGCTGGAGGCGCGTCATCGAGCAGGCCAAGATTCGCGCGGACTGAGGAAGGAGCCCCATGAACGATCCTGCTCCCATCAAAATCTGGAACGCCTACGATCGTCCGCATCAGGACTTGCGGGAATTTCTCTCGCGCATCGAGCGCGCGGGCGAGCTGTTGAAGATCCCGGGCGCGCACTGGCATCTGGAAATGGGCACGCTCGCCGAGTCGGTGAACGAGCGGCCCGACGCGCCGGCGGTGTTGTTCGAGGACGTGCCGGAGTACCCGCAGGGCTTTCGCGTGCTGTCCGGATCCACCAATTCGATGCGGCGTCTCGCGATCACGCTGGGCTTCCCGGTCCCCGAGCACCCCTTGGATGTGGTGCGCGCCTACCGCGATCGCATGAAGACCCACCGCCCCATTCCGCCTCGCGTGGTGAAGCGCGGGCCGGTGCTCGAAAACGTCCTGCGCGACGGAGAGGTCGACGTGCTCAAGTTCCCGGTGCCGTTCCTGCACGAGCTGGACGGCGGCCGCTACATCGGCACCGACGACCTCGTGATCATGCGCGACCCCGAGGAAAACTGGGTCAACTGCGGCACATACCGGGTGATGGTGCACGACGCGAACAGGGTCGGCGTGTGGATGTCGCCGGGCAAGCACGGCCGCCAGATTCGCGACAAGTATTTCAAGCAGGGGAAGCCTTGTCCTGTGCTCGTGTCATGCGGCCACGACCCCATGCTCTTTCTCGCCGGCGGGAACGAGTTGCGTTTCGGGCTCTCGGAATACGATTACGCGGGCGGGCACCGGGGTGAACCGTTCGAAGTGATCGAAAGCGAGCTCCACGGCCTGCCCATGCCCGCGCATGCGGAAATCGTCCTCGAGGGCGAGATGGTTCCGGGCGAGGTCGCCCCCGAGGGGCCGTTCGGCGAGTTCACCGGCTACTACGCCGGGGGCAAGAGCGAGCAGCCGGTGATCCGCGTGCAGCGCATCTATCACCGCGACGACCCGATCCTGACCATGGCCACGCCGATGCGCCCGCCGTCGGATTTCTCCTACAGCAAATGCGTGATGAAGGCGGGAATGATCTGGGACGAGGTCGAGCGCGCGGGGTTGAGCGGCGTGAAAGGCGTGTGGTGCCACGAAGCGGGCGGCGCGCGGATGTTCAACGTCATCGCCATCAAGCAGGCCTACGCCGGCCACGCCAAGCAGGCCGCCATGGCCGCGGCGAGCTGCCAGTCGGGTTCCTATCTCGGCCGGTTCGTCGTGGTGGTCGACGAGGACATCGACCCGACGAACCTGTTCGACGTGCTCTGGGCGATGTGCACGCGCTGCGATCCCGCGGAGGACATCGACATCATCCGCAAAATGTGGAGCGGGCCCCTGGATCCGCGCATTCCGCGCGGGGCGACCTGGAACTCGCGCGCGGTGATCGACGCCTGCCGGCCGTACGAGATGCTGAAGGATTTTCCGCCGGTGGCACGCGCCAGTCCCGAGCTACGCCGCAAAGTGGAGGCGAAGTTCCACGACATCCTGCGAAAGCTCTAGGGGCGTACTCGCGAGCGCCCATCTCTACGGTATAATTCCCGCCCGCTGATCGACGGTGGCCGTAGCTCAGCTGGTAGAGTCCCGGATTGTGATTCCGGTTGTCGTGGGTTCGAGTCCCATCGGCCACCCCATTCCAGAGCAGAGGGCCGATCGGCCGTCTGCTTCTCGAACGTCTCGTCGCTGACGAGCCACTTGCTCAACATCACCAGCGGCGAGAGGGCGAGGCGTACGATCGAGCGCCAATGGTCGTGCGCGCGCAGCGCATCGGCGAGCGGCGGACTCAATCGATAATACTGCCCCACGAACCACCGGCCCACTTTACTGGTGAGCAGGTACTGGTCGCGGAACGCCCGCAAATAGCGCACGTCTCTCGCCATGGGCGATCCATATGCTGCCGTGGCGATAAAGCAGTAGCCGCCACCTACACGCGTACCTCCTCCACCTGCACCTCCGTCGGAGGGATCGGTGACATCGGGCGCGGCTTGAGTGGTCGCGCTCGCCGGGGCCGATTGGGCGGATGCGTTTCCCGCCGCGTCGATCGCCTGGACTGTATAGGAGTAGCTGGTGGAAGGCGTGAGGCCGGTGTTTTGATATGCCGTTACCGCACCCAAGGTGGCGAGCAAGGTGCCGTCGCGGAAGACGCGATAGCCCGTCACCCCCACGTTGTCGGTCGAGACGCTCCACGACACATTGACCTGCGAAGAGGAAACAGCCGAGGCGGAAGCACCGGTCGGGGTTGAAGGAGCGATAGTGTCAACCACCGGGGGCACTGTTTTGAGGACGATGGCGGCGTTGTGGCCGTTCAATGAGATCGAGGTCACGATCGGGATGGAGCCGAGCACCGACAACAGGTTGTCGTGCGTAAGCTGCTGGGATGTCTGCGGCAAATTCACCAAGGCCACGTTGTTCGGGGTCGGGTTGACGTACACGTAGCCCTTCTCGAACTCCCGTGAGTAGATATTCACGCCGCCGATCGTCGCAACGCTATAGGGTCCCAGGGCCTTGCCCAGGTCGATGTCGTACTCGCCGAACCACTCGATCACATTGCGGGGCGCGCCGTTTCCGGCGAAACTGAAATAGGCGTTGTTGAGCGTGTCGTTTTTGCCCAGAAGAAAGGAGCCCAGCCCGTACCAGAGGGTCTGCCAGTAGGTGACGGGATTGCCCCAGTTGTCCGTTCCGGACTGTCCTGCGCCCAGGGCGGTATGGCTGCTTATGAGGACCTTGGAGTTCTTGATGGCGCCCATGACATCGACTTGGTTCTTCCAATTTGGCTCGGCAACGAACTGGGCCGACCAGGGACCCCAGGTGACAACGAAAGCACCTTCCTCGCTCATAATGTCCGGAGGATTGGGAGCCGCGTCCAGGGCGCGCCATGCGGCCGCTCCTGCAGTGATGTACGTCGAGCCTTTGTTGCACCACAGTTTCTGACCGTATCCGTGCACCCCGGCGGTGATCGCGCTGGTGAAATTGTTCATCGTGGCGGACCATGAGGGATCCGTGGGGTACTTGCTGGAAGTGGCTGAGTACCCTCCCGCCGCTGAGAAGGTCAGGCAGTTATCGACGTGGACGCCGTCGGCGACCCAGAGCTGATTGGCGATGTCGGCCTTGACCGCCTCCACCCAGTAGGCCTGATAGGCGGGGTTGCCGAAGTCCATCAGGTACCAGAATTGATTGGCGGCGACGTTGGAAAAGACCGAGTTGTAGATGCG
>Ga0137412_10001239_pt1 | contig 19534 bp, 21 predicted proteins | sample CZODoug2_1_16fun_FD_122160 | JGI IMG/M metagenome (GOLD analysis project Ga0137412, IMG submission 122160) | Vadose zone soil fungal communities from Angelo Coast Range Reserve, California, USA - CZODoug2_1_16fungal (Hybrid Assembly) | ecosystem: Environmental > Terrestrial > Soil > Vadose zone...
GTGGGACCGAATATCACGCTATGCCACGGCACGATTGAGAATGAGTTGTCGTGACAGTTCAACAGTTGATTACTGCGCGCACCAACGACGATGGGGTGGCGATCAAGCACGGATCCTGTCGGTGGACGTGGCGTCAACACCTCGATGAGGCCGCGGCGACCGCGGCGGCATTGCATGGGATGCTCGACCGCGCCAACCCCGCTCATGTCGGCGTGTTGATGGGCAACACCCCACAGATGCTGACGCAGATGGCGGCGGCAGCGCTGGGCGGTCACGTGCTGTGCGGCATCAACACCACGCGTCGCGGCGATTCGCTAGTCGACGATGTGCGCCGTGCCGACTGTCAGGTACTGGTCGTGGATACGGAACACCGTCGGCTCCTGGCAGATGTCGACACCACCGGGATCGAGGTCATCGACGTCTCCTCGCAACATTGGACGAACCTGCTCTCGGCAGCGTCGGCCCTGGAGCCTCTGCGTATCGCAGACGACAGCGACACATTCATGCTGGTGTTCACCTCGGGAACCAGCGGCAATCCCAAAGCTGTTGAGGTTTCACACTTCATGGTGCAGCTTGCGGGTGAGTCACTGGCTGGACGGTTTGGGATTACCGCCGCCGATACGTGTTACCTCTCGATGCCGCTATTCCATTCGATGGCACTGGTCGCTGGGTGGGGGGTGGCACTGGCATCCGGTGCCGCGATGGCGCCTGCGGCTTTCACCGCATCGAACTTCCTGGCCGATGTCCGGCGATACGGAGCGACATACATGAACTACGTCGGCAAGCCGCTGGCCTACGTGCTGTCGACGGCTGAGCGGGCCGACGACGCGGACAACCCGCTGCGGGTCGCGTTCGGCAACGAGGCCAGCGACCGCGACATCCTAGAATTCAGCCGACGTTTCGGCGTGGAGGTGTGGGACGGCTTCGGGTCTACGGAGAATGCCGTCATCGTGACCCGCGAGCCGGGCACGCCACCGAACTCGATCGGCAAGGGGTTCGACGGTGTCGCGGTGTTCAAATCCGAGACCGGCACCGAGTGCCCCGCCGCACTGTTCGGCCCAGACGGGCAACTTCTCAACGGTGACGAAGCGATTGGCGAACTGGTCAATACCGACGGGCCCGGAATGTTCAAGGGCTACTACAACGATTCGGCGGCCACCAGCGACAGGATGCGCGGCGGCATGTACTGGTCGGGTGACCTCGCATACCGTGACGCCGACGGCTGGATCTACCTGGCTGGCCGAACAGCCGACTGGCTGCGTGTCGACGGCGAGAACATCGCCGCAATGCCGATCGAACGCATCCTGCTACGAAACAGTTGCATCAGCCGCGTTGCGGTCTACGCCGTGCCGGACGAGCATGTTGGAGACGCCGTCATGGTCGCGATACTTCCCCATCCCGATCACACGTTGAGCCCTGCGGAATTCGAGCGATTCCTGGCGGCCCAACAGGACCTCTCCCCCAAAGCCTGGCCGCTGTGGGTCCGGATCAACACCGAGCTTCCGATGACCGCAACGTACAAGATCCTCAAGCGCGAACTCATCCGCCAAGGGATTTCGGCAGACAACGGCACGCTGTGGTCGCGTGCTGTCCGCAGTTCGACGTATACCGAGGTTACGACGTAGACAACGGGTCGAGGGCGACGTGCACGATGGCATATCCGTGGTTGCCACGGCGGCTGGTCGCATACCCGGTTCGGGTGGCGTCGGGTAGATGCACGGTGATGGGTGCGCCATCGTCGAGGAAGTTGCGCCACCACTTCTTGCTGTCCGGTGACGCGACTCGGATGGTGACGTCGTCACCGTGCCTGGAGTACAGCACTGGTGTGCTGAAGGATTTCCCCGACCGTCGACCGGTGTAGCTGATGGTGACGATGAATCGCCCCAGTAGCCATGACCAGCGGGACTCCAGGATGGGGACCGTGATGGCGTTGAGTATGGGGTTGCCGACTCGTTCGATCGTGCCGACGAGCTTCCGCGGGTTGATGGTCATGCCCTCACCTTGAAATATTGTGGTGTTGAGTCTGTTTCGCCGAATGCGAAGATGATCTTTCCGAGGGTCTGGTTGGCGCGCAACCGGTCGGCTGCGCCCTGGAAGTCCTCGGGTGGGTAGATGTGGTCGATGAGCGCGGTGATGCGCCGGTCGGCGACGGCGTTGGTGACGTCGGGGTGCAGGGCGGCGAACACCCTGGCCATCTCGTCGGGGCTCCGGACGCCGAACGTCGTGCCATGGAGGCGTTGCCGTCGAAACGATAGTTCGTCGAGGTTCACTGTGACGTTTGCTCCGCCGAGCCGTCCGATGTTGACGATGACGCCGCCGATGCGGGTGGCTGACGGCAGTTCGGTGAAGAGGTCACCGCCGATGTGGTCGATGGTGATGTCGACACCTCGTGCGTCGGTGGCTTTGAGCACGGCGTCGGCGAGGCCTTCGTCTTTGGTGTTGATGGTGACGTCGGCGCCGGCGTCCCGCATGATCCGGCGTTTGTCTTCGCTGGTGGTCGTGCCGATGACGGTGCACGCTCCGAGCGCCTTGGCGAGCTGGATGGCGACCACGCCGACCGACGTGGTGCCACCGACGATCAGCACCGACTGCCCTGCGGTGAAGCCGGCCTGGGTGACAAGGGCGTCGTGTTCGGTGATCAGCCCAGTGGGCAGGGCCGCGGCCTCGGCGAACGAGACGCCTTCGGGGATGGGAAGCAGCAACCCGGGAAGGCACAGCGCATAGTCGGCGAACGCACCCACGGTGACTCCCATCACCGGAGTCCCCACCGGTAGGTGCGGGGACCCCGGATCTTCAGTCTCCACGACGCCTGCGAATTCCATTCCCGCACCGAAACTTCCGCTCGTGGGCGAGGCGCCGTAGGTTCCGTCGAGCTTCAAGAGATCGGCGCGGTTGATCCCGGCGGCGACGACTCGCACCCGCACCGCGCCCGGTGGCACCGCAGGGAGAGTCACGTGCTCGAGCTGCCAGTGCGGGCCGCGGCCGCCCATGAGCGCCCGCATGGTCGGGGGTGCCGTCTTGATCATGCGTGTCTCCATTCGGGGTGACTGGAGCCCCTTGGCACCAGCACGGGATCCGTCCAGCGGGGCGGGGTGTGGCTGTAGGTGACTGCAGGGGCGAGCATGTGGAGGTCGCCAAGCGGCGTGGCGGCATCGTGGGACGCGGGCTCGTGCAATCGGTGCTCGTCGTCGACGCCTGCGTCGGCGGGATCGACGAGGCCGAGGGTTTGATACCACATCGGCGTGCGGGTGAGGTTGACGGTGACGTGCCAGCTGCCGCCCTCGGTGGCTTGTTTGAGCAATCCCGCGGCGGCGCCGAGGGCGCCCATGTACCCGGTGATGAAGTCGTTGATCATCGCGGTGGGAGGAAGTTTCGGAGTGCCGTCGCCGCCTTCGATGGTCATCAGCCCGCTCGCCGCTGAGCCGTTCATGTCGAATCCGCCACGGGTAGACCAGGGTCCGGTGGAGCCGTAGCACGTGACCGACACGTGGACCAGGCCGGGATTGGTGCTGGCGAGTTGACGCGGGTCGATGCCGAGTCTCTCGAGTTTCGAGGCGCGGTGGTTGTTCACGACGACGTGTGCGTCGCGCAGGAGTCGTTCCGCGTCGGCCTTGCCCTTGGCTTGGGTGAGGTCGAGGTAGGCGCTGCGGGAGCCGATGTTGGCCTCGGCGTAGATGAAGTCGTGTTCGAAGTCGTTGGGCCGGGTGGCGCCAAGCACGTCCGCACCGTGTTCGGCAAGGACTCGGCCGACGGTGGGTCCGGAGATGGCGTGGGTGAACGAAAGCACCCGCACTCCCTCGAACGCCCGCTCGGCGGGTCCCAGGTCACGTGCCGGGGCATCGCCGATGCGGGTCAACCCGATCACCGGTTGACCGGCCAGCAGCTCACCTTGCGGATGGTTCAGCCATTCGTCGGGGGTGCGGGCTACGCACGTCGGTAGGCCCGCGTCGTTGGCCTCGTCCTCGAACTCGAAGGCGTCGCGGCGAGCGATTGCTGCGGTCACTTTGGCGAAATCCAGTGGTACATCGAGGAATCGGGACCACTTGGCGGCCAGATGCGGATACACGCCCATGGCGATGACGGACCGCCCGTCGCGGGTTTCGAAGGGTACCCCCAGGAAGGGGTTGTCGGGCAGCACGAACGAGGGCAGGTGACCGGCCAGGTTGGGATGCCAGTAGGCGTGTGGATTGACGTGGTGCACCGCTTGACGCAGGTCGATGTGAAGGTCTTGGGCGGGTCCGCCGCGGTGACGCAGTAGCGCCGCCGCTGCCACCGCATTGCCCATGATCGGGATGCCGATGCACGCGCCCATCCGGTGCCGCGCAGGCAGGATCGGATCACTGCCTGCGAACGTCACCTTTCCGCCGGCGTCTCCAGTGGATAGGCCCACGTCGCTGAGTAGGCCGTTGAGCGCCGCGACGGGATCCAGGGTGGTGGCTGTTGTCGGTGCGAGGGTCATGATGCTCCTTGGTCTGGTCGGTCATGGAAGTGAGAAGAATTCGGCCACCACGTCGGCAGCGCAGATGTCGTGCGTCGACGGACCCCAAAAGCGTTGGACGGGTGTGCGTGTGGGGTTGTGCAACACGTGGCCGCCGCCGTGTACCGCGTAGGACCGCACAGGCGCCGCGCCGGGGGCGGTGTAGTCGTAGCGGGTCACCGTCGTCGCTTTGCCGGGGTCGGGACGGTGTGCCAACGTGGTGACGACGGGCTCGGCGCCGATGCCGTTGCGGGCGGCGAAATATCGCGCCGTGTCGGCCGCCGAAAGGTGCATACCCTTGGAGAAGTGGCCGCGCCCACCGATGACGCCGCCTCGGTAGGGCGCCACGGGGTCGGCGGTGCCGTGGATGGTCAGCACCGGCACACCCAGGTGCGGATCGCGGTCGATGACAAGGTTTTCCGGTGCTGGCACCGTCGCGCTCAACACGGCCGCGCCGGCCAGCAGCTCGGGGATTTCGTGGATGAGCCGGATCGTCATCTGTCCGCCCACCGAGAATCCCGCCACGAATATCCGTGCGGGATCGACTTGTTCGGTGCGGATCGCATGCTCGATCACGGCGCGGATGAATCCGACGTCGTCGACGGACTTGGAGCGTTTGGACAGCATCGCCGCCTTGCGTGCGCCGTTCCATTCCCGGCCGATTGCGTCGGGGTAGATGACGATCGCCCCGCCGCCCACCGCAGAGTTGTCGAAGCTGTAGCCGGCAAACGCGCGGATACTCCTGCCGGTTTGCAGCGTGCCGTGCAACATCACCAGCAGCGCAGGGTGAGGTGCTTGGGCATGACCGCGCACGGTGAGAAACGACCGGCGCCGACCGTCGACCGTCAGTGCGGAGCGCTGCACCTGCACCGGAGGCCGTGCCGGGGTCGATGTGGTCATGGGCCCAGTCTGCGCAGCGTGACGGCTAGATCCTCAAAAGTTGAAGGAAACTGCCCATATTGGCCGATCGGATGATGGTTTTAGTCGACTATTGCGGCCCACGGGTTCACCGGCACCACATCGCGGGCGTGCCCGTCGTCGTCGAGAAGCCTGCCGAACGACTTCACCGGCCGCAGTACCGCCCGCGTGTCTAGCACCGTCACCCCGGGGAACGTCTGGCGCAGTCGCGCAATCACGCCATCCACGGCGTCGAGCTCGTGGACCTGGACGGTGAGGAACAGCTGTGCGGCGCCGCCGATGATCGCCGCGCATACCCGTGTCTCGGGCCAGCTGACCAGTGCCCGCCCGACCTCGGCCGCCGCTGTGTCCGCGGGCAGTCCCAACATGAGCACCACGTTGACCGGCCAACCGGCTTCCGCCCGTGCGAAGTCCGTGCGAAAGCGCATCAACCCCGATCGGGTGAGTACTTGCACGCGCCGGCGCGCGGCGAGTTCCGAACACCCCAGTCGGGCGGCAAGTTCGCGATAGCTCAACCGGCCATCCTGTTGCAGGACCAAATACATCTCGCGGTCGAAGTCGTCGAATACGTGGCGCACCGGCCCGACCGCAGGCGGTGACACATCCGATGCCTGATGGGCGTTGATCGCGCCCAGTCGCCAGAACGTGCCGCTGAAAACCCGAAACATCGTCGCGGTCTGCACGGCCCTGACACCAGGTATGCCTGGGAGGACGTCGACGATGAGGCGGGCCAGCATCGATTCATCGGCCGCCACGACGAGTCCGTACACGTTGTAGCTGCCGGTGGTGATGTGCACACTGGCTGCCTGCGGCACCGCCGCCCACTGCTGCGCCACCGTCCCCGCCCGACCGGGGTCGCACTCGGCCTCGATCAGGGCTCCCGCCAACGGCAACGACGGACCGACCGCCGACGACACCCAGGCCCGACCCGTGCTGACCAATCGGCGCCATCGCCGTGCTGCCGTTACTCCCGAGACACCCAGCACCCGACCCAACTCGTCGAAACTCGCTCGCGGGTTGACGTGCAACCCGTCAAGCAGCGCCAGGTCGAGCTCGTCCACATCGTCGCCCACGCAACCAATGTCATCACATCGGCACGGAGGACAGGTGTGGCGTGATGCCTTCTGCCCTCGGTGAGCAACAGGAGACGCTACTCGTGTGCCCCTCGTGGACGACGCGACAGCGTGCTCGCTGACGACGGTCGCGGTGCGCCGCCAAGGCTGATTTTCAGGTGTTGCACGATATCGTCGGCGACCGTATCAATAGGCATCTTTCGACCGGTGGCAACCCAGTCAGTGAGCCAAATCTGCAAGGCGGAGATCACCAGCGCGCCAGCGATCTGTGGAGGCAGGTGCGTGATCTCTCCAGCGTCGACGGCAGCCTCCGCGGCGCGGGTGATCATCTCCATGCCCGTTTGCCACGCAGCTCGCTGACCACCGCGGCCGGCTTTGGCCGACGCCGACGCCCAGCTCAGACCTTCATTGAGATGCAGCTGCAAGAAGTTGGGATGTGCTGCGAAGAACTCGACCTCGGCGCGGGCACCGACCAGGATCGCCTCAAGGGGTGAATCAATGGTCTCAATGCGAGCACGTACTGCGGCGACGAACTCCCGCATGCGGTCGGCGTTGAGGGCATCCCAGATGTCGTCCTTGCCAGTGAAGTGCTTGTAGACCGTCGCCAGCGACACACCGGCGGTCTTGGCAATCTCACTGACCCGCGCCTCCGTGAAGCCGGTTTGGCTGAACTCGTACTCAGCTGCGGCCACGATCTGCTGTCGATACATTGCCCGTCGCGCGTCGGCGATGTCGGCGATCGGCGTTTTGGATCGCGTCGTTGTCATGGCTACCTACCTGCTCTCAAGGGGCGCTTGTACGCGCGCCCTCGACGGTGTTACCGTGCCACAGTAATCATGGTTCTGCAAAGAAGACACGTGATTACTCGAGGTGACATCGTTTCGTGGAGCAAGAGGAGCGCGCTGATGGCGACCACGGCTGAGGCAAGGCAAGCGAAGACCCATCCGATCACAGCCAAACTTCCGCCGTCGCGCGGACTGCGCATTGTTTGGGTCGTGGCGTTCGGCTCGCTCGCCTTGTCGTTTCCGATATACAGTCACTTGGCTTTCCATAGCAGCGTCAACCGGGGCGTCATCGCCAATGCGATGGCCGCGCAGGCCACCATCGCCTACTTCGTGGGCATCTTCGCGGCGTTCCTACCCATACGTTCGCTTCGGAAATGGACCCGATTCCAACGACTCCAAGCGGTTGTGCTGCCCTTCGTGATCTGCTCGTACGCAACACATCTCACGTGGGAATTGGGCTGGCTGGTCCTGCACGAGGCGATTGCAGGAGCGCGCGATGCCGCCTGGGCGTATCCGTGGTGGAACTACATCGACGGTGGCGACGTGCGTTACTTGCACGCCGAACCGAGCTTCATGATGGTCGAGGTGTTGTCAGTGATCAACGCTTGTGTGGGCATCTCCGGACTCGTCCTGCTGTTCCGTTCCAAGTTCACCGACTACCGCGGAACCCTGCTGGTCATGGCCACTGCCATCACGCACACCGTACTCACCTGGTACTACTACGGCACCGAGATCATCGGCGGGTTCCCTTCGGTCAACACCTCCAGCTTCATGGACTTGGGCGTGAAGTTCATCCTGCTCAACGGTCCATGGCTCATCGCTCCCTGGCTGGTGTTGGTCTGGGGGTACAGGATGCTCGAGACTCAATTCGCCGACGTGGATCACTCCGAAGGGGTGCCGAATGGATGACCGCGGTAGAGCAACGGAAGCGACCAAGCCGCCGATCTTTGAAATGTCCGAGCCTGGACCCGCTTTCGCGAACTTCGTGTCGGGTATGCGTGAACTTCAGGACCTTGCGGTATGCGCCGCGCCCGACGAACACGTCTGGGAACGGGCCGCCCTACATGTCACTGCATTGCGCACGCTGTTACGCCCACACGAGGCAGCCGAAGGCAGCAGTCCCGCCGGACGATGCCCAAGCCTTCCTGGGGCAGGCAGTCTCCTCATGCCGCCCTGGACCATCGCGGCATTGGCACCTGACCGCGTCGAATTGACTGTCGAATACAGCCGGTTCTACGTCGGTACGCACGCCACGGTTCACGGTGGTGTCCTCCCGATGCTGTTCGATCTCGTTTTCGGCATGGCCATTTACGGGGCCGCCCTGCCCTTCAGTCGGACCGCGAGAATGGAAGTCAACTATCGGCGGCGTGTGCCCATCGACACACAGCTAACCGCTCACGGTCGCATCAGTCGCACCGACGGGCGCAAGACCGAAGTCACCGCCGAATTGCGGCACGAGGACGGTTCCGTGCTCGCCGACAGCGTCGGCCTGCTGATTGCAGGTGCGCCTTCGGTAGACACCCAACACCCGGCCGAACTCGTCGAAACTCACTGTCGGGTTGACGGGCAACCCGACACCGAGGACAGGTCTCATCTGGCGGCACCGGTCGAGCGAAGGCGGTGACCAAGGTGAGAACTTGATGCACGATCGACTCCAGCTTCGCGTGTCGATCGCGAGAAACTCGCCAAACCGGGATGTACGCCATGACTGACATGCAGGCGACGGATTCATTCGACGCCGATTTCGACTTCACCGATCCCGACCGGATGCAGCTTCACGGTCCGGCCGTTGAGGAGTTCGCGCGGCTGCGCCGCACGGCGCCCGTGTGGTGGAATCCGCAGCCGGATGATCGCTCCGGCGGCTTTCGTGATGGCGGCTACTGGGTCGTCAGCAAGCATGCCGACATCCGCGCGATATCGCGCGACAGTGAGCAGTGGTCGGCGAACGACAACGGCGTGATCATCCGGAATCACGACACGATCCAGCCCGAGGAGATCGAGCTCACCAAGACGTTGATTCTCAACCAGGATCCGCCGAGCCACACGCGGCTGCGTGGATTGGTCTCCAGGCTGTTCACTCCGCGATCGGTTGCGGCGCTGGAGCAGAAGTTGCGGGATTCCGCGCATCGCATCGTCCGTCGCGCCGTCGAGCACGGCAGCGGTGACTTCGTCCGCGACATTGCCGTCGATCTTCCGCTGTGCGCCATCGCTGACCTGCTCGGTGTTCCCGAGGAGGACCGGGAGAAGGTCTTCGACTGGTCCAACGCGATGATGAATGTCGATGATCCGGAGTTCGGCGACTCACTAGAAGCCAACACCGAGATGCTCGGATACGCCTACGCGATGGCCGAACAGCGAAGGGAGAACCCGACCGGGGACATCATCTCCACGTTGGTGAACGCCGACATCGACGGTGAACACTTGAGCCAACTGGAGTTTGGCTTCTTCGTCATCTTGTTGGTGGTCGCAGGCAACGAGACGACCCGCAATGCCATCACGCACGGAATGTTGGCATTCACGCGCCATCCCGAGCAGTGGGAGTTGTTCAAGAGGGAACGGCCCGCGACCGCGGCCAGTGAAATCGTCCGGTGGGCAACACCCGTGAACTGCTTCCAGCGCACTGCGCGACGAGATGTCACGCTGGGAGACGTGCAGGTCACCGCAGGCCAACGTGTCGGAATGTTCTACGGATCAGGCAATTTCGACGAAGACGTCTTCGACGATCCCCACACGTTCAACATCCTGCGAGATCCGAATCCCCATCTGGGATTCGGCGGCACCGGGACGCACTACTGCCTAGGCGCCAATCTGGCCCGGATGGAGATCGATCTGATGTTCAACGCGATCGCCGACATCGTCCCTGACATCAAGGTGACCGGCGAGCCGCGTCGCCTTCGTTCCGCATGGCTCAACGGCATCAAAGAACTCCGGGTCGACTACCACACTAACTGAACATCTGTCCGGGATAAGTCGCTGCGACCCGTGGCGAACGATTCACTGTGTTGGCACGCATAGGCGCATATCAACGTTGAATACCTGCCATATAGCAACTTTCGCTCATGGCTTGCGCCCGATCAGAGACACGGACTAATCTGGACACGTGTCCAGAAATGTACTGCCGAATGGTGCGGCCACCCGACGCAGAACCGTTCGTGCGGATCGAAGCGTGTGCAAGCTGCTCGACGCAGCAGTGGAGGAGTTGGTGCACGCGCCGTACGGCGAACTGACTGTGCGATCAGTGGCGGCGCGCGCGGGAGTCTCGCCGTCAACGGCCTATACCTACTTCCCGTCCAAGGACGCGTTGATCGGCGAGGTGTACCTGCGCTTCATGCGAGACGCCGAGATCTTCACCGACGTCAACATGACGACCATTGAGCGCGTCACCGCTCAGCTGCGTGAGATGGCGCTCTTGATCGCAGACAAGCCACGATTGGCCAACGCGTGCACCAGCGCCTTGATGGCTGATGATGCAGGAGCCAACGAGGCCCGAACCAAGATTGCCTGGGAGATCAGCAGACGGATCACTGCCGCACTAGGACCCGGACATTCGCCGGCCGTCGCCGAGTTCCTGCACATGGCGTTCACCGGAGCACTGGTACATGCCCGCTCCACGGTTGGCGGCTACACCCAAGTCGCCGAGCGGCTGGAATGCGCCGTCTCGCTGGTCCTGGCCTCTGGATCCGCTTCTTCTCAAAGCGATTTCGTGCCGTTCTCCGTGCTGAGCGGCCCCGCCACGTGACACGCCTCACCCCGGCACAGGTTCACGGCACCGTCGGCAGACTGACCGCGCCCGGCGGCCCGTTCGAAGTCACTGAGCGCGACGTCGACGGCACCGCCATGCGTGTGTTCACTCACGCCGCCCCAACGCTGCCGAGCATCCTCGGATCCGGACGCGGTCACGCCGGCCATGACTTCATCGTCTACGAACGACAACGGTGGTCGTTCGAACGGTTCTTCGTCGACGTCGACGCACTGGCCGCCGCGCTTGCGCACGACTATGGTGTCCAGCCCGGTGACCGGGTGGCGATAGCGATGCGCAACTGCCCCGACTGGTTGCTCGTATTCGCAGCGGCGGTGTCCATCGGAGCGGTCGTCGTCCCCATCAACAGCTGGGGTTCGGCCGACGAGCTGCAGTACACACTGCGCGACAGCGGTGCCGTTCTGTTCGCCGGTGATCTCCCCCGCACCCTTCTGGCCGTCGATTCATTGGCAGAACACCAGATTCCAGCACTGTTCAGCGAGGTCGACGGATCGCGCGCACAACTGCCGGCCGACATCGCCGCCCATGTGCGCACCATCACCGAGACGGCAGCGACGAATCGGGGCCGCGCCTACTCCGCCGTGCAACCGGACCCAGAAGACCCCGCGTTGTTGATGTATACCTCGGGAAGCACAGGGCACCCGAAGGGAGTCACCTACCGGCACATCGCCGTTGGCCAAGCATTGATGCACATGATGCTGGTTGGCTTCCTGGCGATCGAATTCGGCGGCACGCCCGAGCTGCGAGGTGGCGCGGTCGCCGAGGCCGCGTTGGTGACCGTGCCGTTGTTCCACGCGACGGGATTGTTCAGCGGTTTTCTGATGCCATGCCTCGTCGGCCAGAAAGTTGCCCTTCTCCGCAAGTGGGACGCCGAGGCCGCCATGGGAGTGATCGCCGCCGAGAAGATCACGATGCTCTCGACTGTCCCGGCGATCTTGAAGGACATGTTGACCCATCCCAGATTCGGCGACTATGACCTGTCCTCCATCACCCGGGTGGCTGCCGCCGGAGCAGCAACCCCGGCGGACATGCCCGATCTCCTCCACGACAAGCTCGGAATCGTCACGCGCTCATCGGGATACGGAATGACGGAGACCGCCTCCGTGGGCGCGACCATGAGTGGTCCGATCTTCGACCTCAAGCCCCTCTCCAGCGGGATCCCGTCGCCCATCATCGACATCCGCGCCACCGACCCCTCGGGCACCGCTCTGCCGCCGGGCCACGACGGCGAAATCCAGATGCGTGGCATCACCGTGACCCCGGGTTACTGGGGACGCGACGACATGACCGCCGAGGCGTTCACCGAGGACGGCTGGCTGCGCACGGGCGACGTCGGCCATCTCGACGAGGACGGTTTCGTGCACATCACCGGCCGCATCAAGGAAATCATCATCCGCGGTGGTGAGAACATTGCACCGATCGAGATCGAGAACGTCGCCTACCGCCACCCGGGAGTCAAGGAGGTCGCCGTGTTCGGCGTTCCCGATGACACGATGGGCGAAGAACTGGCGATGGTGTGCCACCCACGGCCGGGCGCGATGCTCATCGAGGATGATATTCGGGCCCACCTGCGCCAAGCGCTGCCCTCGTTCAAGGTGCCGAAGTTCGTCGTGATCTCCGAGCAACCATTGCCCCGCAACGCCAGTGAGAAGATCCACCGGTTGGCGCTCCGCAACAGCTTCATTGCGGGTTGACCACGAGCGGTCCAACTGCCGCCGTCACCCAGTGCTTAGTGGGCGATTTTCGGTCCAATCGACCATCAGCTTGCGCTGGCTGAAGTACCAGACGCCGTCGCGTTTGACGAACGTGTCGAGATAGCGGATCGCGGCGATCATCAGGCTGCGTTCCGAACCATCGACCTTGACGTGGTGAGCGAGACAGTAGGCCACCCCCGAGGCGTGATCGCCGTCGAGCTCCGTGGTGCTTTGACCGTTGAAGTGCATGGTCGACTCGTACGCATTGAGCCCGTCGAACACCGGAGCGAGCGCGACCCGGCCCTGAATGTGTTGGGCTGGAGTGGGATCAGTGACGTCCATGTACACCAGGAAGTCGGTGTCCTCGGTGAACAGCGACATTTGGCCCGTCGCGTCGCGCCGATCAGCACAGTAGGCGTAGGCGTCGACCAGTTCTCTGATCGCCAGCCGGTCGGCTGCCTCTCGAGGTGAGAGAGCCTCGTGCTTGGCACGTGGGAGATCCCAAGTTGTCATGATCCCTTCCTTCGATTGCTTGACATATCACCCAATCCTACTACCGTGGCAGTCATGCCGAAAGCAGTGCGATTCGATTCCTACGGCGACCTCGACGTCCTCGAGGTGCGCGAGGTGCCCCGCCCAGTTCCAGCGGACGGCGAGGTCCTGGTCCAGGTCAGGGCAGCCGGCATCAACATCAGCGAGGCGGCGATCCGCTCGGGCGCCGTCCAACATCTGTTCCCTGCGACGTTCCCGTCCGGGCAGGGCAGTGACCTGGCCGGAGTGGTGGCCGAACTCGGTTCCGGGGCCGCCGGTTTCGCGGTAGGTGACGAGGTCATCGGGTTCTCCAACCAGCGGTCCAGCCACGCCGAATACGTCACCGTACCCGCTGACCAGCTGACGCCCAAGCCGTCCGCGGTGTCGTGGGAGGTAGCCGGCTCGCTGTACGTGGCGGGGGTCACCGCCTACGCCGCGGTGCGGGCAGTAAACCTCGCACCTGGGGACACGGTGGCGATCGCCGGTGCAGCCGGCGGTGTCGGCGCGACCGCGGTTCAGCTCGCCCGACGGGCCGGGGCCACGGTCCTTGGCATCGCCGGACCGTCCAACGACGGCTGGCTCACCGACCATGGCGCGGTTCCAGTCAACTACGGTGACGATCTGCCGGCTCGGCTGCGCGCCGCAGCACCGTCCGGACGCATCGACGCGCTGCTGGACTTCTTCGGTGGTGGGTATGTCGCGATGGCGGTCGAGGATCTCGGAGTGCCGGTCGACAGAGTCGACACCATCACCGACTTTCCGGCCGTGGAACGGTTCGGGGTCCAGTCGGCAGGCGGTGCGGACGCTTCGAGCGCAGCGGTACTCGCCGAGTTGGCCGACCTGGTCGCACGCAGTGAGCTGGACGTGCCGATTGCCGGTGTCTTCGCCCTCGACGACGTGCGAGAGGCCTACCGAGAACTCGAAAAGCGCCACACCCGGGGCAAGTTGGTGCTACGACCGTGAGCGAGAACCGCGGTTGCGGTGATGCACACAACGCCGATGTGAGGAGACAGCAATGAGCGAAGGCAACGACTTCAACGAACGCAACATCGCCGAGTTCCGCGCCAACCACGGTCGCGTCAGTGGCCCGTTCGAGGGTGCGCCGATCGTCCTCGTGCATACAGTCGGTGCACGCAGCGGGAAGCCGCGGACCAACATCATGATGTACCTCGCCGACGGCGAACGGTATCTTGTGTTCGCCTCGAACGCCGGTGCCGACGATAACCCCGCCTGGTACTGGAACCTGAAGGCGAACCCCGACGCCCGCATCGAAGTCGGCGACGACATCGTCGACGTGCATGCCACAGAGCTGCAGGGCGCCGAACGGGACGACAAGTACGCGCTGCAGTCCGAGCGTTATCCGGGATTCGCTGAGTACCAGCGCATGACGTCGCGGACCATCCCAGTTGTCGCGCTCACGCCTACCGGTGGGGCGAAGCCGAGCGAATGAAGGTCTTGGCGACCGGGTCCGGGCTCCCCGGACGCCGTTGATTGACACGTCATGTAAATCTATTACCGTGGTACTCATGAATAAAGACTCGAGTTCCTCCCAAGAGTCCTCCGAATTTCCAGACATGGATTTTGACGCCCTCTACCGTGGCGAAAGCCCGGGTGAAGGCCTCGCGCCGATGACCACAGCACCATGGGATACGAAGGCGCCCAACCAGAATGTCATCGGGTGGCAGACCGGCGGCTGGGTCCACGGCGACGTTCTCGACGTCGGCTGCGGGCTCGGCGACAACGCCGTCTACCTGGCCAAGAACGGCCATACGGTGACCGGGTTGGACATCTCACCCACCGCGCTGATCACCGCCGAGCGGCGGGCCAAGGACGCCGGAGTCGACGTGACGTTCGCGGTGGCCGACTCCACCAAGCTCGACGGCTACACCGACGCGTTCGACACCGTGATCGACAGCGGCCTATTCCACAGCCTCGATGACGACGGCAGACGTAGTTACGCCGCCGCGGTGCACCGGGCCACCCGGTCGGGCGCCACCCTGTTGCTCAGCTGTTTCTCCGACGCCAACCTGGTGGGCCAGGAGTGGCCGCGACCGGCGGTGTCCGAAGAGACGCTGCGCGACATCCTCGGCGGCGCCGGCTGGGACATCGTGTCGCTGGAGCCCGCCACGGTGCGCGGCGCACTGGACGGCGGACCGCAGGCCGAAATGGCGTTCTGGTACCTGCGCGCGCAACGGCGCTAAATGACCTGAACCTCAGTTGTCGGGGTCGCACCGCTGACAACCTTGTGAGCCCAGGCGAGCAGATCCCGAACTCGGTTGCCGCCCACCGGGTGACAGTCCAGAACATGCGAGAAACGGAGAGATTCCGGTGGTTGATCGATGGATGATTCGTGCTACGGAGTTCACGAATTGCAACTGCGCCTGGGGCTGCCCGTGCCAGTTCGGTGCGAAGACAACCTATGGGCACTGCGAGACGGTGATGTGCGGCCACATCGAGGAGGGAAACTTCAACGACACGAATCTCGACGGCCTGAACTGGGCGGTGCTCATGTATTGGCCGGGTGAGGTCGCCGAGGGCAACGGCACGCAGCAGGTCATCATCGGCGAACGGGCGGATCCGGCTCAGCGAGAAGGACTGCGGAGGATCCTTCATGGCGAGTCGACTGCTCCCGGAGCGACGCATTTCTTCGTGTACAACAGCACGATGTCGACCGTGCTGGACACGCTGTACGCACCCATCGAGCTGTCGATCGATGTTGATCAGCGAATGGCCAGCCTCAAGATTGAAGAGCTAGTCGAGTCAACCGGGACGCCGATCATCAGTCCTTTCAGCGGCGAGCCGACCAGGTCACGCATCAACCTGCCGGATGGGGTCCACTACACCTATGCCGAGATGGGCAACGGCAACACCATAGCCCGGGCGGGAATCGAGCTTGACCTGAAGGACAGCTACGGCCAGTTCAACGTCCTGCACATGAACCAGGACGGAGTCATCCGCTGACCACGTCTCGGGTCTGGCGCCACCGAGACCGTCTGGCCGTATTGGCCGGTCTGGGCGGCATCACAGTCGCAGCCTGGGTTTACGTCGTGGTGGCAGCGCGCCGAATGGCGAGCGGGTCGGAGGGCATGAGAGGTCCTTCGATGGCGCCGATGATGGACGCCATGACCGGGGTGCAGCCGTGGACGGCACCCGAGTTCGGCCTGAGACTGGCGATGTGGGCCGTCATGATGGTCGCCATGATGGTTCCCACCGCGGCTCCAATGACGCTGCTCTACGCCGCGGTCGCCCGGAAGGCCGCCGCCCAGCACAACCCGCTGGCCCCGACGTTCGTCTTCGTCACCGGCTACATCGCGATGTGGACGATCTTCAGTCTCGTGGCCACCATCGCCCAGCACGCTCTTGATCAGGCCGCGCTGCTCTCCCCGATGATGTTGTCCAGAAGCCCCCAGTTCGGAGCCGCGCTGCTGATCGCGGCTGGCGTCTATCAGCTCACCCCGTTCAAGAATGCCTGCCTTAGGAACTGCCGGGCCCCAGCGCACTTCCTGTCCCGCTACTGGCGCACCGGCAACCTCGGCGCCTTCCGCATGGGACTGCGGCTCGGCGCCTACTGCGTGGGCTGCTGCTGGATCCTGATGGGATTGCTGTTCGTCGGCGGCGTGATGAACCTCCTGTGGATCGCGGCGATCGCCATCTTCGTCCTGCTGGAGAAGACGATCCCATGCGGTGACGTGAGTGGAAGGGTCGCGGGCGTCGCGATGATCCTTCTTGGCGCATTGAGTTTGGCCCTGTAAGCCCCGCGGCACTCACCGTGTGACTTTATGATGCAAGACCTTTGCCGCGTCAGAGTCCCGATCGCCCGAACATTCGCAAAGTTGCTGCGTCAAGCAAGACGCGGTAAGAGGTCGCTAGGAGGCGTATGTCTTCCCAGCACGGCGGGGGGCTAACGCTGGGTTCCCGCAAACCTCCGCAATTGAACCAATGGTCTCTGCTAGTCGATACTCTTTGCTGAGTTGCGTTGTGGCACAGCTGGTATCGGTGTCAATCCAAGCTCTACCAGCACGAACTTCGTTTAGCTAGACTCGGTCGCAAACACCGGGGATGGACTGTAATTCCGTTGGCGTGACGCTGGCGAAGATTCGCCTTTGCACAGGCGCGGGTGGCTGCTTGAGACGCCAGCCAGCTCCTAGGGGCTGCCTCACCGCCGCGCAGCTCTAGACTGTCTGGGTGCCGAAATTGCAGCTTGTCCAGGATCCGGCCGCCGACGCGTTGCTGGATGACAATCCATTCGCGTTGCTGGTCGGCATGTTGCTCGACCAACAAGTGCCCATGGAGACCGCGTTCGCGGGACCCAAGAAGATCGCCGACCGGATGGGCGGCTTCGACGCCGCCGAGATCGCCGACTACGACCCGGACAAGTTCGCCGCCCTGTGCTCGGAAAGGCCTGCGATACACCGTTTTCCGGGATCGATGGCCAAGCGCATCCAGGCTCTCGCGCAAATCATCGTGGACCGCTACGACGGGGATGCGGCGGCGTTGTGGACCGCCGGCGAACCCGACGGCACGGAGTTGCTGCGGCGGCTCAAGGGGCTCCCCGGATTCGGCGAGCAGAAGGCACGCATCTTCCTGGCGTTGCTGGGCAAGCAGTACGGCGTGACGCCGACGGGCTGGCGGGCTGCCGCCGACGAGTTCGGCAAAGCCGGCACCTATATCTCCGTCGCCGATATCGTCGATGCCAAATCGCTTGGACAGGTGCGGTCACATAAGAAGCAGATGAAAGCAGCAGCCAAAGGAAAGGCAGCAACGTGAAGACACACATCACGTGTCCGTGCGGCGAAGCCATCACGGGCAAGGACGAGGACGAGCTGGTCGAGCTGACCCAGGCCCACCTCGCCAGCGTTCATCCTGGCCTGGAGTACGACCGCGACGCGATCTTGTTCATGGCCTACTGACGCGCCGCGCGCCGCTAGCGCCCGTTGCTCCTATGTCAAGGGGCAGGTTGTGGCGCTCGTGTGGAATGCGTGGTCGGGGTGATTGTCGGCTCTGAGTCGGTTGAACACGATGCGGGCCAGGCGGCGTTTGAGGCAGCGCAATGCTTCTTTGGGGGAGTCGCCGGCGTCGATGCGTTTGCGGTAGTAGGTGTGACCGGCGCTGCCTTTAAGGCGGATCTGGGTGATGGCGATGCGGTGCAGGGCAGCGTTGAGTTGGCGGTTGCCCGAGCGGGTCATGCGGACTCGTCCGGCGGTGTTGCCCGACCAGACCGGGATGGGTGCGACCCCGGCGTGGCGGGCAAATGCGGGTTCGCTTTTGAACCGCGCCACGCCGGCGGTTTCGCCAATGAGTTTGGCCGCGGTCAGATCACCGCAGCCGTGCAGCGTCAGCAGGGTGGGGGCGGCTGGCGCGATTTTTTCGCCGATGCGCCCAGCCAAGGCGTCGATGGCGTGGGTGAGTCGGTCGATGTCGGCCAACTCGTCGCGGGCGAGTTCGGCCAGCAGGCCGGGCTGGGTGGCCAGCCAGTCCGCCAGCATTCGACGGGGGTTGGCCCGATGCAGCGAACCCAACGCGGGAGCGTGGGCGGGGTCGAGTTCGTGGATGCGCATGCGCAGCCGGTTGATCGTCGAGGTCCGTTGGGCGACAAGGTCTTCGCGGCGATCAACCAACAACTTCAACTCCCGCGACACCGGGTCATGGGAAGCGACGGGCAGATCAGGTTCCCGCAGCACCGCCCGGGCCACGGCCAGGGCATCGATGGGGTCAGACTTGCCGCGGGTGCGCGCCGAGGCCCGCGCTTGGGCCATCAACTTCGGCGCCACTCGCACGACCTTTTGGCCGGCGCTGAGCAGGTCACGCTCCAGCCGAGCCGACAAGGGCCGGCAGTCCTCGATGCCCCACAGCAGCTCGGCGCCGAACTGCTTGCCCGCCCACCGCAGCGCCTTGTGATGCCCGGTGGTGGTGGCGGCCACGACCTTCTCGCCCAACTTGCGCCCGACCTCGTCGACAGCGACGAATGTGTGGGTGCGCTTGTGTACATCGGCTCCAACAACAACCATGATGGTTGCCTCCTTCGACTCGAAGAGGTGATGGTTGGGCCGGTCGGCGGACACATCTCAGTCGGGGCGATGCCACGCTCCTATCAAGTCACGCCGGCCGGTCCTTCACACCCGATGCCGGCACAACGGACGAACGCCAACCCGAAGGCAGCAGTGTTTGTAGGAGCCAAGCACCGGGTGATCCAGACCCAACCACCGCGAATGCGGCACTGCCACCCTGACACTGAGTGTCTGTACAGAGACACGCCGCGTAGCCCGGCATTTTGCGGACGCTCGGGACGGATTTAC
>Ga0137412_10001240_pt1 | contig 19517 bp, 17 predicted proteins | sample CZODoug2_1_16fun_FD_122160 | JGI IMG/M metagenome (GOLD analysis project Ga0137412, IMG submission 122160) | Vadose zone soil fungal communities from Angelo Coast Range Reserve, California, USA - CZODoug2_1_16fungal (Hybrid Assembly) | ecosystem: Environmental > Terrestrial > Soil > Vadose zone...
TTTACCGCAAGACGATCGAGATAGCCGTCGAACTTTGTCTTTGTGAAAACAAGCAGGTGCGACGCCGTGTATTGGAAATGTGGTGTGTCGAACGTTTTGCCTAGAAAAACTTCACAATGATCAACTTGTCTCGGGTCACCAAGTTGTTGCCCATCGGATGCGTAATCGGCTACTCATAGTGTGTTGTCAGGAATTACGAGCACGGGAAAAACCACAGTTGCCGCAGCGCTGTCATTGACAATTTCATAGTCCGTCGCCGAAGACGTGACTAGATCAAATGCTGAGCCAAGAGCCTGGGACCATTTTTCGTAAACTTCAGCATCATCAGCTAGAATCTCTCCACTCTTTGCTCTCCCAACCTGCGCCGTGGACTTGCCAACAAATTCATTTGTTCGGAAAACAACGCCGGGACCGGCGACCGTAAGCTTTCGCACCCTTTTACCCATCACCACGTTGCCTAGCGACGAACGCGACGAAATTACGATGTCATGGACGCTCTCCTTGGGCAGCCGCGGTATGCGACTTACTACAAGCGGAAAACTAAGCTTTAGATTTTTACACTCGATAGCGAGTTTGACGATCGATCGGTCTTTGTGACCCATCAATCGGATATCAAACTGACGATCTTTTCTTGTAACAGGATCTTGGTATGCCCCGCCATGCCGAGCTTCGAAGCCACCAACCTGACAGGAACGGAGAATTTCTAGCTCAAAAGCGAAGTCATCTTCGGATTTTAGATACTCCGAAATATCGGAGCGGCCATAGCTCCATCGCTTAACTGTTTCGCCATCAGCTATTCCAACATTTGATTCAAGATTTCCCTGAGACTCACGCAACAAAAATTTACTGAGTGCTAAGCTCGGTCGCAAATTCACGTATACGCAAAACAGCCGGACCCTTTCGAGTCCGGCTGTTCGAATTCATACTGTTGTTCGGCTTAGTAATCCATGCCGCCCATGCCGCCCGGTGGCATTGGAGGAGATTTTTCCTTTTCAGGAAGCTCCGTGACCAATGCTTCGGTGGTGAGCAACAGGCCTGCGATGGACGCTGCGTTTTGCAGCGCGCTGCGCGTGACCTTGGTTGGATCGACGATACCGGCCTTGACCAGGTCTTTGTATTCGCCGGTGGCAACGTCGTAGCCTTCGTTGCCTTTGCGCTTCTTGATTTCCTCGACAACGAGCGCGCCTTCTGCGCCTCCGTTATAGGCAAGTTGACGCGTCGGCTCTTCAACGGCGCGGCGCACGATTTGCACGCCGATCTTCTCGTCGCCTTCGAGGTTTTTCATGTTGTCGAGCGCTTTTTGCGCACGCAGCAATGCGACGCCGCCGCCGGGGACGATGCCTTCCTCGACTGCCGCACGAGTGGCGTGCAACGCGTCTTCGACCCGAGCTTTCTTCTCTTTCATCTCGGTCTCGGTCGCAGCACCGACGTTGACGACTGCAACGCCGCCCGCGAGTTTCGCCAAGCGTTCCTGCAGTTTCTCGCGATCGTAATCGCTGGTCGTCTCTTCAATTTGACGACGGATCTGGGCAACGCGGCCCTGGATATCGGCTTTTTTGCCTTCGCCTTCGACAATGGTGGTGTTCTCCTTGTCCACTGTGACGCGCTTGGCCCTGCCCATGTCGTCGAGCTTGATGTTCTCAAGCTTGATACCGAGGTCTTCGCTGATCAGTCTGCCGCCGGTCAGCACCGCGATGTCTTCCAGCATCGCCTTGCGACGATCGCCGAAGCCAGGAGCTTTTACCGCGCAGACCTGCAATGTGCCGCGCAATTTGTTCACGACCAGAGTCGCGAGCGCTTCACCTTCCACGTCCTCGGAAATAATGAGGAGCGGACGGCCGGCTTTCGCGACTTTCTCGAGCAACGGTAGCAAATCCTTCAAGCTCGAGATTTTTTTCTCGTAAATGAGGATGTACGCGTTTTCGAGAATGGCTTCCATCGCCTCCGCGTTGGTCACGAAGTAGGGCGACAGATAACCTTTGTCGAACTGCATGCCCTCGACGACGTCCAACGTGGTCTCGATCGATTTAGCTTCCTCGACCGTGATCGTGCCGTCCTTGCCAACCTTGTCCATGGCGTCGGCAATGATCTCGCCGATCGTCTTGTCCCAGTTGGCCGAAACGGTCGCGACCTGCGCGATCTCGGTTCGATCGCTGACTTTCTTGGAGAGTTTCTTCAGGTCCTCGACGATTGCCTCGACACCTTTCATGATGCCGCGCTGCAATGAAGTCGGGTTTGCGCCGGCAGTGACGTTGCGCAGACCTTCGCGGTAAATGGATTCCGCGAGAATCGTTGCCGTAGTCGTGCCGTCTCCCGCGACGTCCGAAGTTTTGGAAGCGACTTCGCGGACGAGCTGTGCACCCATATTTTCATACGGATCTTCCAGCTCGATCTCTTTCGCGACCGTCACACCATCCTTGGTGATCGTGGGGCTGCCGAATTTTTTGTCGAGAATGACGTTGCGACCGCTGGGGCCGAGTGTGGCCTTCACGGCCCTCGCCAGTTTCTCGACACCGCGCAGCAACGTGTGCCGCGCATTTTCATCGAATTGTAGTTGTTTAGCTGCCATATTTTAAGTTGATAGTTGTTGGTTGAGAGTTGAGTGACGGGATTATCCAATGATGCCAAGGATGTCGTCCTCGCGCATGATCAGATAATTTTGATCGTCGATCTTGATTTCAGTGCCGCCGTACTTCGAGATCAGCACCTTGTCGCCCTTTTTCACCGTGAAATCGATTTTCTTTCCGTTTTCGTCGATTTTACCGGTGCCTAAAGCGACCACTTTCCCCTCTTGTGGTTTTTCCTTGGCGGTGTCGGGGATAATGATCCCGCCTTTTTTCACTTCCTGCTCTTCAATCGGCTGCACCAGCACCCGATCTCCGAGCGGTCTTACGTTAACTGTTGCCATAAGTTGTTATCTTTACTCCTTTTGGTTTGTTGTTGTGCCGGCGGCGCCGAAATTTTCCGGAGCCCGCCGGCAAATTGTTTCCGTTATTTCTTCTTGTCGTCGTCGACGACTTCGAATTCCGCATCGACCACGTCGCCTTCGCGCTTCCCCGCGTCCTGCTCAGAACCCGGACGCCCGCCGGTCTCAGGCCCAGGTTGTGGGCCTGGTTGTGGACCGGCCTGCGCTGACGCTTGCTTGTAAAGGTCGGCGCTGACTTCCTGGAACTTGTTCTGCAACTCGTCGTAGGTCCGCTTCATCGCGTCGGCGTCGTTGCGATTGATCGCGTCGCGCACCGCAGCAATGGCGTCTTCGACTTGCTTCCTCTTGTCGCCGGAAATCTTGTCGCCCAATTCTTTCAACTGCTTCTCGCTTTGATAGGCGAGCATGTCGGCGTTGTTCTTGATCTCGATCGCTTCCTTGGCCTTTTTGTCCTCGTCGGCGTGCGCTTCAGCTTCGTGCTGCATTTTCTCGACTTCGTCTTTCGAAAGTCCGGAGCTGCCCGTGATGGAAATCTTCTGTTCCTTTCCGGTGCCGAGATCTTTCGCCGAGACGTGCAAGATGCCGTTGGCGTCGATGTCGAAGGTAACTTCGATCTGCGGAACGCCGCGCGGCGCCGGTGGAATCCCATCGAGATGGAATGTGCCGAGCGTTTTGTTGTCGCGGCTCAGCGGGCGCTCGCCCTGAAGCACTTTAATCTCTACACCCGGCTGGTTGTCGCTGTAAGTCGAAAAGATCTGCGATTTGCGGGTCGGGATCGTAGTGTTGCGCGGAATCATTGATGTGGCTACGCCGCCGGCGGTTTCAATCGCCAGCGTCAACGGCGTCACGTCGAGCAAAAGCACATCTTTGACTTCGCCTTTAAGGACGCCGCCCTGAATAGCTGCGCCCACTGCGACGACTTCGTCCGGATTCACACCTTTGTGTGGTTCCTTGCCAATTAGATCGCGCGCGACCTGCTGCACTTTCGGCATGCGCGTCATGCCACCGACGAGCACCAGCTCGTTGATGTCCTTTTCAGAGACCTGTGCGTCCTTGAGACATGCCTTCACAGGTGGAACGGTTCGCTGAACCAGATCATCCGTGAGCTGTTCCAGCTTTGCGCGGGTCAGTTTTTTCTGAATGTGCTTCGGCCCGCTCGCATCCGCTGTGATGAACGGCAGGTTGATCTCGTATTCTTGAGAGCTCGACAGCGCGATCTTCGCTTTTTCAGCTTCCTCTTTGATTCGCTGGATCGCATCCGGCTGCTTCGTCAGATCGATGCCGGTGTCTTTCTTAAATTCGTTGACGATCCAATCCATGATCTTCGCATCCCAATCGTCACCGCCGAGGTGCGTGTCTCCGTTGGTCGCTTTCACTTCGAAAACGCCGTCGCCAATTTCCAGAACGGAGATATCGAACGTGCCGCCACCCAGATCGTAAACGGCAATCTCCTCGTCTTTCTTCTTGTCGAGACCGTAAGCGAGCGACGCTGCTGTCGGCTCGTTGATGATGCGCAAAACTTCCAAGCCCGCGATTTTGCCTGCGTCCTTGGTGGCGTTGCGCTGCGAGTCGTTGAAATACGCCGGCACCGTTATGACGGCCTGCGTGATTTTTTCGCCCAGCTTCGCTTCCGCGTCGGCTTTGAGCTTCGACAAAATCATAGCCGAAATTTCCGGCGGCGAAAATGTCTTTGGCTGGCCGTTCACCTCCACTTGCACGTGGGCGTCGCCATTGGCGGCCTTCACAAGCTTGTAAGGCACGCGCTTTTGCTCTTCATGCACCTCATCGAACTTGCGGCCCATGAAGCGCTTGATTGAAGAGACTGTATTCTGCGGATTAGTCACCGCCTGACGCTTTGCGGCCTGGCCGACTAATCGCTCTCCGCTTTTCGTAAACGCGACGATCGACGGCGTCGTGCGTGCGCCTTCGCTATTTTCCAAAACTACCGGGTCGCCACCCTCCATCACCGCCATGCAAGAGTTAGTGGTGCCCAAATCGAGACCTAAAACTTTAGCCATAATTGAAAATTCCTTTCTGATTCCGAGTCCGCCAACGAACGGAGTCGCCGTGGCGAGACTCTTGGTTAAGCTTCTGATTCTTTAGCAAGCCTTGGGCCAGTTAGTCGGTCACGGCTTAAACCATTCTTTACGAGGGACTATCATCAAATAAGGGCTCGCGGAGCCGACTTGGACTGGGCCAATTCGGCTCGATTTCACCCTTGTTTCACCGGCAGTCGCGCCAACGAGGCTCACTTCCTGTAACACCACGGATTGCTCGTACGATTGTTCGTCGGAACGGTATCGCCGCTTACCAAACTGCCTTCAGTAAAACTTGGTCCTACATTCGGATATCGCAATCACAAAATGTACGGAGCGGCAGCTCTTTCTCGGAGTGGCTCGTCGCAGCTGCGGAGATTGCGTGCGTGATAAAGAGAATTCTGTTTCGCGAAACCGCGCTTCACGATAAAATTTTCACGTGCGACAGTACCACGATCTCCTTCGCCTCGTACTTGAGAAGGGGCAGCCACGAACCGATCGCACAGGCACGGGAACGTTATCTGTCTTTGGTGCACAGACGCGATTTGATTTGCGCACGGATGGGCCAGGATTCCCGTTGCTCACGACAAAAAAGCTGCACATCAAATCGATCGTTTACGAGCTGCTCTGGTTTTTGCGCGGCGATACGAATGTTCGTTACCTCAACGAACATGGTGTGACGATCTGGGATGAGTGGGCTGACGGAACCGGCGAGCTCGGTCGCGTCTACGGTGCGCAATGGCGCGACTGGCGTGGCGCGAACGGCGTGCGAGTGGACCAAATCGATAATCTGCTCGAGCAAATTAAATCAAATCCGCAAAGTCGCCGCCTGATCGTGAGCGCGTGGAATCCGGCCGAGATCGACAAGATGGCGCTGCCACCGTGTCATCTGCTCTTCCAGTTTTACGCGCAGGACGGCGAGCTCAGTTGCCAGCTTTATCAGCGAAGCGCAGATCTGTTTCTCGGCGTCCCGTTCAACATCGCATCGTACTCACTATTTACGACGATGGTGGCGCAGGTTGCCGGTCTCACGCCCGGCGATTTCATTCATACTTTCGGCGATCTGCATCTTTACAAAAACCATCTGGAACAAGCGCGCGAACAACTTTCACGCGATTGTCGATCCTTGCCGCGAATGAAGCTAAATCCGGCCGTAAAAAGCATTCACGATTTCAAGTTTGAAGACTTCGAGCTCGTAGGCTACGACCCGCATCCGTCGATCAAAGCGCCTATCGCGGTGTAGATGAGCTGTAGAGGCAGGCGTGGTGTCGCCTGCGGAACCAATAGCGAGGGGCTATGTGTTACGGCCGCTGTTCGGGCGCCGTCTTATCAACATTGTTGGCGCTTGCGGTCTTCGGTCCGCGCGACAGATCAACCAGGTCGGCCAAGATGTTGAGTGCTTCGTCCCGCTCCGGATCGATCGCCGGTGTCTTGGTGTCATCATCGGCGTTAGCGCCACCGACTACATCCGTATCACTATCCGCATCCGAAGCAGCGCCGGGATCAACTTTGGGAGAAGTGCCATTCTTCTTCGCCTCAGCCAATTTCCCGGGATACATGATCAATTGGAGATTCGGTTTATCAACGGTATCGAGTGTCACCCGAAAAATTCGCGGCTCCTCCTGATTCCGCGCCAGGCGTTCCTTCGAACGTGTTTCCTTACGTAGTTTGTCGTTCTGAGTTTCCTTTTTTCGCGCATCTTCGTTCAGCGAAATCCGATTCTCATCGAGCTTGTGACGCAAACGGTCGATGTCCTCCATCACGTAATGAAATTCCGGGTCGCCCTTAACTCGTTCCTCCGAGCGTCGCCGCAGTTGATCGATAAACAAAGAATGGCTGTCGGACCACTTCGTGTATCTCGCCTTCGCGACCTCGTCATAGGGCAGGGCGTTCTTTAGCGCGCCTTCGCCAAATTCCGGAAGATCGCTCAAGCTCGGCAGAACAATATCGGAAGTCACACCGTGCAGCTGCGTGGACCCGCCTGCGACTCGATAAAATTTTTGGATCGTCAATTTCAACGCACCGTCTTCATCGGAATGGCTGCCCAGGAGTGAAGCGAACCTCCCAATCGGCAGAATCGTCTGCACCGTGCCTTTGCCGAATGTGTTTTTGTCACCAACGACCACAGCGCGACCATAATCCTGGAGAGCGGCCGCGAAAATTTCGCTTGCGGATGCGCTTTGCCTGCTGGTCAAGACGACCATTGGTCCGGAATAGGCGATGCCCGGATCGGGATTGGCCGAGACCCTGATGCTTCCGTTATAATCTTTCGTCTGAACGATCGGTCCAGATTTCAAAAATAACCCCGTGAGCGAGAGGGCCTCTTCCAGCGAGCCGCCGCCATTTCGCCGCAGATCAATAACCAGACCGGCGATGTTTTCCTTCTTCAACCGTTTGAGCAATGCCAGCACGTCGCGGGTCGTGCTTTTCTGGTGCTTGTCCATGTCCGCGTAAAAAGAAGGCAGGGTAAGCCATCCGAGTTTGATGGGATCGCCGTTCTCGTCTTTCCTAATAATGATGTCGGCGCGAGCTTCCTGGTCTTTCAGCTTAATTTCATCCCGCACCAGCTCGACATTTTTCCGGTGCGACGGATCTGTTGCATCTGAGGGAATCACGAGCAAACGCACGTGTGTGCCTTTCTTGCCACGGATCATCTCGACCACTTTGTCCAACCGCATCTCGCGAACATCGACGTAATCGGCCGGGCCCTGCGCCACGGCACTGATCCGGTCGCCCACCTTGAGTCTGCCATCGACTTGCGCCGGCCCGCCGGCAACGAGGCTTTCAATTTTCGCGTAGCCGTCTTCCGAGCGGAGCATGGCGCCGATACCGACGAGTGAGAGCCCCATGTTGATGCTGAAATTCTTCATGTCGGCCTTGCTCAAGTATTCTGAATGCGGGTCGTATGCCTGAGCCAGCGCATCGAGAAAGAGCTTCATTTGCTCGTCCTTGTCTTCCTCATGGACGTTGCGGGCGAGGCGATCGTAGCGGCGCGCAACCAGTTGCGGAGCGGGTTCGATAGGATGTTCGCTCAAATGTTCCTGTAGGAGTTCGTTGCTAATCCGACCGCGCCAGAGTTGATCGGCTTCGGCTTCATCTTTTGGCCATGACGATTTTTGGCGGCTAAGTTCAACCGTCGCGTTGCCCTTGAAGTCGATCGGCTGCTTCAACAGCTCTTTTATTTTCGCGACACGATCGTCCATGCGTTTGGTGTAGAGAGCGTAAATGTCGAAGGCCGGCTTGAGGTTGCCGAGCAAGACGTCGCTGGCCATCGAACTGGCATACTTCGCATTCAGCTCGTCGATATCCTTCTGCGTAAAAAAGAGATGGCTGAAGTCGAGCATCTCCAGATACGTCTGTAGGAATTTTTTTGAAACGTCCTCGTTGAGCTTTTGCCGGGTGTAATGGCCCTCCTCCAAGAGGCGGCCAACCGACACCGCTACTGTTTCTCTCGACGCCGCCCTAGCTGGCGGAGCCGCGATTGTGGCCGTTAACAGGATGGCGCAAAGCGCCGCTGATCGTCGCAAAGATAATCTCATCGGTTAAAAAGGGCGTTTACCACACTCGCAGATTTCAGCAGGGAGCGCAAGATGATGAGATGAGACGGACATTACAAGATGAGACAACAAACGGACGCGAACATTCAAATATGACGAAAATTCTCGCGCCTTCGAAAGCAGAACCGGCCGGAAAGAGGAAGATCGAATGCCGGGGTTCGAGTCGGCGCATCATTATTTCAGCTTCGTCATTCGTCAATCGTCAGTCGTGCTTCGACATTATCCTGGTTCGTCATTAATTATTGTTAATGGCATCTGCGACCTATCAAACCTTTTGCGGCGGCATCTTCGAGACAAGTTGCTATCTGCTCAAAGCACCGGACGGCTGGATTCTCTTCGACGCACCCGAGGGTTCGTGCGATTGGGTCCGGTCACTCGGGGTCGATCCTAAACTTTTGCTTCTGACACATGGGCATGTCGATCACGTACAAGATGTCGCCAGGATTAAGCGACACTTTGATTGTCCAATAGGCTGTCATCCGCTCACTGCGCCGATGATTTCGGACCGGGAATTTTTTCGCAGCTTCGGTTTCGAACTGGAGATTGAACCGGCGAAACCTGATTTTCTGATCGAAGAAACGCCCAGTCGGGAATTTCTCGGCGCACAATTCCAAGTGCTCGAAGTTCCCGGGCATTGCCCGGGCAGCCTTTGTTTCTTTTTGCCCAAGGATCGATTGCTTATCGGCGGCGACGTGCTGTTTGCTGGAAGCATCGGCCGTGGGGATTTACCAGGCGGAGATATCGACGTGCTAGTGCAAGAGATCAGGAAAAAATTATTTCCGCTCGGCGATGAAGTTACAGTGCTCCCAGGGCACGGGCCGCCAACGATGATCGGAACCGAGCGTCGCACTAATCCTTTCGTCGGCATGGAGTAGCGCCAACCACTGGCGTCCTCTTGAAACTGAGACTCCGAGGCTGACCAATAACGCTAATGGAGACTTGGAGTTGAGCGACTACCGATCGAAGATCTATCGACTAACGTTCGGTTTAGCGGCGGTATATAACGTCGCATTCGGTGTCTGGGCTTGCTTCTGGCCAGGCGCTTTATTCGCGACGTTGGAGATGGCGCCTCCAAATTATCCAAGCCTTTGGCAGTGTCTGGGCATGGTCATAGGCCTTTATGGATTGCTGTACGCCCACGCCGCGGTCCGTCTGGATCGGGCAAAGCTGATCATTGCGATTGGACTGGCAGGAAAAATTCTCGGGCCGATCGGCATGTTCATGGCTGTTCGATCGGGTGAATGGCCATTACGCTCTGTTACGCTGATTGTGTTCAACGACTTTGTCTGGTGGCTGCCATTCACTCTGTTTCTTCTCGATGGCAAGCATATAGGCCGGGCGGTCCGGGCGAACGCGCCGTGGATCTGCGCCATTCTCAACGCAGTTGCCGCAATGGCGATGTTGTTCGTTCTGCGCGACGGGACTGAAGCGGTATCGAGCGTAACACAACGGGCGACCTACATAACGGGGCACGCCTTATTATGGCGCACGGGCTGGGCAGTCTGGATGATGGCAGGAATCAGTCTCGTTGCGTTCTTTGCCTGGTGGGGCGCGTGGATCTCATCACATCGGCTGGCTCTGATTGCGTTGGCAGTCGCTTTAGCGGGTCTCGTTTGTGATCTCTTTGCCGAATCGCTTCTCATCGGCTGGTTACCCGATCGAATTGATACGGTTGCGCCGCTGGCTGCTCTTCTGACCGGTGGCGCAGCAAATGGTCTTTATAGCGTCGCGGGAGTACTGCTTACTCTGTGCACCCCCGCATTGCGCGGCGCATTCCGCGCATTGGCATGGGCAGTCTGGGCAAGCGGCTTTGCTCTAACGATCTTTACCATCTCCGGCTCTGTTTCTGGCATGGTGATTTCGACAGCCGCTTTGATGACATTGCTGTGCCCATGGATTGCAGCATTTGGATGGCAACTTACTCGAGAAAAAACAGAGCGGGCCCGCGCTCTCCCGTTACACGCTTAGATCAGACGAGCCTAGATCGGCGAGAACAGAAGCGAGCGGCTTGAGGTCCTCGATCGCCCCCACGATCCCGCGCAGCGACCGCATCGCTCTCGGAATGTATTGCAGGAAATGCTCGTGTCCCCTGACCAAGCCCAGAAACCCATAAGCCCCCAGCGCCTGCATCATGCGTTGCATCGCGCATAGTTGCAGTGTGTCGTCGAATTGCCCGTTAACTCTGCGCCCGTTTTCCGTCTGTTTTTGCCGGTAATAACCGGTCAACTCAGATCGCTCTGCGGCTGAAAGCTCGACATACGGATCAAAAAGCAATGATGCCAAGTCGTATTCAGCCAACCCCGGTCGCATTCCTTGAAAATCAATCAGCTTAGCCTGCCCGTTCTGGATAATGATATTTTGCGATTGAAAATCGCGGTGAACCAAAACCCTTGGCAAACTTGCAAGGCGTTTTGCGATTTCGCGCAAACTGGGAAGAGCTGCCAGCTCCTTGCGTTTTGACTCGCTGATCCTGAAAAAGCGGCCGAGGCAATTGTTGAAAAAGTAACGCTGTTCCCAGCGGTAAAGGGCGGCGTTAAACTCGGCGGGCAAATGCTCCTTCATTTCCACGCACACAGACTCCGGCAGGCGATGGAGTTTGATAATTTCATCGAGCGCTGATTCGTAAAACGCTCGGCGGACTAGCCAGCTGTCGTGCCGATAACTGTAGACGTCCTGCTCACCCAAGTCCTCGATCCAAATGAGGCCTTCAGTTCCATCGTGAAAATAAATTTTGGGGACCCGGATTCCGTGGATGTCGAGAAATTTCGCGATCTCGACGTAATGCCGATTCTCGTCGCGCTCCAGATTGTACTTAACCAGGATCAGCGTCTGGTTCGGCGAGCAACGAATCCGATAAAATTTTCGATCGGACCCGCCTTTTTCGATTGGGCGAATCTTTACATCGGTTACGTCCAGCAGCGGAAAATGCATCCGTGTTCGGCGGAGAAGAAATTCGGTCCTCATACTAGATGTCGCTGTTACGATGAATGCCGCCGACCTTTTTTTCGGAGCGGACAATACAACCGTGAAGCTGACTTTTGGAAGCAATTTGTGCATCCGGCCACAAAATTGTGTCTTCAAGGAGTGCGCTCGCGCCGACCTGGCAATTTTCTCCAACAACCGAGCAGCCGCGCAGCTGTGCGCTCGGATCAACGGAGGCTGACTTCGCGATGCGCTCAGGCCACTCCCGTGTTTTGATGTAATAAGGCGTCCAGTGTTCTCGCAAAATCGTACGATGCACGTCGAGATACTCAGCGCGCGAGCCAATATTGAACCATTTTCCGTCGTTCATTACCAGGCCGCCGATCTTACCACCTTTGCCTATCCAATCGGCAATAATCGGAATGAACGAAATTTTTTGTTGCTGCGGGATTTGCTGGAAAATCTTCGGATTCCAAACAGCGACGTTCGCGAAATCAAGATCTCCCGTCGTACCGTAACGATTCGCGATATCCACAACGTGGTGATCGCGGAGAGCCACCTCTGAAGCCAAACCTGTTTCACGCAATGCGAGCGTGACATCATTCCCGTGACGGAAATGTTCGTCGATTAAGGGCTGCAGGTTAATGTCGGTCAAAATGTCGCCGCTGTAAGTCAGGAATGGATCGCCACCGAGATAGCGTTCCGCATTCTTGATCCCGCCGCCCGTCTCAAGCAAATCCGGCTCGTGAATCAGCGTGATTGAATGCCCCGCGTAACTGTTCTCGGCAAAAAAAACCCGAAACAGTTCCGGAAGCCTGTGGGTGTTGATGATGAACCTGCTCACTCCGGCGTCTATCAAATGATCGAGCGCGAAAGTGATCAGCGGTTTTTGACAAATCGGTACGAGCGGTTTGGGAAGGTCATCAGTCAACGGACGCAAACGGGTGCCGCGTCCGGCGGCCAAAATGAATGCCTGGGTGATTTTGTTCACGAGCAAAAAATTAGAGATTCCTCGACTTCGCTCGGAATAACAAGAAAAGCGACCGCAACTGAGTTCCGAGGCCAGCATCGAGAACGAAAGCTCGAATGATTGTGTTCATCGCACGAAAGACTCAGTTAAGGCCGAAGCAAAACTGTTTGAAGCGCGATCAACTCAATCGCGTGGAATTTCCAGCGAATCCGTCACGCGCAATCTGTTCACAACAAGGTCGTCGATTTCCAGATGCTTGATTTTCGCTCGACCAATGACAAGGCGGCCAACGGCAACGACGCCCAATGCAAGCGCTCCAATTGCCAACGCGCCAAGCGTGAAAGCTCCGATGCTCTGCGCTCCGATGGCCAACGCGCGGATGCGCATTGACTCGAGATCATTCGGTTCTGCCTCGTGCATGCTGTGGTAAATTGTCCGCGACCTTGATCCACGATATTCGATCCTCCGTCCAGATATGGTCGGCTGGAACAACGATTTTGGGCTGATCGAAAGTGGCAACAGTGACGTCGATTTCATCAGCATCGGCTTGGCTCGTGAAAGTTAGTGCGCTGCCGCACGCGGCGCAGAACGAGCGGAGGCGCCCGGTCCATGCAATTTCGCGCGGTTTGCCCTTGGTAAATTGAAAATTGTCCCGCCGAAACGAAGCCCAGGTCACAAACGGGGCGCCGGCACTCTTGCGACAATCTTCGCAATGGCAATGGGTGACGTTGTAGGGGGCACCGAGGCCTTCGTATCGAATAGCGCCGCACAAGCAACCGCCGCGAATGGTCTTTGGCTCCGTTTCCATCACTAATTACAGGGCAACCGAGCGGTTACTCAGTAACGCTAGTAGGTCAAGTTAGGACCAGCGGAACGCCGCCAACTGAATCGCTGCCAGGGAAGCTCGCGCTGCTGTAAATAAAGCGTGCGCGTGCCAAAATCGATGATGCCGTGGTGGCGGCGCAGCGTTTCCGCACCAAGCAGGCCGGCAACCGGCGGCGAGCCTTCCAACAAGCCGTCGTGAATTAATCCTTCCATATCGATCACGCCTACGTCCCTGCCCGTGATGTTGACCGAGCCCACTGACAGTTTGCGAATCCTCGCCACGCGCAGGCCACGCTCCTTCAGGTTCACGGCCGAAGAACTATACTGCGTCTCGCGGGTGGCAATTCGCATTCGCCTGACGAAAGAACGATGCAAGAGCGTCGCGAACGAACCCGTGTCGACCATGAACTTGGCAGGTTTGCCATTGATCGAACCATTCACATACAAATTAAAACCGTCGCTTACTTGAATCGGAACAGCTTGCAATCCGCGCCGGTCGAAACCAGGAACACCACCCAAAACATCGGGGTCGGTCTTTAAGATGAGCAACTGCCGTTGACAATCCAGCACCGCCTGGGTTGGAAAAAGGATATCCGCTCCAATGATTCCGTCGATTTGCTCTTCGTGAACCAGTCGCGCCGCGCGAGCAGAGTTGCCCAGATCGACAGTAACCACTGGTTCATCGATCAAGGTTAGCCCTCCGAGCCGTAGCTCGCGCGCCATGGCTACATTGTTGAATGCGCCGTTGATCTGAATGCGCGCAGGCAGATTCGACTTGGCGGTGATTGGTTTGAGCCGAAAATAATTGCGACGATTCACAGCGATTGCGCTTACCGGCGCACCACTGTCGATGGTGAGCCACGCCTCTTTGCCGTTGATAAAAGCGCGCACCATCAAATGATTTTGCCGGGAGCGCACCAGCGGAAGCGCTACAAAGTGGGTGTCTGCGCGCGCGTAAGTGACCTGCGGCATGGCAGCCAATTCGGCAACCAGCACCACTGCAGCGGACGAAATCGACAAAAACGTCCGCCACAACCGCTGCTGGCTTGAACAAGTCACGGGGCGTGAGGTTAACACGGTTCCTTTTACGTGAAAGTAATTTCGCGTTTCTGTGATCGACGGCTTGGCCAAGATAGACCGATTGTTTTGTCATTGCGCAGTACGCCCGAGTGATGATTTACTCTCCGCGAAATGCAACCGGCTCAAATGACGACGCCGATAACTGAAACGCCCGGAGCCGACCAAAAATTCGTCAGAGGACTCGGCCTGCTTGATTCAACGATGCTTGTTGCGGGCTCGATGATCGGCTCTGGAATTTTTATTGTTTCCGCGATCATCGCACGGCAGGTCGGCTCACCCGGTTGGCTGCTGATTGTTTGGATCGTGACCGGTTTACTGACGCTGATGGCGGCACTGTCGTACGGCGAACTGGCAGCGATGATGCCGAAGGCTGGTGGCCAATACGTTTACTTGCGCGAAGCATACAGTCCGCTGTGGGGTTTTCTCTACGGCTGGACACTCTTTTTAGTGATTCAAACCGGCACGATCGCGGCGGTGGCCGTCGGCTTTGCGCGATACAGCGGCGTGCTTATCCCTTGGTTTTCTGAATCCAATTATCTGATCTCGCCGATCCGTCTTGGTGGCTGGTTTAGCGGCTACGCTGTTTCACTTTCTACCGCGCAGTTTCTCGGTCTGGCAATGATCGCGCTGCTGACCTTCATGAACACGCGGGGATTAAATCTTGGCAAGCTCGTACAAAATGTTTTCACAACGGCCAAGACAGGTGCGCTCATCGCGTTGGTCGTGCTGGGAATCATCGTTGGTGTGAAGTCCGGAGCCGGTGCAGAGAACTTTCATGACTTTTGGACCTTGCGAGGCGGGTTGCAGGATGTGGGAGCGGGACTTACCGCCGCGACCGCATTCGGTCTCTTTGTCGGCATCTGCGTAGCACAGACCAATTCTCTTTTCTCCGCCGATGCATGGAACAACATCACGTTCATCGCCGGAGAAGTGAAGGAACCGCGGCGCAATATACCGCTGGCGCTCGCCTTCGGCACGCTTCTCGTCATCGGACTTTATTTGCTGGCGAACGTCGCTTATCTGGCAACGCTTCCGTTCGCCTCGATTCAAAATGCGCCAAGCGATCGCGTGGCATCGGAAACGGCCAACGTAATTTTTCCCGGCGCCGGCGCGACGATCATGGCAGTGGCGATTATGGTTTCCACGTTCGGCTGCAATAATGGATTGATCCTCGCCGGTGCGCGCGCCTATTATGCGATGGCGCGCGACGGTCTTTTCTTTCGGCGCGTGGGGGAGTTGAATAAGAACCATGTCCCCGCATGGGGCCTGATCATTCAAGGAATTTGGGCAGGAATCCTCGTTTTGCCACGCACCGTGAAGACCGACGGAAGTTACGGCAATCTTTATGGAAACTTGCTCGACTACGTAATCTCTGCGGCGCTGATTTTTTACATTCTCACGATCGCAGGAATCTTTTTGCTTCGCTGGAAACGCCCTGATGCCGAACGTCCATATAAAGCGTTCGGATATCCGATCGTTCCCATTCTGTACATCATCGGCGCCGCCACAATTCTTCTAGTTCTTTTCATCTATCAAACCGCAACCACGTGGCCCGGGCTGATTATCGTGTTAAGCGGGGTGCCGATTTATTTTTTCTGGAAACTTGCGAGGAAAAAATCACAGACGCAAATAAGCGCTGACTGACTAGTTCCGCATACCAACTCGGCATTTTGAACTAAAGGAGGGAACGCATGGCAAAGTTATTTGCGAAGAAACCGGTCGATCGCCTAATGGAAGAAGCGCGGGAAGTCGGCGAGCACAGCCTAAAGCGCTCTCTGGGGCCAGTAAACCTCGTGGCGCTTGGCATTGGCGCGATTATCGGTGCCGGTCTTTTTGTTCGCACCGCGGCGGCTATTGCGGATAGGGCGGGCCCCTCCGTTGTTCTTGCATTTGTCGTAGCGGGTATCGGTTGCGCGTTTGCCGGTCTCTGTTACGCGGAATTCGCTTCCATGATTCCAGTTGCTGGAAGCGCCTATACTTATTCGTATGCAACGATGGGCGAATTCGTCGCCTGGATCATCGGCTGGGATTTAATCCTCGAATACGCGGTCGGTGCGGCGACCGTGGCCATTGCCTGGAGCGAATACGCAAATCGCGTGCTCGACTGGTTCGGTTTGCGGATACCGTACCAATGGGCGCACTCGCCTTTTGAACACGACATCACGAGCGGTGTTCACGGGATTATCAACATACCGGCCGTGTTCATCCTGCTATTACTGACGCTACTCCTGATTCGCGGCACGAAAGAATCGGCATTCGTCAACGGGCTTATCGTGATCTTGAAGGTGAGCATCGTGTTGCTCGTGATCGGAATCGGGTGGCACTTTATAAATCCGGCCAACCATACCCCGTTGATTCCAGCGCCGACCACTTACGTCACACCGCAAGGCATCACCCACTCATATGGAGGAATTCTCGGGATACTCGGTGCCGCGGGCGTTGTGTTTTTCGCATACATCGGCTTTGATGCCGTCAGTACCGCGGCGCAAGAGGCGCGAAACCCAAAACGCGATATGCCCATCGGCATTCTGGGTTCTTTGGTCGTCTGCACGATTCTTTATGTGCTCTTTTCGTACGTGTTGAGCGGCGTTGCGACTGTGCAGGACTTCCGCAGCGCTGGCCGTGAAGCTTCTGTTGCGTTCGCGATCACCAAATACATGACCGGCTATGAATGGCTGTCTAAGTCTGTGACAGTCGCGATCATTGCCGGCTTCTCATCCGTGATTCTCGTGATGCTGCTTGGGCAATCGCGCGTTTTTTATTCGATGAGTCGCGACGGATTGGTTCCGAAAGTCTTCTCCGATGTGCATCCAAAATTTAGAACGCCATACAAGTCCAATATTCTCTTCTTCTTATTCACTGGAATTTTCGCGGCGTTCATCCCCGAGGACATCGTCGGCGAGATGACCAGCATCGGAACGCTATTTGCATTTATTCTCGTTTGCGCCGGAGTTTGGATCATGCGCGTCTCGCGTCCTGATTTGGAACGCGGGTTTCGCGTACCGGCTGTACCGATTGTTTCCACGCTCGGCATTATAGTTTGCGGCGCGATGATTTACGGTCTCGGCTGGACGAATTGGATGCGGCTGCTTGTTTGGCTTGTGATCGGCCTGGTCTTTTATTTCAGCTATGGCAAACATCACAGCCATATCAATGCGCCGCCGCCAGAAATGCCCGAAGGCATTCAGCTGATGCGGTAAGAAACAGGTTTAAGATCCAGCCGAGGTCCAGTCGAACGCGCGCGACGGACTTGTTGGGTCCGGCCCAAGAAGCGTTTCGGCACGTCTCTTGAGTTTTTCGCGATCAATTTGGTCGAAAGCGCGCCGTGCATCGGCGAGTTCGGACAGCGCGACGCCTGCCCGCCTGAGAATTTTGCCCTCTTCGGGAGATAACTTTTCAGATCTTCCGCTACTTACTGCGCGCGTTTGAAATCGGGAGATCACGGTGGCCAATGCATCGTTGTTCGCGGCTCCAAACAAATCCACAAGTTGTTGAAACCTGAGATGGAACGGGATCGTAGCAAGATCCACATCCTCGGCTTCGGATATTTCCGCGGGCGGGATCACAATCTCACTCGACATCGCCACTGAACGCCAGACGTCAGCGGGCTGGTAATATCCGATCTCAATGAGACAAGCACGATGCCGTTGCGACATTGTTATATAATGCATTCCCGCCATGGGTTCGATAGCCGCTTCTTTTTCCTCCAGACCGTCTGCACAATGAATCCGGAGATGAACCTGTCGATCGACAGGCGCGGCATTTTTGAAAATCGATGGCCAGTCAACATTCCAATATGCGAAAATTGTCCAAGGGTCGCGCGCAATGGCGAGAAGACGCGGTGAACCATGAAGGCGCGGCAGTCCTAAGCCATTGCCCAAATCGTGTGACTCCTCGGTTTCCGCGAGAGACACAACCGGCTTCCTGGAAATGTGGAATGTCTGTCTCGCCTTCATCTTCTACAACGTGGCTCGAATCGACAAAAGACCAACACAGATTTCTCTGCTGAAAATTCGATTACAAACAATCCATCTCGGTCCTTTTGGAACTTTTCCGCGCCTTTTTTTGCGTTTAACGCATAGTTCTCGTCTGATCGAGAAAGGCATGAGCGCAAAAATCATCGGTTTCGAAGAACTTTCGGAGCGCAGCAAGCAGTTGCACGCTGCCAGGAAAAAACTGGTAGCGACAAACGGCTGCTTTGACTTGCTGCACGTCGGACACGTGCGCTACTTACAAGCCGCACGCGCGCTCGGCGATTTGTTAGTGGTCGGCTTGAATAGCGACCGCTCGGTCCGCGAATTAAAAGGAAAGGGACGTCCGATTACCGCTGAGCGCGATCGCGCGGAAATCCTCGCCGCTCTACAGTGCGTAGATCTCGTCACAATTTTTCCCGAACCGCGAGCGACGCAGTTTATTGCCGCAAGCCACCCTGCCATTTATGTGAAAGGTGGCGACTACACCTCGGAAACACTCAACGAAGAAGAGCGCACACTTTTGAAGGAGATCGGCGCCGAAATTCGCATTATTCCATTTGAAGCAGGCTATTCGACTTCGCGCCTGCTCGAACAGATATGTAAGAGCGGGCCTTGAAAGTTGTGACGCGCTTCCCGTATTCGATGTCGATATATCGCTGGAGCTCAGGATGAATAAGTGAAACGGTTGCCAATTGGAATTCTTGGGTCAGGAAAAGGAAGCAACTGCCGGGCAATTCTCGAGCGTATCCGCTCAGGCGACCTGGCAGCGGAAGCCCGTGTTATAATCTCGGACGTCCTGCATGCGCCAATCCTCGACATAGCGCGGGAGTTTTCCGTTGCTAACGCATTCTTGCCGCCTGGCCAACTTCGCACCCGGTTAGAGCCGGAAGTGGAAAACGAGCTCGCAAATATGTTACGCGAGGCCCGTGTTGACCTCGTGGTTCTCGCTGGCTTCATGCGTGTGCTGCATGCTCCGATGCTCAAAGCGTTCCCACGACGTATCATCAATATCCATCCATCGCTTCTGCCTAAATTTCCAGGACTCAAAGCTTGGAAACAGGCGCTCGCGGCGGGCGAAGAGGTCAGTGGTTGCACAGTGCATTACGTGGATGAGAAAATCGATCACGGTCAGATCATCGCTCAGCGTGAAGTGCGGATCCTGCCTGATGACACGCCCGAAAGCCTGCATGCGCGGATTCAAATCGCCGAGCGCGAGTTGTACCCGGC
>Ga0137412_10001241_pt1 | contig 19512 bp, 19 predicted proteins | sample CZODoug2_1_16fun_FD_122160 | JGI IMG/M metagenome (GOLD analysis project Ga0137412, IMG submission 122160) | Vadose zone soil fungal communities from Angelo Coast Range Reserve, California, USA - CZODoug2_1_16fungal (Hybrid Assembly) | ecosystem: Environmental > Terrestrial > Soil > Vadose zone...
AAGAGTCCACTTGAAATTCTGAGCAACGTAGAAGAATTCTTCGAGGCCAGATTGTGCGGCGCGGGCGCCCTCGCCCGCGAAAGCTGACAGTCGGTCAGCCGCTAAGATTTTCCCTTAGCCCCGCCGTCTTGGGCAGATGCCTTCTTCACCTCGACTGGGCCGCCGTCGTCCCCGGCGCTCCAGGTGCCGACAAGCTTGTCCTCGGTCAGGCGCAGGGAGAGGATGCCTGGGGATCCACCGGCGTCGAAGTCGACCATGACCGCGTCGCCTTTACGGGAACCGCCGGTGATGGTGAAATTTCCGTGCGATGACTGGATCTCTCCGGAGAGCGCGCCGTCCTTCTCGGTCAGGTCGAGGGTCACGGTGATGACATCTTCCGCTTTGTTCTTGGCCGTGCCTTCGTAGCGGCCCGTCGAGTTTGCTTTGCCAGCGCCGCTCTTGCCCTGCTGAGCCAGAGCGACGCAACAAAGGACGAGCATCAGGCACGAAACGAGCAACCGGCCATTCGAGAACACTCGACCCGCTTTAGCAAAATTCTTTTGTGACATTCTGAATTACACTCCCTTCGCTACCATCTTTCCCGATTCGTCCCGCTCGACATACGCCCACGGCGTCTTCGGATCGTGCGTGAATACCGTCAGCCACTTCTCCGGGATCGCCTGAGCATAATACCGCTTCCTGCTCTCAATCGTCTCCAAAGGATATAGATCGAACGCCATTCCCCAGCTGATGTCAATGTGGGCGGTGGTCGGGATCAGGTCAGAAATGTAACACGCCGTTGGGTGCCCCATATCCCGCGTTGTTGGCGAGATGTGGGGATTTTTGCCGGGGCTCCCAACGATCACACCAACCATGCTAGCCGTGTGTCCGGGAAAAGTTTTCACTGAAATGCCAGGAACGATTTCTTCTCCGCCCTTCAGCAGAGTCATCTGCCCACTCGCCACCAGAGGATCGTAGTTATCCGGCAGGTAGCTAATAACATCTCGTTCGCTGGGATGCCGGGCGACTCTCGGGCCGAGATCGTGCGGATGGCGACCGATTTCCGCGCCATCCGAGACGTTGAACTCGCGCTCCACGTGCCGGTGGTCGGCGACGCCGTCGCCCCGTTCATGGCACCCCCCGACACCGACCCTGCCGCGCTGCGCGCGGTGGACTCGCTCCTGGTACTTCCCAGTGACCCGGCGGCGGCGACCGAAGAAATCCTGCGACGACGGGAGGAGGGCGGCTTCACCTACTTCATCATCGGCGCCAACGCCGCTGATGCGCTCGCTCCTGTCGTCGCCGAGCTGGCCGGACACTGAACCGCAGAACGAATAGCCGTTGCGGGCGAATCGGCCGCGCCTTGGTTGGCTCTGGGTCAGCCGTTGGTACCAGCACGTTGGCGTTGGCGGTAGGCCGCCGCTTTGGCCCGGTCGCCACAGCCTTTCATTCCGCACCAGCGTCGGAGTTGACCGCGGGAGCGATCGATGAAGGGGCGGGTGCAGGTGCTGTCGGCGCACCAGTGCAGCGCGTTCTTATCGGGGCTGGCGCAAAGGTCGAGGCAGTCGCGGGCGAGGACGGCTAGAACGGCATTGAGGCTGCCCGTCCGGTGCAGGCCATCGTCGTCGAGGTAGGGCACGGGTGGAGCCAGTGCGGCGGCCGCGTTGACCAGAGCGCGGTCAGCCGCGTCCGGCGGGCGGTGTTCGATGAGGGCCGCGACCATGCGATACAGGGCCTCTCGAAGCGTTTTGGCGGCGCCGAGGCCGGCAGGCCCGATACGGGGCGGCGCATCGACGATCCCGGCCAGCACAATCCAATTGCCCAGATCCGTCGCGGTCTGCAGTTTTTCGTCATCGATCGCGCCGCGCCCGGCAAGGGTCGGCAGAAAGTTGAGTACGGGCCGGTCGGCGATGAAGTCGAATCCCACGTCACCAGTTTGACCGGTGACGCATCCTTGTGCAAGTGTGGGTCACCACTTAAACCGGTGACGACGAGAGGTGGTCGGGGTGACGCGCGACGCACGGTCGGATCACCGGCCCCGGATCCTGGCCCACTACCTAGCCGCCGCCGTGGCCGCCCGCCTTGCGGATGAGGGTGCCCGGGTCTGCCTCGTGCTGCTCGCCTTGCGGCAGACGGGAAGTGCGGGCGTGGGTGGCGCGATGATCGCTGCGCTGCTGGTGCCCCATGTGGTGGCGGCACCATTGGTCGGCGTAGTGATCGACCGGGCCCGCCATCCGCGCTGGCCACTCGCAGCTATGGTCGTGATCTTCGCGACCTCCCTGCTGCTGGTCGCCCTATTACTCGGGCAGGCACCACTCGGGTTGGTCTTCGCCATCCTGCTTGTCGGCGGCTGCTGCGGTCCGGCGATCACCGGCGGATTGACCAGCCAACTGCCCGGTCTGGTCGGCGCGAACCGGTCCCCGCGCGCGTTTGGGCTCGACTCTTTCTTCTACAACGTCGCCAGCATGGCCGGCCCCGCAATCGCCGCCGTCACCGCCGCCACCGTGAACCCGATGATCGCTCAATGCGTGCTGGCGGGCTCCGCCGCGCTGGGCGCAGTCGGGATTGCCACGCTGCCCATCGCGGCCCATCAAACCCAGTCTGGGAAGGCGCGACCGAGCCTGCTCAGCGGGGCGCGGGAGATCATGCACCAGCCGAGGCTGCGCATCGTGACGATCACCAGCACGCTCGGCCAGATCGGTCCCGGCGCCCTGCCCGTCGTCGCGGCCGTCCTGGCCACCTCCGTGGCCAAACCCGCCAGCAGCGGGCTATTGCTAGCAACGATCGCCGCCGGATCACTCGTCGGGTCCCTGCTCTGGACGTGGCATCCGATCGCGGCGCATCGGGCACCGCTGGTGACAACCGTTTCGATGATCGGCATTGGAACACCGATCGCGGCAGCGGCAGCCACTCCGTCGCTGGCCGCCGCCGCTGTGCTCTTCGGGGTGTCAGGCATCTTTATCGGCCCGTTCGGCTCAGCGTTGTTCACCGCCCGCAATCAGTACGCCACCGAAGCGAACCGCACCCAGGTGTTCACCATCGGCGCCGGTCTCAAGGTCACCGCGTCCGCCCTCGGCGCGGCACTGATCGGGCTGGTCACCACCATGCCCGTCAATGCCTTACTGCTGCTCGTCGCCAGCAGTCCCATCCTGGCCGGAACCCTCGGCACCGTGCTCCTGACCCGACACCCGACCGCTCGCAACAGCCGCCACGTCCATGAACCGAGACCCGCTAGCCTGCCGCGGTCCAGCCAGATTGGCGGATTCCTTGACTTCTGGCGGTCGAATTGCGGATTTGCCGGAGTGCGCTTATCGCTGCCCGCCGCGGCAAGGCGGGTGACGTCAAACAATTCCGGGTCGATGAACGTGCCGAGATAGCGCCGCACGACTCCCGGGAAGACGTAGTCGCGACCATTTATCTTCAGCCGACCGATCGCCGGCGCGTGCAACCACCTTCTGTGGGGTTTGATCGAATGGCCGCCGCGCCGGTCGTGGCGCGTATCGATTGCGTCTATGGGCGGGTGCCCATCCACGAATAGTCCGGGTTGGTCGACCGTACGGTCTTCGCCACAGCGGCAAGTTGGTCTTTGATTGCAGGGTTGGTATCTGCCGACAGGTGCGCGAACATTCCACCGGCCAGCGGCACGGTGACCGCACCGGTCTGCACCGGATTTCGGTCAAAGGTGAAGTCCATCCCATCGCCGGGCATAGCATCGCCCGACCAGCCCGATCTGGTGCCGGACACGTTGACGATCATGTCCGTGCATACCGAGCAAGACACTGGTGCACTCACCGTCGTCGCTTTCTCGACAATGGAATTGGCTACCCGCAACGCGGTCGCCGGCATATCGGGCAAACCTCGGACATCAACGGAGAGCCAGTGTCCGGCGCTCCAGTGCACGATGATGACGTAGTCGTCGCGGCCGCGGGAGTGATCGGCCCATGCTTGTCCGGAGTGTCCGGCGATGGTGACCGGCATCGGCGTACCGGCCTGGGGTAAGACAGGTTCCTTCGCTGGTTGATCGGTCACTTCTACGAACGGGATGGTCCCGGGCGTTTTCGACCAGGTGCGGGTCGTTCCCCAGGTGGGCGTATCGCCGCCCAGCAGGAACAGGGATCGACCGGTCTCGACCAGTCCGGCTGGCATCCAGGTCGGCGCGAGCGTGGAGGTGTTGAACGGCACCGGCTTGGTCGATGCGGTCGCACCCGGCGGCACCGCATGCCGCGCCGCCCGGTGCTGCATCGTTGTCGGGACCGCGACCGCCACCGCCGCGACCGCCACCGCCGCGGCACCCGCCGTCGCGACCCGCCGGTGCCGGCGCCGGGCGATACCACGGTTGATGCCGATCATGGCCGCGGCCACGTCCGGGGTGGCGTCAGCTTCTTCGGCGGACAACAACGCGTGGATGTCCTGATCGATATCATTCATCGTGACTCCTGAAGATCGTTGTTCTGCATACCGGCCCGCAACTGGGCCAGCGCCCGCGACATCTGTGACCGCACCGTGCTGACCGTGCAACCCATCAACTCGGCGATCTCGACATCGGTGAAACCCTCGTAAAAGCGCAGCACCACCACCGCGCGCTGTCGCGGCCCTAGCGATGCCATCCGCTGCCACAGCTCCGAGTGTTCAATACCCTCGTGGCTGGACTCCGGAGTTGGGCGCTCGGGCGGAGCACTGAACGACACCAGATTGCGCACGCTCCACCGGCGCCGCCACGACACATACGCGTTGACAATGGCCCGCCGTATGTATTTCTCTGGCATGTCACGGCTTTCGATATGCGACCACCGACCATGCACCCGGATCATCACGTCCTGCACGATGTCCTGACCAAGTTCTCGATCACCGGTCAGCATGATGGCGTAACGCAAGAGAGCATGTAGCCGCGCCTCGGCAAATTCCTCAAACGTCACCCGCGTCTCCTTCAGTCCCCCTATACACGCGGTCGGCGCCGCAATTATTGCAACCAGCCAAGATAAATCCGTCCCGACCGGCAACGCGCCGCTCCGGCAGGTCAATGAGCCGACTGAACTCGAGGAATCACGGCCCCGCCGTCCGTAGCAGGCGGAGCGGTCGACGGCGGGCATTCGATGACAACCGCCGCGCGACTCGACGCGATCGCGCGGCAGCTGGTACCTGCTGGCCGGCACACCCGCCGTCGGCCACTATGGCGGCATGAGTCGACGGTTTACCGGCTGGCCAACAGCCGCATTCGATGTCCTCCTCGAACTCGACGGCGACCCACCCGCAGCGGTACGCCAACGATGCCGGAAAGACCGCGAGCGGCTGGTCCGAACACCGATGATCGCGCTCCTGCAAGACCTGGCCGACGCCGACGAGTCCTACGACGACTTCACCGTTGAGGGATTCGTTTCCCCGTACTACGGCCGGTGGCAACACCAATACGCCACGATCCGGATCGCCCGGAACGTAGGCATCGGCATGGCATTCGACCTCGACGGCCTACACATGAGCGGCAGCTGGTGGACCGCCGACGCCGGCCAACTTCAGCGATACCGAACGGCGATCGCAGATGACCGCAGCGGTACCGAACTCGCTGACATCCTGCAGGTCCTCCAGGAACGCGATCGCCAGATCACCGGCACCATCATGAAACGGATGCCACGCGGCTATCCCACTGATCATCCCCGCGCCAACCTGCTCCGGTATCGGACCCTGGTCTCCCAACTCCCACTCGGTTGCGAGGACTGGCTGCACACCCCTGAGGTCGTCGAGCACGTCCTAGCCGCCGCCGCGGAACTACGACCCTTCACCTCCTGGTTCGCCACCCACGTCGCTGCCTAACGGTCGCGGCCAAGGGAAACATGAGCTGCTGGCCACTATTGACGGAAATGCGGATGTCAGTGTCGTGCTGCGCAGGCGGTATCAGCCGTTGGGAGTTGACCGGAGAGTAGATAGGAATCCACTTTGTCATCGACGCAGTTGTTCCCGTAATTCGCGTACACCGCGTGGATCGCCGCACCTCGTAGGGTAAGGAACCGCGATCCGGTCATCATGCGGTGCAGCGCGCGGGCGCCCTGGTACGGAGTTCGGGTATCACCTGTCGAGTTCACGATCAGCGCCGGCGCCGTATTGTGCACCTGGGTCGGCGTCTCCACCGGTCGGGGCCAGAACGCGCAGGCCGTGACGTTGTTGAGCAGCGGACCCAAGGCGTTCGCCCGATTGCGTTGGATCGCACTCCAGTAATAGTCACGATTGTGGGGGGCTGCGACATCACCACACAGAATGGCGGCCTGCGCACTGCCGGTGGCCGATTCCGAGCCGGTCAGGAAAAATGTGAGCGTGTCGGCCAGGTCCGGATTCGGTGTCACGGTTCGCCCCTCAGCTGCTTTTAGGAGCGGCTGCATCGCATCGGCCAGCGACGCTCGTGGTGCGTCGCGGTCATCGCTGAGACCATTGAAGAGCACGGTCTGCGCGATTGCGTCGCTGACCCGAAAATCGCCTACTTGTAAGGGCTTCTTAGCTGCGCTTTTGACGATGCTGTCTATCGTGGACAGGACTGCAACGCGGGTGTTGCCCAGGTGGTAGGTGCCGTTTCGATCCGCCACCCAGCGGGCCCAGCTGCGCAGCGCGGTCTCGTTGCTGGCGTCCATGTCCGGGAACATTTGGGGCCCGTAGCGCGTCGGGTCAAGGGCGCTGTCCAGCACAACCCGATCGGTGTGTCCGGGAAAGAGTTGCGTATAAACCGCACCCAGATAGGTGCCGTACGAATAGCCCAGATAGGAAATCTTCTTCTCACCCAAAGCGGCCCGGATGACATCCATGTCCCGGGCGGTATTCCGAGTGGTGACGAAAGGTAGTACGCCGCCGTGTTGCCGCCGGCATTTGTCCGCCAGCCCACGCTCGAACCGGGCCGCTCTGTCGAAGCTTGTCCGATCCGGTCCCGGCCCGCGCATCATTGAGCCGGTGGGCCAGTGGCAATCCAGCGGAGTACTGCGACCAACGAACCGCGGGTCCATGCCAATCAGGTCGTATCTGGTGCCCGCGGTTTTCATCAATGTCCGCCAATCCAGCGGCATGTCCATGGCGATTGCCGCCGGTCCTCCGCTGTTGAGCATCATCGTGCCGATGCGGTGCGCCTTGTCGCTGGCCGGCAGCCGTGACATCGCCACCGTGATGGTCCGGCCGTCGGGATGGGCATAATCCAGTGGCACGGTCACGTTGGCGCATTGCGATCCGCCTTCGTCCAAGCGCTTTCCCAAAGTGTCGTCGGGCCCGAGTTGGCACTTCTTCCAGTGGATATGCTGCTGCATATAGCGGGCTAGCGCCGGCTGTGATCCAGGTGTGGCGGCGTACGCCGCACCGGCGGCCGTCAGTGACGCGCCCAGCACGACTGCGCCGGCGACGATTGCCATTATCTTTCCGTGGATCATTAATTCTCTCCGATGGTCGTGGTGTCTGTCGGTGCGGCGTTTTCGCAGAAGGCTGTCTGGACGAGGTTCCGAAAGGCCTTCTCGCCCGCGAGTGAGCTGGGTAGGGCGTTGGCGGCGATCGCCACCCGGCGTCCGGCAGACGATTCGCCGTCGAGGGCACGGAATCCGGGTATGGAGCCGGCGTGGCCTGTCCACGTGCCGCCGCAGCGCAGCGGTGTGGTGATCAGGCCAAGGCCATACCGGGCGCCGGGCCAGACCCGGTCCGGGTCGGCCTTGACGGTGCGTTCCATGTCTTTCAGTTGAGCTTTCGGGAGCAGTCGACCGCCGAGCAGCGCGCCGAAGAATGTGTTCATATCTCCCGTGGTCGATATCAACGCCCCACCGGCGCCGCCGAATGTGGTGTTGAGCGCGGTGACATCCACCTGCCGCACTTTTCCGCCATTAGTACGCGGGTCGTAGCCGCGCGGATGTGGGCCGCGGATCCGGGTCGAATCTCCGGGCCAATAGGTGTCCCGCAGCCCGAGCGGTCGGATGATGCGCCGGGCGACCTCGGATTCGATGCTGTGACCGGTAACTCTGTCGACGATCATTCCGGCGACAATGTAATTGGTGGTCGAATAGCTCCATGTCGTTGTGGGGTGCAGCATGTCGAGTGCCAGGTTGACGAGTTGGTGTGGGGCGAAATGGCGAAATCGCCAGGTCGAGAAATCGTCGAATGTCGGTGAGTCGGTGTGGTCGGCGAGGCCGCTCGTGTGCTGCAGGAGTTGACGGACCGTGATCCGCCGACCGTCATAGCCGTTTCGATTGATCAGCCCGGGTACGTACCGATCGATCGGAGCGTCGAGCGACAGGCGGCCTTCCGCGGCGAGTTGGAGGACAACGGTCGCGGTAAAAGTCTTCGTGACGCTGCCAATGCGAATCCGGTCATCGGCCCGCAGCATCCGGCCGGAGTCGATATCGGCCACGCCGCTGGTTCCGAACCAGCGTCCGCATTTCGGGTCGTCGATCTGAATCGACACTCCGGGTAGGTCGTAGGACTGGACGAGCCGCTCCAGGCCGTGCCGGGTGCCCGCATGAGTGCCGCAGCCGTGCTGGGCAGCGGGCGTTGCGGCTTCAGCCGACGTGGTAAGGCCGAGGAGCAAGGCCCCGGCGGTCAGTGCGGCTGTAGCCCAGCGGGTCGCGGTGCCGTCTCGGCGATCGGCTTCTGTCATGCGGATGACGCTAGGGAGGCGGCCGCGGCAAGACTGGCCCGTCGGCACCCGAATCGCGGTGGCGTGCGCGCCCGCATAGTGGTGGTGCTAGCCCCACGCCCCCTGCTTGGACCGGCAATCAGACATCTTCACGCTGCACGGGCCCACCTGCCTCCATCGCGGCATTATTGACTCGACCGGTCGTCGATGGCGGGTAAAGATTCAGGGATGAATTCACGACAGCTGATGAAGGACGACGGAATCGTCCGCATTGAGCACGCGTTCCCAGCCGATTTGGCTGACGTGGTCAGTGCTCTTATATGGGATGTGTTCGAGCGCGCCTTCGGTATCAAGCGTGATGATCCCGAGACTTGGAGCAGTGTTTACCAGAAACGCGCGCTCACGGGCATCGCTGGCTCGGCCCTGTTCGATGAGATGCTCACCGACGAGTTGGCTCATACGATCGATGCCGTCTTCGACGGTGCCAGTTGGGATTGGCCCGCCGGTTGGGGAGATTTCCTCATCACGTTCCCTAACGCCACCCGCTGGGGCTTGCCCCATAAAGGTTGGCATCAGGATTGGGAATTCTCGGTCGACTGCGATCCGATCCGGTTCTGTAAAGCTTTCGTATTTCTCACTGAGATAGCTCCCGCGGGCGGTGGCACGCTTGTTGTTCAGGGCTCACACCGACTCCGCGGCAAATATGAGTCGGGCCGAACCACCGATGTTGATGGTCACATCCTGAAGGGCTCCAGCAAACTGTACGAACACTGCCGCTGGCTGCGTGATCTGACCACCCCGGGCGATGCGACGCAGCGTCGCGCCCGCTTTATGGATACCGTCGAGGACGTCGACGGCATCCCCCTACGTGTAGTCGAATTGACCGGGATGCCCGGCGATGTCGTGGTAGTTCATCCGTGGCTGATCCACGCCGTGGCGCCGAACGCTGCCGAGACGCCGCGGTTCATGCGCGCCCCGGTGTTCACCGCCGCCAAAGACCTCAGCGATACCCGCTACCCGAACGACCCGCATCCGGCGTGAACCTTCGTCGTTCGCCGAGCGGTCAGCGATCACCACTCGTCGGCCACCCGCATCGGGTGGCTTTGGATATCTCGCAGGAAGTTGTCGCTGCGCGGACCGGTGGAACGGGTGAGCAGGACGTCAGCGGAGGTCCAGGTAGCGCCGTCTGGTCCGGCCATGATCGCCGTTCCGCCTGCGAGAGTCCAGCCGAGTCGGGTGTAAAAGTCAATCAGGCGGGGAGCGCAGGTCAGGACGCCGACATCGGCGCCGCTGCTGTCGATGTGGCTGACTGCGGCAGCGATCAGGCGCCCGGCCCAGCCTTCACCGCGGAAGGTAGGAAATGTCAGCACTGCGGTAGGGCTCTTGACCAGATACGGGGTTTTGTTGACAGTAACCGTGGTGGTGACGATTTCGACGTGGCTAACGAGTTGCGAGCCGCCAGCGTAGATCAGATGGTAGGGCGCCAGGTCGGAGCGTGATGTCCAGTCGCGGAAGCGGTTGGGCCCGGTGAATCCCTCGGGCCAGACGATCCGGAGGAACGACAGCACCTGGATCCGAATGAAGTCAGGCAGGTCGGCGTCGACGTACTCGCCGAACTGAATCGACACAGCGCGTTTCTCACTCATGGTCAAGAGAGTTGCATTCTGTCCATGCGAGTGCGAGATGTTTTCTGGCCGGCAGCGGATCCCGCTTCGAGACAGCGAAGATCGCCGTGTGATCGCGACCGATGGGGGGCGCCCACGCGCACCAGGGATTCAGCTGGGGCGCTCTGCGGGTTCTCCGCTCACGGCGTTCGGTCGCCCAGACGGCGTGAGCGTCGCGAAGATAGTCGATCCTGGGCACCCGGCGGACCAGGGTATCGGCGTCTCGGACCGGGATCTCCAGCCGACGACGCATCGGGGTCTCGCTGTATAGGTGTGTCGCACCGACTAATTGGTCGCCGTTAGGGCGGTGCGGTGGCTAGCATGCCGATTCGTGACTCTGTCCGACGTTGGGTTGGCGATGATGATCGCCGAGATTGCTCCGGGTGCCGCGACACGGCAGGTACGGCCTATTGGTGGCGGTTTGGCTTCCGCGACGTTTGCGGTGGAGACGACTGCGGGCGACCTTGTCGTGAAGCTCTTTCGACCGCACAGACGCGCGGAGGCGCCCCTCGAATGGGACCGGCTGATCTTCGCCCAACGGGTCGCTGGTGTTCCCATTCCGCAGCCGTTGGCGCTGGATGCCGACGGACGCTGGTTCGGCGCCCCGGCGCTGGTCATGGCCCGGCTACCGGGCCGCGCCGACGTCGCGCCGAGTGACCTTGATGGATGGCTTCAACAGCTCGCGCGTGCACTCGCCGCCATTCACCAGACCGACACCGCCGGCGCCGGTGGTGCCCTGCTGGGGGACCCGCCCCTGGGCCATTGGGGGATCGGGGACTGGAAACGACTGCAATCAGACCCGCAGTGGGAGTCCTCGACATTGATCGATCGATGTGTGGAGGCGATTCGGCGTCATCGTCTTAACCCGGTCAATGCACCGGTCTTGGTTCACGGTGACTTTCATCCCGGAAATGTCGTGTGGCGAGAGGGAACGCTGACCGGTGTCGTCGACTGGGCCGCGGCTCGACTCGGCGCACGCTGGTTTGAGTTCGCCCAATGTCGAGCAGGCATTGCGTTGCTTTTCGGTATGCGCGGAGTCCGGCGGGTGACCGAGCATTATCTGGAGGTTGTCGGCGAGGCGCCGGTAGACCTTCCCGTCTTCGATCTGATGGCTGGCCTGGTGGCACGGCAGTTCGGCCCGTCCGCGTGGTTGTCCTCCTACCGGCAGCAAGGTTGTACCGATACGCCACGACAGTTTGCGGCGCGGATGCCACCATTCCTGCGCCAAGCACTCGCCGAAATGGGCGCATAACCGAGCTCTATTTACACGTGTCCCCGGAGAAGGGCAGACGCGCCAGGCCGCCGGTAGCCCACGCATGCTGGTCGAGCGGCGGGTGCGATCTTGGAGTACGCGATAGCAGAATAAGGCAAAAATCCGGCCGTTGGCTGCATGGGCCGACAGCGCTTCCAGCGCCTAGCCTCGGGCTCAATCGCGGCGAATATCAGCCACTCGGCGAGCTGCGGGTGGTGCTGAACGCCGGTGTGGCTTACGCGCCACAGACAGTTTCGTGCAGGTGCGGCGGAGGAGGTGGGGGTGGCCCGGACCTCTGTCGTCCTATTGCCTGCTGCGGCAGCGACCGCTGCACCGACCCGGCGTCACCGCCGACGAGCACGAGAGTCGCTGACTGCATACGCATTTCTCGCGCCGAGCCTCTTCGGTGTGATTGCGTTCCTGCTGGCTCCCGTAGTCATCGTGGCGGTGGTCAGTCTGTTCCGCTGGAACCTGCTGACGTCGCCGACTTTTGTCGGGCTCGCCAATTACCGGCGGATGGCCGGCGATTCCAGTGTGTGGCAGTCGGTGCTGACGACGATCTGGTATGTGCTGCTCAGCATCCCGGCACAGACCGTCCTGGCGCTGGCGCTCGCCATGCTGCTGAACACGAGACTCCGGGGCATCCGAGCGCTACGTGCGTTCTTCGTCGTGCCGTGGATGGCGACGCCGGTGGTTATGGGCGTGGTGTGGCGGTGGATTTTCGACACCCAGAACGGTGCGCTCGACTCGTTGCTCGGTGTGTTCGGTGTCGACCCGGTGGGCTGGTTGGCCTCTTCCTCATTGGCGCTGGTGTCGGTGGCCGCGGTGGGCGTGTGGGGTGGCGTCGGGTACACCATGTTGTTCTTTCTGGCCGGCCTGCAAGGTATTCCCGAGCATCTGTATGAGGCGGCGCGGCTGGACGGTGCCGGGCGGGCACAGCAGTTTTTCACGATCACGCTGCCCCTGTTGCGGCCCACTATGTTCTTTGTGTTGGTAACCAGCATTATCGGCTCATTCCAGGTTTTCGACACGATCTACGCCATGACCAAGGGCGGTCCCGGAGATGCCACGACCGTGTTGAACTTCAAGATCTACTCGACCGCATTCCAGCAGTTCGACGACGGATACGCCTCGGCACTGGCGATGCTGCTATTCGCCCTGCTCCTGCTGTTGACGCTGGCGCAGGTGTTGTATTTCCGCCGACGCACCACCTACGACTACAGCTGAGGAGCGGCGAAAATGTCATTGGTCCGGCGGAGTCTGCTGTATGCGGTGCTGGCGGTCGGTGCGTTCGTCTCGATCTTTCCGTACCTTATGGTCATCCTGACCTCGTTCAAGACCGGGCGGCAGCTCAACTCGACATCGCCGTGGCTGCCGGCGATACCGGGGACGTTGGGCAACTACACGAAATTGTTCAACGGCACGATCGCCAACGTGTCCTTTCCCGCGTACCTGTGGCACACCGTATTGTTCACGCTGATCCTGACCGCGGGTCAACTGGTCTTCACCACGTTCGCCGCATACGCATTCGCCCGGATGCGGTTCCCCGGCCGGGAAATGCTGTTCTGGGCCTACATCGCGACGTTGATGGTGCCCAACGTGGTGACGATGATCCCGCTCTACCTGATCATGCGGCAGATCGGCTGGGTGGACACCTGGGCCGGCCTCGTCGCGCCCTACGTTCTCGGTTCGCCGTATGGGATATTCCTGATGCGCCAGTACTTCCAGACACTGCCGAAGGATCTGGAGGATGCGGCCCGGATCGACGGTGCCGGCACGATGGCCACATTGCTGCGGATCATCCTGCCGCTGTCCAAGCCGATACTGGGGACGCTCGCGATACTCACCGTGGTGTTCTCCTGGCACAACTTCCTGTGGCCGCTGATCATTACCAGTAGCGACAACACCAAGCTCGTCACTGTCGGGATCGCCTCGTTGCAAGGCAATCTCGGCGCTGACTACAACCTGATGATGGCTGGCAGCTTCGTTGCCCTGGTGCCGCTGATTGCGGTCTTCCTGATCTTTCAGCGTTCGATCGTCCGCTCGGTCGCCCTGACCGGCCTCAAGTAATCCCCATAGACAGAGCCGGAGGCTCAACATGCACGAATGGGACAGGCGCAGCGTGCTCGGACTGCTCGCAGGTGGCGTGACAGCGGCCGGATTGGCCGCGTGTGGTGGCCCCGGCGGTGGCGGCCAGGGCAGCGGCAAGGGAACGGTGGTCTTCCGGATCTGGGATGAGACACAGCAGGTCGGCTACCAGAAATCGGCAGACGCATTCCATGCAAAGCACCCTGATGTCAAGGTGAAGATCGAGCAGATGCCCTACCCACAGTATTGGTCGAAGCTGACGACCGAGTTCGCGGCCGGCAAGGGCCCGGACATCTTCTGGGACACCGTGCCCTATTTCCCGGAGCTGGTGCGTCAGGGCGTGCTGGTCGATCTGGATCCGCTGATCAAGCGTGACTCGATCGACATGTCGGTGTTCTACCCGCAGGTCACTTCGTCCTATACCTATCAGGGTCACCGGTACGGTATGCCCGCCGACTTCGGCATCACCGGCATGGTCTACAACGCCGATCTGTTCGCGAAGGCCCAGCTTCCGGTACCCGCCGATCAACTTGTCTGGGCGCCGGATGGCTCCGGGACGCTGGAAACGCTGGCCCGGAAGCTGACCGTGGACCGTAAGGGCAGACGGCCCAACCAGGCCGGGTTCGACCCTCTGCACGTCAAGCAGTGGGGTTTCATGGCCGAAAACCATAACCAGACCCAATACATCAACTGGATCCCGGAAGACGGCGGCAGCTTTATGAGCAAGCCGTTCGGCACCTTCACGTTTGGCGAGCCGAAGGCCGTGCAGGCCTTGCAATGGCAGGTGGACGTCATCAACAAATGGCACCTGTCGCCGCAGCCGTCGGCCGGCGCCGCCCTCGACCTGTTCAACCGCGGCCAGATAGCCATGTATCCGTGCGTGAATGGCATTCTGCCGTACATCGTGCCGAAGGTGAACTTCAAAGTCGGCGTGACCAGCCTGCCGGCGGGACCGGACGGTGCGGTCAACAACGTCAACGGGCTTTCCTTCGCCATGGCGAAAACCAGCAAGAACCAGAAGGCTGCCTGGGAAGTCATGAAGTGGTTCGGCTCGGCCCAGTCACAACGCATCATGGGCTCGGGTGGATACGTGTGGGCGGCGATCAGGTCGTTGGACAGCACATACCTGGACTACTGGAAAGCCAAGGGCCAGGACCTGGCCCCCTTCCAGGAGGCCGCGAAGGGGCGAACCGTACCGCTGCCGATCACACCGGTCTGGAATGTCGCCGAAACGAAAATCGACAACGCGTTCCAACTGATGTTCCAGGGCCAGCGATCCGTGTCGTCGACGACGGGCTCCCTGGTCAAGCAGCTCAACCAGCTCATCACGAAGTGACGCGCGCCCACGCCGAAGGAGAGAGCCGCTTCATGCCCAGCGACCCCGTGACCATAACCACGGCGGCGCCGCCGGCAGATTCGATCGACCTGTCCGGGCTGATACTGCACGTGGGCGTCGACCGCGGCACCCAGCCGGTGGTCACGGTCGAGGAGGCGATACCCGACATCCTGGAAATCCGTATCACCGGGGTGTCGGCTCCGGCGACAGTCACCGTCGACTGGCAATTACCGATCAACGGTGCCACCTGCTACTGGCAGCCGGATTGGGCGCAGCGCCGCCACTTACCGGCCGAATGGTCCTCCGGCCGGTGGGTGAGCCCGCTGCGGTCGGCGCCGGTCGGCAGTCTCGTGGACGCGACCGACCGCAACGTGGCCACCTGGGCGCTGTCGGCGACAACACAGCGGGTGCGCGTCCGGCGGGAAGGCATCCGGGAGGAGGCCGCCCGTTTCCGGGGCACGATAGTGATCCCGGTGCCAGCCGTCGACGGCTGCGAGATGGTGTTGCGGATGGACCGCCGGCCCGTTCCGTACTGGCAGGCGCTCTCGGAAACCGCCGCCTGGTGGGACCATTTCCTCGCCGAGCCGCCGATGGACTGCCCGCAGACCGGCCGGGCACCGGTCTACTGCACCTGGTACGCGATGCATCAGGAGCTGACCGCCAGCCGCGTCGAGGAGGCCGCAAAGGCCGCCGTCGATCTCGGGTTCGCGTCGCTGATCGTGGACGACGGCTGGCAGACCGAGGACGTCTCCCGCGGCTACTGGTACTGCGGCGACTGGGAGGTTGCCACCGGCAAGATGGGCAACCTCGCCGAGCATGTGGCCCAGGTCAGGGCCCTCGGTGTTGCCTATCTGCTGTGGCTCGCACCGCCACTTCTCGGCCGACGCAGTCCGGCTCGCGCCCGGTTCGCCGACCGGGTGCTGGGCTCGCTGTCCGCTCAGGACGCCGACGTGCTGGATCCCCGGTACCCACAGGTCCGCGACCACCTCACGGCGGCCTGCGTGCGGCTGCTCGACCACACTGCGGTGGACGGCTTCAAGCTGGACTTCCTGGATGCCTGGCTGGTGGACGACCCGCCACCGGCCGGCCCCGGAGCCGACGTGGCCGACGTGGAGTCCGCGGTGGGCCGATGGCTGCTCGACCTGCGGTCCGAATTGACCGCGCGGCGGCCGGACGTGCTGTTGGAATTCCGGCAGAACTACACCGGCCCGGCATTGCACCGGTACGCAAACCTCTTCCGCGCCGCCGACTGCCCGATGGATCTGGTGGACAACCGGACCCGCACGGTCGACCTCCGGTTATTGCTACCCGGCCGTACGGTGCATTCCGACCCGATCTTGTGGAACGTCGACGAGCCGGCCCAGCTGGCCGCCGAGCAGTTGCTGTCCGTGCTGTTCTCGGTGCCCCAGGTTTCGGTGTCGCTCTCCGCGCTGCCGCCCGAGCACCGCGAGATGTTGGCGTTCTGGCTGCGTTTCCACCGCGAGCACGTGACCACCCTGCTGGACGGCGTGATTGCCCCGACCCGCCCGGATCTGTCCTACCCGTTGGTACGCAGCCGGGGTGCCGGCGAGACGGTGGTCGCCGCCTACGCCCGGCTTCCGGTCGAGCTGTCCACAGACGACGGACCCGCCATCGTGGTGGTCAATGCCGCGGGCCGATCGGGCCTGGTGCTCGATGTCGCGCGGGGGGTTACGGTACGGGTCGAGGCAATTCTTGATCACCGCGGCCGGCGCGCGGCCGACCCGGGGACAACGCTTTCGGCTGGGCTGCACACGCTGCCTGTGCCGCGGAGCGGGCTAGCCCAGCTCGCGCTGCTGCCGGCCTGAGCGCGAGCGATCAGCCGGCTGGGGGTGGCGATGTACACCGAGGTGCCGGCGGCGGACCTGTTGAGCGCGGGTCGGTTCGACGAGCGGCCCGGCATGACCGTGTACCGGGAACACGGCGCTCGGAACTGGATGATCAGCCTGACCGTGTCGGGCAGCGCCGAATTCCGAGTGGCCGACGAGCGGGTGTTCACTGACTGCGGAGATCTGGTCCTGATCGCACCCGGCGTCACCCAGCACTACCGGGCGCGGAGTGCGGAGCCATGGGCGTCCTGGTGGGCGCACTTCCAACCGCGTGCGGCGTGGTTCTCCTGGTGGCGACTACCAGAGCTGGCGCCCGGCTTCAGCCTCACCCGGTTCGGGCCGGGCCACGTGCGGCAGGCCGAGGCCGCGTTCGAGCGGGTCCACCGCAACGCCGCTCAGTCCACCCTCGACGTGCCCCAGGGGCGGATGGTGTCGCGGCAGCGGGGCGACATCTTCGCCACCGAGCTGGCGCTCAACGCGATCGAGGAGCTGCTGCTGCTCGCCGCGGTGAAACACGAGCTCCGCCAGGCCCGCCAGCCGGACCCTCGCGCGCAGCAGGTGCTGGACGCGATCGCCGCCGACCTGGCGGCGCCCCTGACCGTCGATGGGCTGGCTCGGTTGGTCGCCCTGTCGCCGTCGCGGTTGGCGCACATGTTCCGGCGCGAGGTCGGTGACTCGATCATCAACGTGGTGCTGGCCATGCGGCTGCGCAAAGCCGCCTCGCTGCTGGAATTCACCGACCGGGCCGTCGGTCAGATTGCGACCGACGTGGGCTTTTCCTCGCCCTACTACTTCAGCCGGCAGTTCCGCAACCGTGTCGGAATAACGCCAAGCGAATACCGGACCGTTTCCCGTTCTGTATCGCCGGCGGGATAACGGCGCTCCGCCCGTCCCAGCCAGGAAGTCCCTCCCGCAGCCGTATCGGGCAAAGGGCCAGCGCATCACTGCATGGGAATACGCGGGTCCGCCGCCCTATCGTCGGATCGGCCACCGCAGGAAGGGGAATCCAATGTACGGATCGGCCCAGGGCCCGCGCATCAGCCGCCGACAGCTCCTGGCAGCGGGCGCCGGCGTCGTGACCACCGCGGCGCTTGGGTCGGCCGCCCATGCCACCAGGGCGGCCGCCGACCCGGCCAGCAAGAACGGCTACGTCGACGTGCAACTGCTGAACATCACCGACCTGCATGGGTATTTGCAGCCACCGGCGGCGAACGACGGCGGGGTGATTACGGGAGCCGGCGGCGAGAAACTGACCGTCGGAGGGGTGGCGTATCTCGCCACTCATCTCAACCGGTTACGCGAAGGCTTGTCCAACTCGATCTTCTGCTCGGCCGGCGACAACTTCTCCGGTTGGCCGTATTACGTGGATTCACAGAACAACGAACCCACGATCGAGGTGCTCAACGCGCTCGGGCTGCGGTTCTCCTCCGTCGGCAACCACGAGCTCGACAAGGGCCCGGACTTCCTGATCGACCACATGGAGCGCGGCGAGGACTACGGGTTCGACGATCCGTTCTCCAGCTTCCCCGATTCGACCGGGCGCCGTTTCCACGGCGCCGATTTCGCCTACTACACGGGCAACGTGATCTACCGAAAGAACGGCCGGCTGCTCGTCCCGGCGTACAACATTGAATACGTGGACGTCGGCGGCGGGCGGCGGCTGCCGCTCGGGTTCATCCACGTCACCGTTGAAGGCTGCGTCGAGGGTCCCGGCTTCAACTGCTCGTACCAGCCAACGCTGCTCACCACCGCCGAGGTGGCCACCGTCAACCGGTCGGCGGCGGCGTTGAAACGGCGCGGGGTCAACGCGCTGATCATCGTCATGCACGAGGGCGGCTACGCCGGCCCCGATTTCAACTCCGGTGTCAACCCCACCGGGCCGGCCTTCGACCTGGCCGGGGCCGTGGACCCGGACATCGCGGCGCTGGTCACCGGGCACTGGCACTGCCGGTTCAACATGATGTCTCCGGGTCCGGATGGAGTGCCGCGGCCCGTCGTGGAGGCCGGCTGTTACGGCCAGGTGATCAACGAGCTCCAGCTCCAGCTCGACCCGGCCACCGGCCGGATCGTCCGCGAGCTGACCGTGTCGACGAACCACGCCGTCACCCGGGATGTGCCCGTCGACGAGCGGATTCAGGACATCGTCAACTACTGGAGTGGTCATTCGGACAAGCTCTATGCCACCCCGATCGCGCGCCAGACCGGCGACCTGACCCGCACCGCCAACGCGGACGGGGAAAGCACACTCGGTAATCTGTGCGCCGACTTCCTGGTCTGGGATAGCCAGCACTTCGCGCGCGATCAGGCCGAGCTCGGCATCCTGCCGGTGAAGCCGCCGCAGGGACGCAGCGCGCTGACCGGCGACCTGCCGTACGCCAAGGGGACCAACGCGGCTGACGCCGACGGCGTGATCCTCTTCGGCGAAGCATGGACCGCGTACGGGTTCGACAGCCCGATCATGACCGTGAGCATTACCGGCGAGCGGCTGCACCAGGCCCTCGAGCAGCAGTGGCAGACCCGGCCGGACGGCACCGTGACGCACGTGCCGCTCGCCGTCTCCTCCCACGTGCGCTACACCTACGACGCCGGCAAACCGGTGGGGCAGCGGGTGGACCCTGTCGGCGTCCTGATCAACGGTCACCGGCTGGATCCGGCCCGGTACTACCGGGTCGCGATCAACGCCTACACGGTGCTCGACTACGACGGGTACCCGGCGCTCACCGTCTACACCGACCCGGTGCGGCACAGCTTCGACCACG
>Ga0137412_10001242_pt1 | contig 19510 bp, 15 predicted proteins | sample CZODoug2_1_16fun_FD_122160 | JGI IMG/M metagenome (GOLD analysis project Ga0137412, IMG submission 122160) | Vadose zone soil fungal communities from Angelo Coast Range Reserve, California, USA - CZODoug2_1_16fungal (Hybrid Assembly) | ecosystem: Environmental > Terrestrial > Soil > Vadose zone...
GGGGCCGCCCGCCGATCCCGATGCCGCGAAGGCGGTGCTGCGCCGGGCCGTCGAGCTCGGGGTGAACTTCATCGATACCGCGGATGCGTACGGGCCAGGCATTTCCGAGGATCTGATCCGCGACGCGCTGTACCCCTACGACGGCGTCAGTATCGCGACGAAGGGCGGGTACGTCCGCGGCGGGCCGACCGAATGGAAGGCGCTGGGCCGGCCGGACTATCTGCGGCAATGCGTGGAGCTCAGCCTGCGCCGGCTCGGGCTGGAGCGGATTGATCTCTATCAACTGCACCGCATTGACGCCGGCGTGCCGCTGGCCGAGCAGCTCGGGGCGCTGGCCGAGATGCGCAACGAGGGCAAGATCCGGCACATCGGCCTGTCGGCGGTGACCGTGGCGCAGGTCGAGCAGGCCCGCAATCTGCTCACGATCGCCAGCGTGCAGAACGCGTACAACGTGCAGCGCCGCAATCACGACCGCGTGGTGGATTACTGCGCGGCGGAGGGGATCGCGTTCATCCCGTACACGCCGATCGGGGCGGGTGAGCTGGCCGAGGTGGACGGGCCGCTGTGCGCGGCGGCGAAGGAGGCCGGCGGTACCGCGGCGCAGGTTGCGCTCGCGTGGCTGCTGCAACGCTCGCCGGCGGTGCTGCCGATTCCGGGTACGGGTTCGCTGGCGCACCTCGCGGAGAATGTCGCGGCCGCGTCGCTGGTGCTGTCCGATGACGTGGTACGGACGCTGTCCGACCTGGGCTGAGTCCGTGATGCCGGCGCCGATTCGGTACCAACGTGACGTTGGGGCGGAACGGCCGTGGCTTTCGGGTCGGCGTGAGTGGGGTGTTCGGGCACTCTAGTCGCGCGAACGTGACGTTGGTGCGGAACGGGCGCTGCTTTCATGATAGGCAAACCCATCGTTTTCCGACGGTTTCCCCATCACGATCATGAGCCAGAGGGAGCCAATGTCACATTCGTACGCTCTATGCGTACGAATGTGACATTGGCTTCACACAAATACGCGCTGATGCCGGCCCAGGTCAATCCCGAAGTAATTCCACTATCCGATTGCCCTGCTCGGTACGGCCGATCCAAATCTGCTTGCCCAACCGCACGGTCGCGACCAGGCCCGTGCTGGCCAGTTTGCCCGCGTGATGGCTCAAGGTGCTGGGTGGGCAGCCAAGCCTTCCGGCCAACTCCCCCATGGTGACCGGGGACTGTAACGCCAGCAGCAGCTCGGCCCGGAGCGGCCCAAGGAGCGCCTGCAGGCGCCCGACCGGCTCGTGATCTCCCCAAATTTCCGCCGTCGAGGAGAGTGCATAGGCATTACAGATATCCGGCCCGCGATCTAGTAATAGCTGGGTCCCGGGCGGGGCCAGCAGCGGAGCCAGGATCACATCTCCGGGAAATTCAATGAATATCTCCCGACCCCACGCCACCCGCAATTCGCCATCGGTCATCGTCGCGGCCGGGGAGAGCGTGTTGTAAAACACCTCTATCGCGCCGGATTCGGCGGCCGTGGTGAATCGGGCCTCTTCGATATCCAGCCGTATCGCCGCCCGGCGCCACAGCACATCGATGATTGGCCCGGACCGCCGCATTGCCGCGGCCATGGAATGGATCCAGGGTTTCGGGTTGTCGAGCACTGATCGCCACCGCTGCGGCGGCTCATCGTAGATCGTGGACAGAAACTCGCCCAGTGAAGCCGAATCGACGTCGCCGACCGCATCGGCGGCGTAGCGGTGCCACCCGGGCAGATCCGCGATATCGGGCAGCATGCTGTCGGGGTAACTCGAGCCCTCCGGCCCGGTAAGCACCCGATACGCGGCTACGCCACTCGGTCCCAGCGCGGACACGAGCTGCCTGCGCAGGCCAAATATGTCGCCATTCGAGGTCGAGGCCGCACCCAGCAGTAGCGCGTGCGCGGTGAGGACGGGACGGCGCTGCAACCGCATCCGTTCGTGGCTGTGGCCGCGCAGACTCACCCGCAGCGATGGCGTGGGAGGCATTTCGTCGCGCTCTTCGGTCGGTACGTCCACCCGCACGTCCCCGCCCCCGTCCCGATCTCGTCGGAGAAGGGCGACTCTACCTGTCTAGCTCGGACGGCATTTCTCTCGGCGTCCCAACGGCCATGAATGCAGGGCTTCGTGGCGCGGGTCTGGCCCGAGATGGCTGCGCATCAGCGCCAGCGAGGCGATCTCGAATTCGGGCCCGCGGTAGTCCGCGAGCGCCCGCGCCACGAACTGGTCGGCCGGATCGCCGAGACGCCACCGGCCGAGCGTCAGGTGTGGTCGAAAAGGCTTGCGGTCCAGCCGAATGCGCGCATGTCGGGCGGCGCCGCGCGCCTGTTTCGCCAGCGCGGTAAGGGCCGGAAGATCGCCCGTCAGCCCGGCCCACATCACTCGCGGAGCGCCGCGATCGGGAAAGGTACCGGCGCCGGCAATAGACAACTCGAGCACCGGCGCCTCGACCGCACCAAGTCCGGTCATCAGATTGTCCATAGTGGACTCGCCGACCTCACCGAGGAAGGCGAGCGTCACGTGCCAGCGTTCGGCCGGCGTCCATCGTGGAGCTCCGGGTAGCCCGGCGACCCCGTCGACCGCGGCGGCGAGGTGCGCCACCGCGGTCGGTGGCGGAGAAACCGCTACGAACAAGCGCACCGGGTCAGTGTGCCACCCTTTCGAGCGGCTCGGAATCGGGTGCCAGCACCCGAAGATGCGGCACCGGACCCGGCGTACGTTCGACCCGAAGGCCCTTGCGGCGGGCGAATACGAGACCCAGAATCGCCGCGGCGAGAAATGACACCACCCCGCCACCGACAATGCTGACCCGCGGGCTGGTCACCTGCGCAAGCCAACCGATCAACAGTGAGCCGAACGGCGCGCCGCCCATAAATACCAGCAGATAGAGGCCCATGACCCGGCCGCGCATCGATGCGCTCGTACCCATCTGCACGCTCGCATTAGCCGAGGTCGTGAACATCAGCGACGCTACGCCCGTCGGGATAAGGAGAATGCCAAACGTCGCGTAGGTCGGCATCAGGCCGGCCAACGTTTCCAGCACGCCGAAGGCGAATGCGGACCCGAGCAGCAGCCGAATCCGGGGGCGTCCCTTGCGCCGACTGGACAGCAACGCCCCACCCAGCGAACCGACCGCGATCATGGTGGACAGCAGCCCGTAGGACTCGGCCCCGGTGTGAAACACGCCCTTGGCCATCAGCGCAATGGTGACCTGGAAGTTGAGCCCAAATGTAGCGACCACAAAGATCAATGCCATCGGCAGCAGCAGATCGTGCCGATCGCGTACGTACCGAAGACCCTCCAGTAGCTGCCCCTTCTTGCGCGGCAGCGGCTTCGAGCGGTGCAGATCGGCGACCCGCATCAGCAACAACCCGGCGAGCACCGCGATATAGGACGCGGCATTGATGACAAAGACCAGCCCGATACCGACGGCGCTGATCATGAGCCCGGCGACCGCCGGACCGACTATGCGGGCACTATTGAAGTTCGCCGAATTCAGGCTGACCGCGTTCGCAACATCCGCGCGGCCGACCATCTCGACCACGAATGCCTGCCGGGTCGGATTGTCGACCACGGTAATCAGGCCGACTATGAACGCGACAAGATAGACATGCCAAATCTGCACGACGTTCGATATGTCGAGCAGGCCAAGGCTCAGCGCGGACAGGCCCATGAGTATCTGGGTTAGTAGCAGGATCCGGCGCTTGTCATATCGGTCCGCGACAACCCCGCCCCACAGTCCAAAGAGGAGCGTCGGAGTGAATTGGAGAGCCGTGACCACGCCAAGCGCGGTGCCGCTGTTATGGGTCAGCTCCAGGACCAACCAGTCCTGGGCGACGCGCTGCATCCACGCACCAATATTGGAAATGACCTGACCGCCGGCGTACAGCCGGTAATTGTGGACTCGCAGGGAGCGAAACATCCCGCTACGTGTGCGGGGCGACTCGGGAACGGAGCCGGCCGGAACACTCCGGCGCTCTGTCGACCTCAGGAGTCGATCAGCTTGTCGATCACCTCGATCGCCGCTCTGAGGGTCTCCCGATCCTCTGTGGACAGCTCTTTCAGACGTTGACTCAACCACGCTTCGCGTGCTCGCACCTCCTCGATAAGTGTGTCGCCGGCGTCGGTCAGCGCGACGATCACCTGCCGGCCATCGGTCGGATGCGGCGCGCGCTGCACGAGCCCGCGATCCTCGAGCGCCGCAAGCACCCTGGTCATCGATGGTGGCTGGACTTTTTCGTGCGCGGCCAGCGCACCCGGCGTCATCGGGCCAAATCGCCTGAGCGTGTTCATGGCGGCGATGTGCGTCAGCGTGACCGACGGATCGGCGCGCTGGGACCGCAGCCGGCGATTCAGCCGTACGACCGCGAGCCGCAGCGCGCTGGACAGCGTGCCCAGCGGTGGTGCTGCGGTCTCGGACATATAGTTAGCATACCTCACGAACTATCTCGGCGCCACTCTGTACTGTCCACTGTGGACTCTGTGCGGACGCCTCCCCGCGCACCCTTCATGATCGACATCGTCTGATGGTTGCTATAGCAGCCACAGCTCGATGTCGATCACGGAAAGGGGGGCCAGCCGGGATTCCGAGTGCAGCTTCATGGTCAGTCGACGCCGAGGAGCGTCTTGATCGGGTCGATCGCGAAATAGATGACGAACGCCAGCGCCACAATCCACAACAGCGGGTGGATTTCCCGAACCTTGCCCTTCACGGTGCGCAGCACCACATAGCTCACCACCCCGGCTCCGATGCCATCGGTGATCGAGTACGTGAACGGCATGAGCACCATCGTGAGGAACGCCGGTATCGCCAGCGAGAAGTCCTCGAAATCCAGCTTCTTGAGCTGACCGATCATCAGGCAGCCGACCACGACCAGCGCCGGACTGGCGGCCTCCGACGGCACGACGGACACCAGCGGGGTAAGGAACAGCGCCACGACAAAGAGCGCGCCGGTCACCACGCTGGCCAGGCCGGTACGGGCACCGTCGCCGACCCCGGCCGCGGACTCGACGTACGCCGTCGCCGAAGACGCGCTGGAAATGCCGCCGAACGCCGCAGCGCTCGCATCGACGAAAAGCACCCGACCCATACCCGGCAGCTCGCCCTTCTCATCAAGCAGATCACCCTCGGCCGCGACCCCCATCAACGTGCCGACCGAGTCGAAGAAGTCCGACAGCACGAGCGAGAAGATGATCAAAATGGCGGCCACGTACCCGACCCGGTGAAAGCCGCCGGTGAGCGAAAAGTGCCCGAACAGCGACATATCCGGGCTGCCCGCGACCTTGTGCGGCCACTTGGGAACGTTGAGCTGCCAGCCCTCCGGGTGCGGCTTTCCGTGCGCGTCGACCGACGGGCCGGCATGCGCGATCGCCTCGACGATGATGGCGATGATCGTGTTGATGACGATGCCGATCAGGATCGCGCCCTTGACCCGCAACGCCATCAACGAAGCCATGATCAGCAGCCCGATCACGAACACGAGCACCGGCCAGCCGCGCAGGCTCCCAGTGCCCAACTGCACCGGGACGGTCGTGTGGGCCGCGTCCGGGATACGCCGCACAATCCCCGCATCGACGAACCCGATGAACGTGATGAAAAGGCCAATGCCCACGCCGATCGCGGTGCGCAGCTGCGGCGGGATCGCGCGCAATACCGCCGACCGGAAACCGGTGAGCACCAGCGCGATGATGATGATGCCCTCCCACAACACCAGCCCCATCGCGTCCTGCCACGACATCTGGTTGGCGACGCCGGCGGCGAGAAAGGCGTTGAGCCCGAGTCCGGTGGCCAGGCCGTACGGATAGCGGCCGATGACACCCATCGCGATCGTCATCACCGCGGCGACCAGCGCGGTCACCGCAGCGACCGGCGGAATGCCGAGGAAATGGTGGTCGGCGTCCGGGCCGGTGCCGATGATGAGCGGATTGAGTACGACGATGTAGGCCATCGCGAAGAACGTCACCACGCCGCCGCGGATCTCGCGCCTGACCGTCGAGCCGCGGGCGGTAATGGAGAAGTAGCGGTCGAGCCTGGACTCCTGAGCGCTCACTGTCATCGGGTGTCCTCCGGCGGCAGGGTGGGTGTGTCGCCGGTAGCCTGCCGTATGTGAGCTACAGCGACGTTAATGGGCCGGAACGACCGTTGCCGGAGCCACTGCGCGCCGACGCGCTGCACGTGGTGATCATCGGTACGGCGGTGTGGTTGGTCGCCGTGGTGGTGCTGCTGTTCGCTCGCGGGTCGCATGACAGCTGGCTGTGGACCGCGCTGGCCGGATTCGGGCTCGGGCTTATCGGGATGCCGCTGATCCTGCTGCAACGCCGTACCGCCGCCCGCCGCGGTCAGGGCAACACCGACCGCGAATAGGGCTGCGCCCGACCGTTCCCGTACGGCTTACCGAAATCGATCTTGACCTTATTGCTGGGTGCGGTCCGATTTGTCCAGCAATAAGGTCAAGATCGGCGCAGAAGCGTGGAGGCCCGGCCCCTCGCTACTCGCAGGTGTCCTCGGCGGCAAGCTCGGCCTGCCGGTCGGGCTCGGCCAGCGCCTCGGCGGCGGCCGCCCGACGGTCCCAGCGCCCCAACCGCCAGGCCAGCGCCCGGCCCAATGCGGCCGCGCCGGCCGCACCGTCAACGTGATCAACCGAGGGCTCCGGCCACCAGCGCACCGCGACCCCACCGACCGTCAGTCCACTGTGGACCTCGACCTCGCCGGTCGGCACCGCGTCACCGCATCGACGCGCCGCCAGCTCGACCCCGGGAATGTCCGCCCAGCGCCGACTCGACCCGGTCGAGGTCACGACCGGCGCGCCAACCAGATCCGAGGCGAGCGGGCATCCGGTCAGCGCCGCGACCTCGTCGGGCACCCCACCGGCCGGCACGGTCGGGACGGTCAGCAGCGGCAGCAGGTATGGCGCCTCGAGCACCGCGGCGTCGGCACTCGGGACGACCAGCGCCGGGCCGACCCGTACAAAATCCGCCGGCTCCAGCTCGAATTCCCTTGCCGCAACGGCAATCCTCGAATAGATGCCACGCAATGCATCGGCCGGGACAGTCCGCGATGGATCGGCAAGTCGGTCGAGCAGGTCGGGAATCGCCTCTATATCGGTGAGTACGTCGGCCAGCCCGGTGCGCACCCCGGCCAGCTCGGCCAGCTCGGCATCGACCGGGGCCGGGTCGTAGAGCCCCGCGAGGTCGTCGGCGTCACTACCCAGCCGATCCGGACGTTGACCGGCCAGCACGGGATGCGTGCGCAGCCACCATTGCGTGTAGGACGGCACCTCGATTCGCCGTCCGTCGGCGAGCAGCGCGACCGTCGGCGCCAGCACCACCGCCCGCAACCGCGGACCGCCGAGCAGCCGCAACGCGGTCAGCCACGCGTCGGCGCGCACCAACTCCAGGTCGCGTACGGCCACCACCTCGACCAGCACCGGCGGTATATCGGACGGTGGCAGCCGATCGTGCACGGCGTCATACCACTCGGATTCGGCGTCCAGCTCCAGGTCCGCCGTCGCCGGGTCGACGTCGGTCGCGCGCAGTACCGCGAACCCCTGCAGTACACCGACCGACTCAAGCGTCCGAGCCTCAAAACGCTGCAGTAGCGCCGGATCCGGCCGGCCGAACGGCCCGTCCGGGTCGACGACCGCGGCCAATTCCCCGTCGGGCAGCAGCATCTCTCCCGCCGGGTACCACTCACCGTCCTCGCCGGGCAGCGCCAACTGGGCCAGCCACGGCAGCTCGTCCACCCCGATGCCAGCAGCCGCGACCAGCGCCAGCACGGCCTCGGCCAGCGGCTCCGGATCGTCGGAGTCGATCGAATCCTCAACCTGGGCGGCGATTCGGTCATCGGTCAGCACGCCGCGGGCGGTCGCCGGCTGGGCACCGAGCCGCTCCAGCAACGGATGCACCGCGTCCGGGTCGATCGCGCGCAGCCCGAGCGGTTCCAGCGCCTCGGCGGGCAGCTCCGGGTCGGGCAAGAGCAGCCCACGCGGGCCGGTCACCGTACGCCCGTCGACCAACGGAACGGGCAGCCCCTCAAGCGCGTCACGGTCCGGCGTCTCGGCCAGTGCCGCATACACCGACCGCCACCAGAACGCTGGACGATCCACAGTGGACAAAAGGTCAATGAGCTCGGTGACGCCGATCTGGCGCACGCCGATTGCCCGCAGCGCCGACGTCCACTGTGGACTTTCCCAGTCCACCGGCAGCAGTCCATCGAGGACATCGACGAACGGCTCGGGGTCTATGCCGTCCAGTACGCACCCCGCTTCAGGCGCGATCCGCACTCCGTCCACAGTGGTCAGTAACGTGGTATGACGCAGCTCCGCGAGGCTCGCCTCGACCAACGCGGCGTCGAATGCCGCTCCCGCCAGCTGCCGCTGCGGCACCAACGCGAGCGTGCTCGGATCAGTGGGCAGGCCGGCCACCAGTGCCGCATAAGCCGCGGCAGCCCGTTCCACCAGGAAATCCGCGAGCGGCCCGGCCGCGACATGCCGGCGATCCGGGTCCAGCGGAACGGTGGCAATCAGCCGAGCGGGCAGCGTTATCGGCTCCGCGCTGGGTGTCGGCGCGTGCAGCACCCCGCCACGCACCGGCTCCGGCGTGCCGGTCGCCGACAGCGGCACGGCCAAGGTCAGCGACCAACGGTCGCGCTCCCGCTCCTCGGTGGGCCGGTCGGCCAGCAGGTCAGCCGGGATCGTCCCGTCGGCCCGCGCTACCCGCCACACGCGCGATGCCTGCGCATCAACGAGCCGGGCCCGATCCTGCTGCCAGTCGCAGGTAATGACCCGCTCACCGATCTGCAGCCGGTGCAGACCCGGCAGCCCCAGAAGCAACTCCGCCTCGACCTCGGCCAGCGCGGCGCGGACCGCAGCGACCATGCCGGCGCGGATCGGCAGCCATACCTCGGTGTCATACCCGTCCGGCGGCCCGCCGGACGCCGGCCAGGGCAGCCGCAACGCCGGTACGTGACCGTCGCGCCGGGTCAGCTCCTCGGCGAGCGAGGGCAGCTCGGCCACGGCGGCCGTTGTGGCGGACCGGGAAAACCGGACCCCGCCGCTCGTCGAGCGGATTTCCGGCTCGTCGGTAACCGCCAGCACGGCGGCGAATCCGACGCCAAAACGGCCCACGCTGCCGGCGTCCCGTTTGGCCGACGCACGTAATGTCGCCAACGCCTGCACCCCGGCGGAGTCCAGCGGCTCGCCGACATTTGCCGCCCGCAAGACATCGCCGTCGAGATCCAGCCGCAGCGCGCCCGCTACACCGGCGCGCGATGCCGCATCGGCGGCATTCTGGGCCAGCTCGACGACCAACCGATCGCGGTAGCCGCCGAGGGCGTAGTCCTCCTCGGCGTTCGCATCCTCCCGAAACCGGGCAGGGGAGGCGGCCCACGCATCGAGCACCCGCCGGCGGATCGCCTCCGTACCAAAGGGATCCGGCAAGTCCGGCGCGGTCGCCACGTCAGCTGTGGCCGAGCTCGCCATCGTCGGAGCCGTCCACCGAAACCGCACCCTGCGGCTCGACATCGATCGCCCGGTCGTCGTAAACGGCCTGCGCGTCGACGATCGGTGGCGCCGGCTCGACCAGCGCCTCGGAATGCGCCCCGCAGCCGTAATCCGCCGTCACGACCCGGCCGTCGGCCGGCGCGAACTCGTTGCCGCAGACGCCGAATGCCGGCCGCAGCCAGCCGGCCAACTGCAGGTAGAAACCGCAACCGGCGCACTGTCCGGGCGCATGCGTCGCCATCGCGGTACGCGGGCCGGTGTCGGAGTTGCGCCACCGCTCGGCGGCGTCCTCGCGGCCGAGCCGTGACATCACCCGTACCCGACCCAGTCCGACTTCCAGCGCGACGTCCTCGACCGCCGGATCGTCGGATCCGACGTATGCCGGCACCAGTCGGTCGTCGTCGGGATCGGTCGGCAGCAGATCGCCGACGCCCAGGTCGCCGGGCTGCAGCCGCTCGCTCCAGGGCAGCCACTCCGGCGCCAGCAGTGAGCCGTCGCCGGGCAGCAGCACGACCTCGTCGACCGTGGCGACCTTCGCGCGGGAGGCCCGGGCCACCGTCACGGCCCACCGCCAGCCGGCATAACCGGGCAGCGTGGCCTGGAAGTAGTGCATGACCAGCCGCTGGCCGACCGCCTCGACGCCCAGGTGCGCACCGACGGCGCTCCCGCCTTCTGCGATCGCGGCTGCTCTGGCCAGCTCGACCGCCTCGGCGCCGATACGGTCGGGCACGCCCCGGGCGCTGGTCGCCGCCCGCGACGCGGTCAGGCTGTCCGATGCGGTCGGGTCCGTTTGCGTCGCCACCCCACCATCCTTGCGCATCTCGCCGCCGCCGGCAGCCCCGGGTGGCACCTCGAGCCCCGATCGTAGGAGCACCGCGACAGAAAGCGCGTTGCCGACTTCTTAACGGTACGCAATTACGTTCTCACTCATTGTGCGAATCAAGCCGTAATCCGTGGCATTTTTCGGACACCAACCCGAATTCATTCATACAGCTATTGACAGGAGCAGACATCGGGCAATTTACTGCCCCTCGACGCCGCTGATGTCGTCCACATTCCCTTACGCCGTAGGCAGCATTGCGCTGCATGCTGCGCTTTTCCGCTCAAACGGGAGCCGCCCGGTGACCAGAACACACACCGTCCCGCTACTGCTACTAATTGTCACACTTGGCCTGGCCGGACTCACCGTAATTGAATATCCGACCGCAAATGCGTCGCGGAATTCCACCACTGTGGCACAAGCGGCGCAGCGACCGCCTTGCCCGCCGAAAGCGACCGCGCCCGCCTCGGCACATACCGCGCTACAGAAGTCGCAACCGCACTTCCCCATCCGCGCGGCCTTCTACTACGGCTGGGGCTCGAAAAGCACGCATTACACGCAGACGTACGGCGTCGACGATCCGTGCATTCACTCCGATGCTCCACACCGGACAGTGAGCCAAATGCGCTACGCGCAGCTTGATGCCGGCATTGCGTCCTGGATGGGACGCGGCACGCAAGGCGACCGCCGATTTCCCTCACTGCTCCGCGCGGCCGACGGTACGCATTTCCGCTGGGCGCTCTACTACGAGCCGGCGCACCAGACCATCCGCCAGATCACCTCGGACCTGAATTACCTGGCCCGGCATTACACCAAGGACCGCAGCTATCTCCGGGTGTCGAACAAACCGGTGCTATTTGTCTGGGCCGGCGGCTCGAACAACTGCAGCCTGACGCACAAGTGGGTGTCGGCAAACAAGAAGCGCTTCTACCTCGTGCTCAAGGATTTCTACGGTTACCAGAGCTGTCACTATCACCCGTCCAGCTGGCATGCGTACGGCCCGGCCAGTCGGCAGCTGCAGGTCGGCGCGTCCTCGTTCTCGATATCCCCGGGCTTCTGGCGCAATGGCGATGCCCGCCCATTGCTGGGTCGCAGCACGACGGCGTGGGCCGCGGCGGTACGGGCAATGGTGCGCAGCAAGGCACATTGGCAGCTGGTGACCACATTCAACGAATGGGGCGAGAACACCGCGATAGAAAGCGCCTCACAATGGCGCAGCAACAGCAAACGGGGCCGATACCTCGACCTGCTCCGGAAATACACCATCGGGCATTAGCGCACGCTCGGCCCCATCCACTCGTCCATGATCGACATCGGTTTTTGGTCGCCAGGGCAGCCAATAGCCGATGTCGATCACTGAGCCAGGGCCGCGGCCGCTAGCGCAGGTGAATGGTATTTCCGGTGAGCAATGCGCCGGCGTCGGAGACCATGAAGTCGATGACCTCGGCCACTTGAACCGGCGTCGCGACATGTACATGATCGGCGCTGGTCCGTACCAATTCCCGGACCGAGTCGGTAATCCAACCGGTGTCGGTGACCGGCGGATACAGCATGTTGGCCGTGATGCCGAGGTCGGCGAGCTCGACCGACGCGGCCATCGTGTAGTTCTCCTGGGCCGCCTTCGCCGCGCCGTAGGACACCTCGGACGGAAAGCCCATCGGCCCGCCGGAGGTCAGCCCGACGATGCGGCCCCAGGTGGCACCGCGGGCGGCGTGCCGGCGGGCGAGCTCGGCGATCAAGAGCGCCGGCGCCATCGCGTCGACCGCGAACTGCCGCGTGAATGTCGCCGCGGACACCGCCTGCATCGACCGGCCGAGGCGGTCGGTCCGCGCCTGGGAGAACGTGTCCTGCACCCAGCCGCTGGCGTTGTTGATCAGAATGTCGACCGGACCCAGCTCGGCCTCGGCCCGGTCGAACAGCGTCGCTACGGCCGCGGGCTCGGACAAGTCTGCCTCGACCGCGATCGCCCGGCCACCGGCCGCGCCGATGTCGGCGAGCACCGCGTCCGCGCCGCCGGCCCGATTTGTCGAGTACGTCGCCGGTCGGGACGGGTCGGGCGGGTCGTCCAGCCGCAGGTAGGACACCACCACGCCGACCCCGCGCGCGGCCAGCCGGCGGGCCACCGCCGCCCCGATCCCATGATTCGCACCGGTCACCAACGCCACATGAGTCACCGCGCCACCCTACCGATCGACGCTCCCGGCGAGCTCTCGTCCATGATCATGATGGCGAAACCCCTCGTTTTCCGACGGTTTGCCCATCATGATCATGAAACCCACCACCCACAGACCACACCATCCATGATCGACATCGAGCTGCGGCTGCTATAGCAACCACCAGACGATGTCGATCATGAACCGGGGCCAAATCTCGCTAGCAGATCGATCAGGAATGCGCTTTCCGTCGCCTGCTGAGCGGTTGGCGGGAGCCGGTCACGACCGGTCCGCCCGAAAGCGAGCAGAAAGCGAGCCCCGCTGCACGACATCCGGTGCCCCGGTGCGGCAGGATGGTAACCGTGACGTTGCCCGGCTTCCCACCTTCACCTCGCCGCCCCGGCGAGGGTGCCGGTGAGCCGGGTCAACCCGGCGATCCGCGGCGGGCAGGCCCGCCCGGCAATCCGCCCGTCCAGGGCGATACCCGGCCACTCCGCCAATCCGGCCGGCAGCCGTCCGGGCAGCAATACCCCGGCCAGCAGCCGTCGGGTCAGCAATACCCCGGCCAGCAATCCCCTGGTCAGCAGCCGGCAGACCCGCAGCCGACCGGCCCGCGGGAGCCGAAGATCACCGTCACCCGGGTCGCGGCCAGCCGGGCCAAGCAGCTGTCCCACGACGCCGTGGTCCGGATCGGAAACGCCAGCCGGGCCGACGGAGCGGACAAGTCCGGGCTGACCAAGTTGATCTGGATGAACGTCGTACAGACCGGCGGCGACGCGATGATCGCGCTCGCACTGGCCAATACGATCTTCTTCGCCGCCGCGACCAGCCAGCAACGCGGCAACGTCGCGCTCTATCTCGCCGTAACCATGGCCCCGTTCGCGGTGATCGCGCCGGTCATCGGGCCGCTGCTGGACAAGCTGCAGCACGGCCGTCGGGTTGCGCTGGCCGGCACCATGATCGGCCGCGCACTGGTCGCCTGGATCATGGCGCAAAACTTCCACAACATCGGCTTCTATCCAGCCGTGCTGGGCTTTCTGGTGCTGTCCAAGGCATACAACGTGCTGAAGGCCGCGTGCGTACCGCGGGTGCTGCCCGAACGGCTGACCCTGGTCCGGGTGAATGCCCGGCTGTCGATCTTCGCCTTGGGCGGGACGGTCATCGGTGGTGGTTTCGCCGGGCTGATCGTCAAGATCGGCGGCAGCTCGTGGACGCTGCGGGTCGCCGCGCTGGTGTTCATCGCCGCGGCCGTGCTGGCCTGGCGACTGCCCAAGCACGTCGACTCCTCTCACGGCGAGCGTCCGGCGCAGCTGCGCTCGACCGGCGGCTCCCGGCGCTCCAGGCGCGCATTCGACCGGCCGGTGCTCACCGCCGTACAGGGATCGGCGGCGCTGCGCGGACTGTCGGGTTTCCTGACCCTCTTCCTGGCGTTCTACCTGCAGCACCGCTACCACGGCTTCGACGCCGCGGTGGCGCTCGGTTCGCTGGCGGTGGCGGCCGGCGGCGGCAGCTTCCTCGGTACGGCGGCCGGCGCCCGGTTGAAGCTGGCCCGACCCGACCTGGTGGTCCTGGTCTGCGCGATCAGCGCAACGGCCTTGTGCGCGCTGACCGCGGTGATCTACAACGTCGGGTTCGCGGTGGCCACCGCGCTGGTCACCGGCATCGCCAACAGCCTCGGCAAGCTGTCCCTCGACGCGATCATCCAACGCGATGTCCCGGACGCGATGCGCGCCTCGGCATTTGGTCGATCAGAAACCGCGCTACAGCTGGCATGGGTGGCCGGCGGCGCCATCGGGATCACGCTGCCGATGAACGGCCGGCTCGCGTTCGGGGTGGCCGCGCTGATCCTCGGTGCGGCCATTGCGCTGATCGTGTTCATCCAGCGCGGCGGCCAGCTGCCGAGCATCCGGCCGTCGCGGCGCGGGCGCTCCGGCCCGCCGACCGGCACCGGACCGACGAGCGGCTCCGACCTGGCGAGGCGGCCGGCCGCGCCATTTCCGGCGCCGGATCGACCGCAGCCGCAGCGCCCGCAATAGCGCGGCGGGTCAGGCCTCGAGGTCGGTCGCGACCGCACGCAGCAGGGTGGCGACCTTGCGGGCTACCGGCCGGTCCGGGTAGCGGCCACGGCGGAACGAGTTGGATACGCCGTCGAGCAATTTGATGACGTCTTCGATGTTGACCGTCATCTCATCCGTCGACTTGCGCTGGGCGGCGGCCACCGACGGCAACGGATCGAGCACTCGCACCGACAGCGCCTGCTCGCCGCGGCGACCCTCGGCCACGCCAAATTCGACTCGTTGTCCGGGCTTCAGCTCGGTGACCCCCTGCGGCAGCGCATCGCGATGCACGAAGACATCGGCGCCGCCCTCGCGGGACAGGAAGCCGAAGCCTTTCTCCGCACTGAACCACTTAACCTTGCCGGTAGGCACGGGTTGCCTCACTCGCTGCACTTGGGGGAATCGGACTCCGTCGATCAAGACGACTACTCGACGCTACAGGCTAGCGAGTGAGCATCGCAGCGATCACTCCCGACTAGACATGACGTGACGAATCAGGCTGGAGCGAGCCTCGAACCGAGCAATGAGCATAGTCGTTCCGGCGCGGGCGCACCGCTGGATATCTGCTGTCTGGCCCTTATTTCGCTGTAAGCGCGGAATCGCCTCATAACCGATGCACGCCACCCCTATCCTCGTACGGACGGAACCAGCGCGGCACTCAGTGCGTCGACCACGGGGTCGAGTGGCCGCAAAATTGGGGACAACCATGACCGATCAGCAACAGCCGCCGTACGCAGAGGAACCAGGCCAGTACCCGCCGGCATCGCAGCCCCCGCCGCCGGACGGTTGGCAGGCTCAACAGCAACCGCCGGCACAGCAGCCGCCGGTTCAGCAACCGCCAGCACAGCAGCCGCCGGTTCAGCCCGGCTACGGTCAGCCGGCCGAGCCCGGCTATGGCGGCCAGGCCGGCTACAGCGCGCAGTCCGGATATAGCGAGCAGGCAGGGTATGGGCCGCAGGGCAACTACCCGCAGCAGCCGTACGAGCAGCAGCCCTATCAGCAACAGCCGCCGTACCAGCAGCAGCCGTACGAGCAGCAGCCGTACGAGCAGCCGACGCAGCAGCAGCCGCCATACGAGCAGCCGTACCAGCAACAGCCGTACCCGCAGCAGCCCTACGAGCAGCCCACCCAGCAGCAGCCGTACCCACAGCAGCCCTACCAGCAGCAGCCTGGCTACGCCGGCCCGCCGCCGATGGGGCCCGGCGGTCCGGCCGGTCCCGCCGGCTTCGGCCCGGACTACCTGTCGGCACCGCAGCCGACTCCCCGGCGCCGGCATCGTGGGCTGATCATCGGCTCGGCGGCGGTGGTGATCGCGCTGGCGGTCTCCGGCGGCGCGTACGCGGTGCTCGCCGGTAAGAGCAGCGGCAAGGGCAAGGCCGACGTGGCCACCGAACACATCCCGGCGGACTCGATAGCGGTCATGTCGGCCAATCTCAACCCGGGCGGCAGCGAGACCGTCGAGGTGCTGAAGTTCTTCCGCAAGTTCCCGGACTTCGCCAAGCAGAGCACCGGAAACACCATCCCCGACGGCATACTGAAGCCGCTCTTCGACAGCGGACCCGGCATCGACTACAACAGCGACATCAAGCCGTGGTTGGGCGATCATGTCTCGATGGCCGCCGAGCCGCACAACGGCCGGATGCAGCCGGTCGTGGCGATCCAGGTCAAGAACGAGGCAAAGGCCAAAACCGCGCTGACGAAATACACCCGCGGGCAGAACGATGTCGGCTTTATCGTCAACAACGGATACGCGATCATCAGCGACTCCACCCAGGACGCCCAATACGCGGCCAGCCACACGAATGGCTCCGGGCTGAAAGGCTCCGGTAACTACAGCGCCGACATCAAGGCACTGCCCAGCGATTCCGTGCTCAACGCGTGGGTGGATCTCAAGGCCAGCCTGCGTTATGCAAAGGGCACCGGCCAGGTCTCTAACCTGCCGGCCAATGCCACGCTGCCCGACCGTATGTCCTTCGGGCTGCGTTTCCAGGACAACACCGCCGACCTGCAATTCCGCACGACCGGCGGGCAGGCCATGACCAGCAGCACCCTGATGGGCCCCAAGGTCGCTGCGTTGCCGAACGATACGTCGTTCGCGATAGGCATCACCGACGGCGATAAGATCCTGGCGAATGCATGGCCGGGACTCAAACAGCTGATCGATAAGGCCGATCCGTACCAGCTGCAGGAATTCGAGGACAAGACCGGGCTGACCGTGCCCGATGACCTCGAGGCGCTGGCCGGATCCCGGACGATCGTGGCCGTAGGCTCGGATACCAATAAGGTCGGTATCGAGACCACGACGAAGGATCCGGAGAAGGCCGCGGAGGTTGCGCAAAAGCTCACCGAAAACTCGGACACACCGGCCACGGTGAAAAAGACCAGCGACGGCGTGATCATGGCAACGTCCGGTGACTACGCGAATGCCTTGCAGCAAGGCGGCTCGCTGGGCAAACAAGACGGCTTCAAACGGGCCGTTCCAGACGCCGCCTCGGCAAATATCGTGATGTACGGCGATATCTCGAAGCTCGCGTCTTCGGAGTCGGAGAAACTGCCGACCGATGCGCAGGTGTTCAAGGCGTTCGGGCTGACCGTAAGCGTCAAGGGAAATGTGGCGACCGCGCACCTGCGGCTCGTACTGAACTAAATAGCGCAGAAATCGCCGCCACCCGTTTTATGTACGGGTGGCGGCGATTTCATTTCAGTTGCTCGATTCGGAACTCGCCGCGCTCCTCATCTCGCGGTATCTACCGGTATTTCACGCCCAGCAGATCGTTCATCGACCCGGACCGGAAGCCGCGCGGGTCGACCGTGACCGTCTGGAATCCGTCGACCGCGGCCAGCAGATCGGGCCGCGCGGTCACGGCCTCGACCAGATCGGCGTCGACCTCGACCTTGGCGCCCTCATCACCGAGATCGCGTACCCGCAGATTGCGAACCGCGATCCCGGCGGCGCGCAGTGCGGACCGCAATGCCGCTTCGGCGTGCTCGACCCGGGCCAGACGGGCCGGGCTGATCTCGATGCCGTACGCGATCCGGCTGGAGAGACACGCGGCCGCCGGCTTGTCCCAGGTCCGCAGGCCCCACGCCGCGGATGCGGCCCGTACCTGTGCCTTGGTGAAGCCGGCGTCGCGCAGCGGGGTCAACGCACCGCGCTCGGCCGCGGCCCTGATACCCGGCCGGAAGCCGGCAATCGCGTCGTCGGCGTTCGTACCGGTCGCCACGCTGGCCAGCCCCAGCCGCTCCGCCACCGGCCCGAGTACGTCGAGCAGCTCGGCCTTGCAGAAGTAGCACCGGTCACCGGCGTTGGCGCGGTAGCCGTCGCGGCTCATCTCATCGGTGTCGACCGCCTCGTGCCGAATCCCCAGCTCGGTCGCGAATGCTTGCGCATCGGCCAATTCGGTGGCAGGGAGGCTGGCGGAGACCGCGGTGGCCGCGACGACCCGGTCGCTGCCGAGGCTGCGGGCCGCGGCGGCGAGCAGGAAGGCGGAGTCCGCGCCGCCGGAGAATGCGACCAGGATGCTGCCGGCCGCGCGCAGTCGCTGGTCGAGATCGGTCAGCCGCTCGGCGAGTACGGGATCGATGTCAGTGAGTACGAAGGTCACGGTGAAAGCCTACGGCGATCCGATAGGCCCCGCGCGCGCCAAATCTCACATCCGATGGTGAGCGGGCGACCCGCCAGGCCCGAACCTGTCGACTCCCGGTTTCATGATCGTGATGGCGAAACCAGCGGAATCCGGGGGGTTTGCCCATCATGATCTTGAACGGGTCGGCGGGGTTTTGCGCCAATGTCACATTGGCGCAAGGTCGGCGGAGGGTTTCGCCATCATGATCATGGGTCAGGCGGCGACGGCCGGGGCGCCACTCGTTGCCGCGTTGGTGCGCAGGGTGACCGACGTGCTGCGATCGAGCTCCAGCCGGCGGCCGATTTCGGTCACGACCGCGGCGGCGTCGGGAGTCCAGGCCGGCGCGTCGGCGACGATCACGAGCACGAGTGCGTCGGCGCCGCCGGGCAGCGGCAGCCACAGCTGGACCGCGCCGCGGCCGTTCGCGTGCACATCGATACCGGCCAGGATCGCCCGCCCGGCCGGCAGTTCGAGGTAGCTGGTGTAGACCTGCGCGGCGTCGTCGCCGGCGGCGGCCCGTACCTGCTCCGGGATCTGCGTCCGGGGATCGGTGAGCTCGCGGTAGTAGACGCAGAGGCTCGCGCCGGGGGCCGCGGCCGCATAGAGCTCCTCGGCGGCGTTGGGTGTCTGGGTCCAGCCGGGCGGGAGGGCGACGGTGGCGGTCATGGTCACGGTGGCGGCGGCGCTGATCGCGGGCTTCTCGGGCATGATGTCCTGCCTCGTACGGCGGGGGTTGGGGCCTTCATGAGACGTCGCCGCGGCCACTCCGGTTGCCGACTCCCCGCACCCACCTCCCCGTCGAACCCCGGGCCTGAATCTCGCCGATCTTGACCTTATTGCTGGACAAATCGGACGACACCCAGCGATAAGGTCAAGATCGGCGAGGGAAACGCTCGGCCCTGACGCGCGACACTAGCCCTGGCGGGCGCGGAAGGCGGCGGCCTTGACCCGGTTCTGGCAACCGGTCGAGCAGAACCGCCGGGTCCCGTTGCGCGAGACGTCCACGTAGACCCGGTCGCAGTGCGCCGCCGAGCAGACCCCGAGCCGGTCGGCGTGCTCGCTGCCGACCACGACCGCCAGCGCGGTGGCGCAGCCGGCCGCCCATTGAGTTGCCGGGTCGCTGTCATTGCCGTGGTAATGCAGGTGCCAGGGCTCGCCGTCGTGCCGCAGCAGGTACGGCCGGGCCCCGGTGCGCTGCAACAGCTCGTTGATCTGGGCGGCCGCGGCATCGAGGTCGTCCTCCTGGATCGACTCGAAGATGCCCCGCAACCTCGTGGCGACGCCGACCATGGCATCGGCCCCGGCCTGATCGATCATGCCGAGCCAGCGGCGGCCACTGTGCATCG
>Ga0137412_10001243_pt1 | contig 19507 bp, 18 predicted proteins | sample CZODoug2_1_16fun_FD_122160 | JGI IMG/M metagenome (GOLD analysis project Ga0137412, IMG submission 122160) | Vadose zone soil fungal communities from Angelo Coast Range Reserve, California, USA - CZODoug2_1_16fungal (Hybrid Assembly) | ecosystem: Environmental > Terrestrial > Soil > Vadose zone...
CACCGGCGCGTGCTGCCGCGCGACGAAGCGGTGGCGCACTTCAAGAAAATCGGCGAGCACTACAAAGCCGAGATCATCGGCGCCATCCCGGCGGGCGAGTCGATCAGCCTGTACGGGCAGGGCGATTGGGAGGACCTGTGCCGCGGACCGCATGTCCCGAGCACGGGCAAGCTCAAGGCGTTCAAGCTCATGAAGGTGGCGGGAGCCTATTGGCGCGGCGATTCGCGCAATGAGATGTTGCAGAGGATTTACGGCACCGCCTGGGCCAACGAGAAGCAGCTCAAGGATTACTTGACTCGGCTGGAAGAAGCCGAGAAGCGCGATCATCGCCGCATCGGCAGAGAGCTGGACCTGTTCCATTTGCAGGAAGAGGCGCCGGGAGCGGTGTTTTGGCACCCCAAGGGGTGGGCGCTGTTCCAACAGCTCATTGCCTATATGCGGGAACGCCAGACGGCGGCCGGCTTTCTGGAAGTCAACACGCCTGAAGTCATGGACCGCGAACTCTGGGTGAGGTCCGGTCACATCGAGACCTTCGGCGAAAACATGTACATGACCCAGACTCCGGACGACCGCATTTTTGCGATCAAGCCGATGAACTGCCCGGGACATATCCAGGTGTTCAAGCAGGGGCTGCGCAGTTATCGAGAACTGCCGCTGCGTCTCGCCGAGTTCGGCAAGGTTCATCGGTACGAGCCCTCGGGGGCGCTGCACGGGCTCATGCGGGTGCGCGCGTTTACCCAAGATGACGCCCATATCTTCTGCACTCCGGACCAGATCACCGCGGAGGCGGTCAAGGTCACCGAGCTCATCTTGAGCATTTACCGTGATTTCGGCTTCGACGATGTGCGCATCAAGTTCTCCGACCGGCCGCCGAAACGGGTGGGCTCGGACGACATTTGGGACAAGGCGGAAGCGGCGTTGCGCCAGGCGTCCGCCGCGGCCGGCATCGACACCACGTTGAACCCCGGCGAAGGCGCGTTTTACGGGCCGAAGCTCGAATTCGTGCTGAGAGACGCCATCGGGCGCGATTGGCAATGCGGCACCCTGCAGGTGGACTTCAACCTCCCCGTGCGCCTCGGCGCGACTTATGTGGGCGTAGACAGCCAGAAGCACACCCCGGTCATGCTGCACCGGGCAATGTTTGGGTCGCTGGAGCGATTTATCGGGATTTTGATCGAGCACCATGCCGGCAAATTGCCGACTTGGCTGGCTCCGGTACAGGCCGTGGTCATGGGAATTACGGACAGACAGGAGAAATATTGCCTTGAAGTTGCGGAAAACCTGAGAAATCAGGGGCTTCGGGTAGAAACGGACTTGAGGAATGAGAAGGTAGGCTTTAAAATCCGCGAGCACACAATAAAGCGTGTCCCTTTCCTCTTGGTCGCCGGCGACCGGGAAGTTGAGGGGCGCACCCTGGCCGTACGCACGCGCGGTGGCAAAGATCTCGGTGGTTTGGGGCTTGCGGAGCTCACTGCCTTGCTTTGCGACGAAGTCGCGAGCCGCGGCCGTCTTGTTTTGGAGGATCGCGTATCGCAACGTCGAAGCGCGTAAGGCGCAATGAGGAGATCTCCGCACCATCGGTGCGAGTGATCGCAGCGGATGGAAGCCAAGCAGGGGTCATGACACGCGCGGAAGCGCTGCAAATGGCCAGTTCGCAAACACTGGACCTCGTCGAGGTCTCGCCGATGGCGGAACCCCCGGTGGTTCGTGTGATGGATTTCGGCAAGTTCTTGTTCGAACAGAACAAGAAGGCGCACGCGGCGAAGCGTAAGCAGAAGCAGATTCAGGTCAAAGAGGTAAAGTTTCGTCCCGGGACGGAAGAGGCTGACTACCAGGTCAAACTGCGTAGCATCATCCGCTTCCTGACCGAGGGTGATAAGGCCAAGGTAACGTTGCGTTACCGCGGCCGTGAGCTCGTGCATCAGGACATCGGCAGGCGTTTGTTGTCGCGGATTTCTGAGGATCTCGCCCCGTTTTCGGTGGTGGAGCAGAACCCGTTGATGGAAGGCAAGCAGATGATCATGGTGTTCGGGCCCAAAAAGAAGTGAGCGGCCGACCTTAAAAAGTTTGCCGTCCCGCCTGTAGCGGCGACTCGAGAAGGATCGCGAGATTCTTCGAGAGCGTCAGTGAACAGGGCTAAAATTAGGAGTCGATCATGCCCAAGTTGAAAACTAAACGGGCTGCGGCGAAGCGTTTTCGCAAAACAGCGAATGGCTTCAAACGCGGTCAGTCCCACCGTCGTCATATCCTGACGAAAAAGCCGAGCAAGCGTAAGCGTCAGCTGCGCCGCGAGATGCACGTCAGCGAGTCTGATGTGAAGCGCATCAAGCAATGTTTGCCGAACGCATAACGTCAGGAGCATCAGAACATGGCAAGAGTTAAACGCGGTGTCGTCGCGGGACGGCGGCACAAGAAAATTCTCAAGAAGGCAAAGGGCTATTTCAATGCCCGGCGCAAAGTCTTTCGCACCGCCAAGCAGGCGGTCATCAAGGCCGGTCAATACGCTTATCGCGGCCGGCGCGAAAAGAAGCGCGAGTTCCGCGCGCTGTGGATCACCCGTATCAACGCCGCGTCGCGTCTGTGCGGAATGACCTACAGCACCCTGATCGACGGCCTGAACAAAGCGGGTCTCGCCATCGATCGCAAGGTGCTTGCCGACCTCGCGGTACATGACATGCCGGCCTTTACGGCCATCGCAGAGAAAGCCAAGGCTAGCCTCGCGGCCTAAAGCCGTGACGGACTCCCTCATCGCGCTCGTCGAGCAAGCGCTCGCAGACTCGAGTAAGTCTGCGACGCTTGCCGCGCTCGACGAAGTGCGCGTGCGCCTCCTCGGCAAAAAGGGGCTGCTCACCGAGCAGCTCAAAGGTCTAGGAAGGCTCTCTGCGGCCGAGCGTCCCGCCGCGGGCCAGCGCATCAACGAGGCGAAGACGTCGATCCAGGCGGCCTTGGAGATGCATCGAATCCGCCTCGAGCAGGCTGCGCTCGAAAAGGACCTCGCCAGGGGCGCCATCGACGTGACCTTGCCGGGGCGCGGCCAGGAGCCCGGCAGTGTTCATCCGGTCACGCGCACGCGGCTGCGCATCGAGCGGATCTTTGCGCAGGCGGGATTCCAAGTGGCGTCGGGGCCGGAAGTCGAGGACGACTTCCATAATTTCGAGGCGCTCAACATCCCGAAGAATCACCCGGCGCGGGCGATGCACGACACCTTCTATTTTCCCGACGGGCGCTTGCTGCGCACGCATACCTCGCCCGTGCAAATCCGCAGCATGCGCGCGCAGCGACCGCCGCTGGCGGTGATCGCGCCGGGCCGCGTGTATCGCGTCGATTCGGACATGACGCACAGCCCGATGTTCCACCAGGTGGAAGGCATGGCGGTGGGCGAAAACATCAGCTTCGCCAACTTGAAGGCCATGCTGCACACCTTCGTCGAGCGCTTCTTCGAGCGGCCCTTGGCGATGCGATTGCGGCCGTCGTATTTTCCCTTCACCGAGCCTTCCGCGGAGGCCGACATCGAGTGCGTGTTCTGCAGCGGCAAAGGTTGCCGGGTGTGCAAGCAGACCGGTTGGCTGGAAATCCTCGGCTGTGGAATGATTCATCCCAATGTGCTGGCGGCGGCCGGCATCGACAGTGAGCGATGGCAGGGCTATGCCTTCGGCATGGGCGTCGACCGGCTCGCCATGCTGCGCTATGGCGTGGACGATTTGCGGTTGTTTTTCGACAACGATTTGCAATTCCTGAAGCAGTTTCCGTGAAAGTCACTTACGCATGGCTCAAGGAGTACACGCCGCTCGCCGCGCCCGCTGACCTCGCCAAACAGCTCACGTTGGCCGGTCTCGAGGTGGAGGCGGTCACGCCCGTGGCGCCGCCGTTCTCCGGCGTGGTCGTGGGTGCCGTGCTGGAGTCGGGGCCGCACCCCGATGCGCAAAAATTGTCGCTTTGCCAGGTGACGACTGACGGGTCGAACCGCCTGCAGATCATCTGCGGCGCGAAGAACGTGCGCGCCGGGCTCAAGGTGGCGGTGGCCATGGTGGGCGCGCATCTGCCCGACGACATGATCATCAAACGCGCCAAGCTGCGCGGTTTGGAATCGAATGGCATGCTGTGCTCGGCCCGCGAGTTGGGATTGGGCGACGAGTATGATGGGATCATGGAGCTGCCCGAGTCGCTGCCGCTCAATCGGGATCTGCGCGAGGCGCTCGATCTCGATGATGTGACGCTGGAAGTGAACGCGACCCCGAATCGCGGCGATTGCATGAGTGTGTTCGGTATCGCACGCGACTACGCCGCGGCACAGGAACGGCGCTACCTCACGGCCCGCGTCGATCCGGTGGCGGCGCGCGGCACGGCGGCATTCCCGGTGACTCTCGACGCGCCGGCGGCCTGCCCGGTGTTTGCGTCGCGGGTGATTCGCGGCGTGAAGACGGGTGCGCCGTCTCCCGCCTGGCTGCGCGAGCGCCTGCGGCGGGTCGGCATCAACAGCATTTCGCCCATCGTCGACGTCACCAATTACGTGATGATGGACCTGGGCCAACCGATGCACGCCTATGATCTCGCCCGGCTGGATGAAGGCATTCGGGTGAGAATGGCGAAGCCCGGTGAACGCCTCACCCTACTGGACGACAAAGAGTATCCACTCGATCCGGACTTTCTGGTGATCGCGGATGCACGCGGCGCGATTGGGCTCGCGGGCGTGATGGGCGGCCGGGGTACGGCGATCGCCGACACGACGACCGATGTACTGCTGGAGGCGGCGCACTTTGCGCCCGAGGCGATTGCAGGCCGCGCGCGGCGGCTCGGGCTTTTTACCGACGCGGCGCAACGGTTCGAGCGCGGCGTCGATCCGACGCTGCCGCAGGTCGCCATCGAGCGCGCGACCGCGCTGCTCGTGGACATCGTCGGGGGCGAGCCGGGACCGGTTCAGGTGACCCGCGCTGCTGTCGATCGCACGGCCGGCGCGGCGGAGTGGGTAAGCCTGCGGCGCACTCGCCTGGCGAGATTGCTCGGGGTGAGCGTGCCCGACGCCGAGGTACATGCCGTGCTCGCTGCGGTGAGCGGCAGGGTTGAAACCACGCCTGACGGGTGGCGGGTGCTGAAGCCGCCGCATCGCTTCGATATCCGTATCGAGGAAGATTTGATCGAGGAGGTGGCGCGTCTGCGGGGCTTCGACAGCATCGCGGAGAGCCATGCGGTGGCGCCGCAGGTCGCCGGCGAAGCCACCGAATCGCGCGTGACGAATGATCGACTGCTCACGGCGATGGCCGACCGCGGCTATCGCGAGGTCATCACTTATAGCTTCGTCGATCCGGCTCTGCAGCAGCAGTTGTTTCCCGACACGCCGAGTTTGCGCTTGGCGAACCCCATTTCCGCAGACCTTGCGGACATGCGGGTGTCGCTGTGGATCGGTCTGCTTCAGGCCTGCCGCGAGAATCTGCGGCGCCAGCAGACGCGGGTTCGGCTGTTCGAAATCGGCAAGAAATTTCAATTGCACGGCGCTGAGCGCGACGGCGCTCTCGAGGAAATTGAAACGCTTGCCGCCATCGCGACCGGCGCGCGCTGGCCGGAGCAGTGGGGCAGTGCGCGCGAGGCGCTCGATTTCTACGACGTGAAGGCGGATGTGCAGGGTGTATTGGCGCTGACGGGCGACGCGTCTTCGGTGCGTTTCGAAGCGGACACGCTGAGTTGTTTGCGCCCGGGGCGCAGCGCGCGAATCTATCGCGGATCGACGGCCGTCGGATGGCTGGGGGAGCTGCATCCGCAAGTTGTCAAGGCCATTAATTTGCCGACTACAGTGTTTCTCCTAGAGCTAGAAATAGAAACAGCATTCATCTCTAAGGCGTTACAATATAAGGGTATTTCAAAATTTCCGAGCGTGCGCCGCGATTTGGCGATTGTGATCGATGAAAGCGTGCCCCTCGCAGTTTTGCAGGAAAATGTTACTGTTAGTGCTTCCGGTCTATTAAGCGAGCTACGGGTGTTCGATGTCTATCGGGGCCCTGGCATAGAATCTGGACGAAAAAGTGTCGCTTTAGGCTTGATTTTACAGGACTCTTCCCGCACTCTTACCGACGTTGACGCAGACGCCGTCGTGACCGCTGTGATGGCGCGGTTACGGGATGAATTGAGCGCCACAATAAGAGATCAATAAGCATGGCAGCCCTGACGAAGGCAGAGATGGCCGAGGCCCTATTCGATCAATTGGGTCTCAACAAGCGCGAAGCGCGCGAGCTCGTGGATTTATTCTTCGAGGAAATCCGTGCCGCACTATCGTCCGGCGAGCAGGTCAAACTGTCCGGGTTCGGCAATTTCGATCTGCGGGACAAGAATCGGCGCCCGGGGCGCAATCCAAAGACCGGTGAGGAAATCCCCATCAGCGCCCGTCGCGTTGTCACATTCCGTCCTGGCCAGAAATTGAAGGCTCGCGTCGAGGCGTATGCTGGAACCAAGCAACAATAGCGAACTACCGCCGATTCCGGGAAAGCGGTATTTCACCATCGGTGAAGTCAGCGACCTGTGCGGCGTCAAACCGCATGTGCTGCGCTACTGGGAGCAGGAGTTTCCGCAGCTCAAGCCCGTCAAGCGTCGCGGCAACCGCCGGTACTATCAGCGCCAGGACGTGCTGATCATTCGGCAGATACGCAGCCTGTTGTATGAACAGGGATTCACCATTGGCGGCGCACGGAACCGCCTCACCGGCGACGATGCGCAAGTGGACCTCAATCAGAGCCAGCAGCTCATTCACCAAATGCGGCTCGAGCTCGAAGAGCTGATCAAGATTCTGCGCCGCTAGCCACGCGGCACCCAAGTTCTCAAAGCCCATTTGGGCTATCATTCGGTCCTCGGTCGGGGCGTGGCGCAGCCTGGTAGCGCACTTGCATGGGGTGCAAGGGGTCGCAAGTTCGAATCTTGTCGCCCCGACCAATTTCAAACTGGTCTGTTCCGAAAGGACAAACTGATGGAACCTCTGTGGTCCCAATCCTACGGCGGATTTCAGGGTGAGGTCCTAGGTCTGTTCCGGCGCCGCTCTTCCGAAACGGCAAAATACACGACAAAAGGTGCGCGGTGATGACGGTCAGATGACACGGCTGGCAGTCCGCCCGCGTCCACCACGCGGGCATCGACGGAATCAGCGACGTTGCATGCGTATGGAACTATCTAAGATAGGGCCGCTCACACTATTGCGATTCAGGCGCCGGTACTGGGAGAAACGCAATGAATAGCGAGTGGCTGCCAATTGGCGATACCGCGGGTTTTGTCATCACGCATCGCGCATTCGGCGATACGCCCACACCGGGCAGCGTCAAGGGCTATTTCGTCGTTCATCGATCGGGCGCATGGTTGCGCATCGATTCGGAACCTGACCTCAAGACTACTCCGGCCGCCGTCGACCACGGTCGCGGATGTCGAGGCGAGGGTGTTGCAGGCTACGGCCAGATATAACCGCCACTGAAGACAACCATCGAAGCGGCAACCGTCGTAACCATAGGCGGGCGAGACAAGCTCGACCGCGGTCACGCAGCGGGTTGCGCGAGAAGCGCTGCGATCGGCGCAAAATCCGTCGGCCTGTTATCTTCCTGCTTCACAACGTCAGGGAACACCATGCGGACATTCACGAGGCAGGTTGGAAGGCGAGTCATCCATTTCGTCGAGGCGCTCAGCGGCTGCGACGTGGAACGGTATGGAGCCAGAACGTTCGCCATGATCGACAAGCGCCATCGCACGGACGCTACGTTTTCACATCGGGCTCAGATCAGATCGGTGATCGAGAGGTCCGACATCGATCTGGTGATAGACGCCGGCGCGAACGAGGGACAATTCGTCAGCAGGCTGCGGTCCTTTTACAGGGGAGAGATTCTCTCATTCGAGCCGGTCACATTCGCCTTTGACAAGCTGGCCAAAGCGGCGTCCAAGGATCCGGATTGGCATGTCTACAAGCTTGCGTTGGGGAGCCAGGACTTGACAGAGACGATCAACGTCTCGGACCGAACACTCTTCAGTTCACTGTTGAAGGCGAACGACTTTTGTGCGCAGCGTTTTGGCGACCATGCGACGGGCAAGCACAAGGAGGTGATCAGCATCCGCAGATTGGACCGCCTGCTCGAGGAGATCGTCCCGGATATTGGCAACAGGCGCGTGTTTCTCAAGATGGACACCCAAGGGTACGACCTGGAGGTATTCAAGGGACTCGGAGACAGAATAGAGCGTGTGATCGGACTGCAGTCGGAGGTCTCGTTGATTTCGATATATGAAGGAATGCCGCACTGGACCGACAGCATTTCGTTGTACGAACAGTCGGGATTCGGAGTGGTCGGGATGTTTCCCGTGAATCTGGATTCTGGCCGGGTGATCGAATACGACTGTCTGCTCGAAAGGATCGCGGCGTAGTCAAGCGTGCCGCTTCTTCGCTCGAATCAACTCACATGTAAGTTTTTCAAAGCGGGCGATTTCCGACCTCGAGCAAACAAACTTTAGACAAAGTCATTCCTTTTCCTTAATGTAAGTACCAGCTGGTTTCTCGACCTGGGCGATCAGGCTTGGACAATCGATGTTTCGCGATGAGGAGCACTCATGGCAATTCGACAAGCGTTGCATGAAGTCGCAGCGAAAGTGGTCGGCAAGGATTCGGAGCACTTATCGCGATTCCATAGTCGACGTGGAGATTTGTGCAATCCCGCCGATCTCCTCAAGATACCCGTCTTGGTTTGGAGCCGCCTCGCCGGGAAGGCCAAGAATAGTCCTTGGATGGCGCCGGCGGCGGTGAAGCACCTCGATCAACTTCTGGGCGGCGAAGATCTCGTTCTCGAACTTGGTTCAGGTGCGTCGACTGCCTGGTACGCGCGAAGGGCGCGGCGGGTCGTGAGCTTGGAACCGGATCGTGCGTGGGCGGAGCGGGTCAAAGCAGCGCTGGTCGATCGCCCGAACGCTGAAGTCAGGGTGGGTTCGGTCGGGGCACTGTTTGCTGCCGCGTTGCGCGAGTTGCATCCGACGGTCTTGATCGTTGATCATTCGGATGAGCCGCGATTTTCCAGGACCGATGCCATCCGCCTCGCCTCGTTCGATGGCACCACGCCGCGCTTGATCGTTTTGGATGACAGCGACAGAACTCTTTACCGGCCAGCGATTGACCTACTGCGAAGCTGGTCAGTGAGCCGATTTACGGGTTTTCGGGACAAACCGCTGCGTTTGACCGAAACGACGGTATTTACCCGTACTTGACGGGTTGGTTCCGCTCGTCGAGACGTAGTTACGGCACTCGCAAGTCCGGTAGTTCGCGTTGAAATGCCGCTTCATCGGTCGGCGGCCAGTCGAACTCGCGCGCGTGCCGGTGGCCGGCATACACAGCGGCGGCGACGGTGCTCGGCGCGAAGCAGTCGCCGATCGGCGTGACCGAGACGATCCCTGCAGCACTGATCGCCGCCGGCGATTCAATCAAGGATCGCGCCAATTCATCGTTCGGCAAGCGCGAGGTCACGGTGACCACCGACCTTGCCGGTACGGTTGTTAGCCGTTCCGAGTAGGTGCATTCGAGTACGGCGCCGGAGCCGTCGAATTCAACGATATTGCGGCTCACAAAGATCTCGACGCCGAGCGCGAACACTCGTCTTTGAATGGCATGCTGTTCCAGCGTATTGACGGTCCAAGCCGAAACGCGGTCGGCGGGCGTGACCAATGCGACCTCGAAACCATCCAAGCGCAATTTTTCCGCGAGCACTGCACCCAAGTAATAGTGGTCGTCGTCGAACACGACGACCGGCCCCGCGACGAGCATTCCATCCAGCAAATCATCGGGCGTGAACACGCTGTGTGCTGCGTCGAATCCGCGGATGGGCCGGCTATTGGCCCTGCCGATTCCATCGCGCCGCCAGTGCGAACCGGTGGCGATGATCACGCGGGCGGCGCCAAATTCCAATATGTCGCTGCCGGTGACGCGGCTGCCGCGAAGCATCTCCACGTTCTGCAATTTGTTCAGCTGATTCAGCCGATAGTCTCTCACGCGCGCCCAGGCCGACAGTCCCGGAAGGCGCGATTCGCGCGTTACCCGACCGCCCAGTTCTTCGCTCGCTTCGGCGACATGCACGGTATAGCCGCGTCTTCCCAAGAGCCGGGCGCACTCGAGGCCTGACGGACCCGCGCCGACGATCAGGAATGAATCGCTTCCGGAGCGGGGCGGGATGGCCTCCGGGTGCCAGCCTTTGCGCCATTCCTCGCCCATGGTCGGGTTCTGAGTACACCGGATCGGCGTCATGGTGTAGTCGCCGGTTACGCAGACGTTGCATCCGATGCATTCGCGAATATCGTCGATATCTCCGCTCTCGATCTTTTTCGGCAAGAAGGGATCCGCGATGGACGGGCGGGCAGCTCCGATCATGTCGAGGACACCGCGTCGAATCTGCGACACCATGGTGTCGGGCGACGTGAAGCGGCCTACGCCGACCACGGGTTTGGTGGTCACGGTTTTGACGAATCGAACGAAATCCTCCTGATATCCTTCAGCCGCAAATCGCGAGGTCTTTGAATCATTGGGCCAGTCGCTGACGTTCACGTCCCACAAGTCCGGCAACTCCGCGAGCATCTCGACCACCTCGCGGCCCTCGGACTCGGCGGCGATGCCATCGGCGCCCCGCAGTTCATCGACCGCGAATCTCAAGGCAACCGCGCAATCGGCGCCGACGGCATCTTTGGCTTCCTCGATCAGCTCGCGCAGCAGACGCGTGCGGTTGATCAGGCTACCGCCATATTCGTCGGTCCGCCGGTTATGCCGGCTCTGTAAGAAGTGCATCGCCAAAGAAATGCCGTGGCCCGCGTAAACGTAAATGATGTTGAAGCCCGCACGTCGCGCGCGCAGCGCCGCGTCCCGGTGCCAACGGCGGTAGCTGCGGATGTCGGCTTTGGTCATGCCGCGAGCCTGCGCAGGGGCGTAACTCGCAGGGTTTGCGATGGGGCTCGGAGCAATGGAGACTTCGCGCGAGTAAAGATTCGACGCGCTCATGCCTGCATGGACCAGTTCGATCGCGGCCAAGGCGCCGTGTTTGTGGATGGCGTCCGTCATGAGGGCGAGCGCCGGCACATCCCGGTCATCCCACAATCGGCCTTCGATATACGGGGAGACATCGCTCGACGGATGGATTTCCACCTCCTCGGTGCTCACCACCGCCCAACCCCCTTCGGCCTTGACGCCGCGCATGGCGGCGTGGGCCCGCGGTCTGGCGTAGCCCATCCCATTGCAGTGGGGAACCTGGTAGAACCGGTTCTTGGCGACCACCGGGCCGATCTTGACGGGCTCGAAGAGGATGTCGAAGCGGGGGTCTCGGGTCACAGGCTCAATCTCCGGTCGCGTGCTGAATGCAATACAGTAAATCCTGCAAATTAGGCGCAAAAACACAGGCGGCGTAGTCGATGCCGTCGCCAAACCCCGACAGGAATTGCATTTGCTCATCTTACTTGTTGTGATGTAGTGCGTGAACATTTGGAGGTGTGGATTTGGAATCTACATTTGTCGCGAAGTGCGCTTCGTCCGATTCGTAAAGGAACCGACAGTAGAGCTTTTCTGAGTCCTGTCCGAAACATGGTTTCCGATTGCCAGTAAAACTCAAAAGAATGAAGATCCTGGTTTGCAGCGCTAACTTCGCCCCCGAGCCCACGGGAATCGGCAAGTACTCGGGGGAAATGGCCGCGTGGCTTGCCGCTCGCGGGCACGAGGTGAGAGCGGTTGCCGCGCCGCCCTATTATCCGCAATGGCGGCTTGCTCCTAGCTATCGATGGCCGCCCTATCGGCGCGAGCAGTGGAACGGCGTGGATATCTGGCGAGCGCCTCTCTGGGTCCCCGCATCGCCGAACGGGGTCAAGCGGGTTTTGCATCTTCTGTCATTTGCCGTCATGTCTTTCCCCGTCTTGCTGCGCCAAGTCTTTTGGGGGCCGGATCTGGTGATTGCCATTGCGCCGGCCTTGGTTTGCGCGCCGACTGCGTTGCTGGCGGCACGGCTGTGCGGAGCACATGCCTGGCTGCACATTCAGGATTTTGAGGTCGATGTCGCGTTCCGCATGGGTTTGCTCAAGGGTAATCTCCTGCAACGGCTCATCCTGCGCATGGAGCGCGGGTTGCTGCATCGATTCGACACCGTATCGTCCATCTCGGGCCGGATGGTCGAGCGGCTGCTTCAGAAGGGCGTATCTCAAGGGGGAATTCGCTACTTCCCCAACTGGGTAGATATGTCGCAGTTCAAGCCGGCGTCCGCTTCCGCGGAGTATCGCAGCCGACTTGGGATTGCGCCGGATGCGGTAGTGGTCTTGTTTTCGGGAACATTGGGCGGCAAGCAGGGACTGATGGCAATACCGGCAGTGGCGAAGCTCCTCGCCGCTCGCAGCGACATCGTATTCGTCATTTGCGGCGATGGCATGATGAAGCCTGCACTCGAGATTGCCAGCGCCGGCTTGCCGAATGTCCGCTTACTTCCCCTGCAGCCGTTCGAGCGACTCGGAGAATTGCTATGCATGGCGGATATTCACTTGCTGCCGCAAAGCCTCGGGGCAGCGGATCTTGTTCTGCCTTCAAAATTGTCAGGGATGCTGGCCAGCGGACGTCCCGTGATTGCGACGTGTCGAGCCGGAACCGAGCTCGAGACCGTCGTCTCACAATGCGGCATCGTCGTTCCGCCCCAGGATAGCGCGGCGCTCGCGCTGGCGGTCTCTCGGTTGGCGGACGATGTCGCGACCAGGCAGGAGCTTGGGCGCCGAGCCCGCAGCTTTGCAGAAGCGAATTATGAACGGGATGCGGTCCTTGGAAAAATGTTCGGCCCGATAGAAGGAAACGAAGTCAGAGTTCCGGATGACGTGATCGCTTGAGCGCCCCGGTCAAGTACCTTGATTCGAGGGGTCTATCGAGGACTGAGCGAAAAAAACTCGGCGATGCGGCTGCGCACGTCGTTTGCGAGAGCGTCAACATAAGGCTCGCGCATCATGCTTATATGAGTGCCGACGATATCGACAACCTCCGACTGCGGGGCAAATTTGCGCCAGATGTATCCGATTTGCGGCAAATAGAGAAGCGGCCTGATCTTTGCCTCATAAACCACGACATTCCCGGAGTATTCCTTGGGAATGTAGGCGAAAAGAGCGTTGAAAAGGCGATTGATGAACAAGCGGTGCGCGGGTTGGTAGGGAGTGAGGTCCATGATGCCCGCTATCGAGTACCCGCCGCCCAATCGCTGGCCTCGCCTGAGGCCGATCGCGCTCTTGCCGATGGCGTGGGCGTTGTTCGACAGGCTGCGAACCAAAGATCGAAGGGTCCAGTTTCTCATGAGATCTGCGTGCACGAGCCAACCCCGCAAATTGCGGGCCAGGTCGAGCCAATAACGGGGAGTCCAACGGGGTAAAGGCACGCCGGTATTTTCGGGCACGCCGTCGATGACGAGCAGAGGTCCGACCTCTCTACCACGGGCGCTCAGATTTTTGGCCATCTCGAGCGCGACAATCGCCCCGACACAGTATCCCCCGAGCATGATCGGGCCTTTTGGCTGAAATCTGACGACCGCCTCGGCATAGTAATCGGCGAGAGACTCCACAGAACTCCCGAATCTGTCATCCAGCATTTGATTCGCGGGCGCTTGGATGCCGTAAAATCGTATGGAAGGTTCCAGGTGGCGCGCCAAGGCGAGGAAATCGGTTCCGGCTACTCCCGATGCCGAATGGACGCAGTAAAATGCAGGACCCTGCGTGTCGATGTCCAGGGCGCTGTCGTTGATGGGCAAAATCACACGCTCGGAATGGCGCGAAGCTCTGCCGAATAATGCCGTGGTATTGCGGATGAGACCTATGCCCGACGATGCGCTCATAAGGGGAATGCACCGGGACACGCGTTGCGGACCTGTGCATCGTACGGCGCCAGGAGGCGCCCAAAATCGTAGGCGTCAAGTTGACCGAACGCCAATTTCTGCATTGGAGTTGTTAAGCTGACCATATTCTGTTCAATGCGCGCAACACGTCCATCCGCCATCATCAAGCTCGTTCCAATCGCTGCAACGACGGCGAAACCATCACCGGCCCGAATCAAGGTATTCCCGGCCTCGCACATCAGCAACGCTGACCCTACCTGCATCGGCTCGGCCCCCCGCAAGGGCGTAACTTAGCACGATGCGTCACGTCGGGGCAGGTGAACCCTGATGCCCGTGTCCCACAATCCCTCCGTGCTCGTTTGGACATAAACCGCCAGGCAGAACGCGTCAGGCAGGCCGGGAGTGAATTGCCGTTGGACATAAGGAGGCAGCCGTTTTCCGTAGACGTAGGCGACCTCCGACGATTGGGCGGGCGTTCCGCCTACTTTGGGAGGGCCCCGATGACGTAGTATCCTTGTTGGATGGCTGTCGAAACAACGATTACACGAGGAACTGACGCTCCAAATTTCGTTCCTAGTCCGATCAGGGCAGGGTGGATTCTCGCCGGTAAGCCGGTGGCGCGTGTTGCCCTCTTATCCAGCAGCGCCGACGGAACGGCGAGCACTTACTATTGGGATTGCACCGCGGGCAAGTTCAATTGGTATTACGGCTTCGATGAGACGCTCCACATTCTCGAAGGGTCAGTGATGTTGAAGGCGCCGTCGGGGAGTTCGAGACTGGTGGTCGCCGGCGATACGATTTTCTTCCCGGCGGGAGCGCAGGCCGAATGGACGGTCGACAGCTACATTCGAAAGCTGGCGTTTTGCCGTACGCCCCTACCCAGTTATCTGGTTTCCGCGCGGGATGTCGCACGGCGGGTTAAACGGTTGATGAATGGCGGCGGAAAACAGCAAGAATCTTCGGGCCTGCTGTAGCGCGCGTGCATTGCCGCACGCTGCCCAAACGCAAGGGGGCAGCGGCCTGTAACCGCTGTCCCCTGTCGTGCTACAGAGAGCAGATGCCGGATTTTGCGGCGCTTCCGCTCCAGTACGTCATATCGGCGACGCCCGATGGAATGCCGCCCGCTCCGTAAATTTGCACCCCGCCCTCAAATGAAAAGACTACCGCCCCATTGCGCGACAGGGTGAAGAGGGGGATGCCCGGCTGCGTAGGTACCTTGAATGACATCATTCCCGCAGGGGCAGACTTCGTAAAGGTCTTGCCTCCGACCGTGATTTTCAACTCGCCAGGGGCGGTCAAGAATGCAAGCAACTCGATATTGTTTTCGGCAGCGTCGCCGACCACGTGATCCGACTGACTCTGCACCGGCGCCTTGGCCGTGCTGGGTTCACGGCGGTAGAAATAATAAAGGACATCATGGGTAATGGTCGGCTGGTGTCCGGTCAAGTACCAAGCCGCGTAATAGCCACTCAGGTCGTAGTAGCCCGTACCGATGGTGCGCTTCAACGAGGTGTCGGTATAGGGCGCGATTTGGCTGCTCTCGGACAGATCGTTCCACGTCACCAATTGCACCCAGTCCGCGTCGCCTTCGATCGAACCCATCCATCCGCTCCGGAATGATGCGCTGTTTCCCGCTTCCCAAAATTCAAAATTTTTGGGGCGATATTGTTGGCCATCGACCGGCATCATGAATATCTTGTTGTTGTCGTGCGCAATGGCAGAGTCATTCGCGAACAGGTCTGAAGCGTTGGCGGTCGCGGTCCCCCAATCGGCAAGGCCGTAGGAAACGGCAGAGTAGAGATCGGCAAAGAGGGTCCAGCCGAGGAATGTGGGCACGAAGGCCACATTGATACCCTTGGTTTTCAGCCGACTGAGCACCGATGCCCACCAAGCGGGAGAGCCGATATTTGCATCGAAAGCTGAAACGACGAGCCGCCCGTCGGCGAGTTTGTACGCCGCGGGACTTTTGGCGACGGACGCTATGATCTCAACCACGGCGTCGGCGTTGGTTCCAAGCGCAGTGAGGTCCGGCATCACGATTATCTTGAAACGAGAATCGACGGCCGCAGCTGCACTCAACATGGTATGTAATTGGCTGGTGGGAGTGGTCGCCTGGTCAACGGACATCACATTGAACGTGAAGCCGGTAATGCCTCGGGCGATGGCGGCGGTCACTTCATGCTGCATATTCAATTGCCGCCAGTGTGCATCGGCGATTGTGTTTACTCCCAGAGGTCTCTGGCGAAGATAACCACCTTCAGGCAGCCATTTATTGGATTCGCCATTCTTGTTGAGATATTGCGTGTTGTAATAGTCCGCAACGGGCATCCTATTGTCGACCGAGATGGGGAAAGGGTAGAAATAGTGAGCAAATACTTTCTTGGCCGACTTGAAAACGGCATCCGCCGTCGGCATCGCAATGGGGAGGCAGGCGTCTCCGCCGTTAGTGTTAGAGACAAGGCTTGAGCTCGCGGCCGCGGGGGGCGTCGATGCCTTGGCCGGCGGCGAGACTGCGGGGTTTGGCGTTGAGGTCGCGGGAGGCGTCGCAGTCGTGGTAGGGCTTGCAGGCGGTACGGTAGTTGCGGTGGACGTTTGACTCGGAGTGGTAGTGGTGCCGGTGGCAGCCGCGCTTGGCAAGGCGGAATTATTGGACGAGCTGCTGGAGCCGCAGCCACTGAGTACGAGACCGAAACACGCGATCGGACCAAGCGCGATCAGCGCTTTTAACTTGAATGCCATAGCCACCCGTTTCCTAATTATGTGAGTAATCCGGAACGTCAGCGGCATTCACCAAGACTTAGAGTTCACGCAATAGCCACGCGCTATTTTCGGTAACCCCGCTATCTGCCACTGACAGACCGGAAGCTTTGCGCCCCCCTCTTGCGAAGGGTTTGCCCTTATCGAGGACCAGTTAATCATGAGATCGAAGAGTCAGCACACTGTCGTCATCGGAAGACAGAGTTGACATCGAATGTTGTTGTTTGGCCGCGTCGATCCCGGATTGAATTCGGGACCGTGAAGTGGTTCAGGAAAAAACACTTGACTCGCGACGTTCGACCGCGAACTGATTGTGGGGCGCGGTCAATACCATGAGCACGAACGCCGTTCGATTACGCAATCAGGGGACCGACGTATTTGCGAATTGTTTTGCGCGGCGACGATTATTGGTTTGCGCGGCGACGATTAGCTTCGCGACAATATTGATTGATCGCTTATCGCCGGTGAGTCCGGCTTCGTGTCTGCGATGTGCATCGAAGACTGCGCCGCGTGACGTTGATCGCGTTACGTTGATCGCGTGAGGTTGATCGCGTGAGGTTGATCGTGTGAGGTTGATCGTGTGAGGTTGATCGAATGAGGTTGATCGAGTGAGGTTGATCGAGTGAGGTTGGTCGCGCGAGGTTGATATAGGGCGGGAGTGCCGGGCGAGGGCGTTTGCCGATGAATGAAAGAATTCCCGGCTCTGACCTACAAAGTGAAAGAATTACATGCGGCGATACAAAATCACATGTCGCTGTTTGCCGACGCCCAACAGGTGAAAAGAAAGTTTCGTTCGAGGCCCGGGCGTTTCACGGCAGGCCTGGCGCAGCGAAGTGTGCCAAGCAATGGTGCGACTCACGCAGCCGCACGAGTTTAAACAGTGCGCTAAGACGACCTCTTTGCGAGCCGGCGCTCCGACAGCGGTTTTGATTTTATATCGGAACCATTTGTCCTCTCCGACCCCAAACATTAGGTGCCGACCCAAACCTTTTGGTGCCGGCAGGCGGCTGCAGATGTTAAATAGGCATTAGCGGGGCATATTTCTTGCAGCAAGGTATTGTTTGTGTCTCATGAAGCTCACGCAACGGGCCCAAAGGCGATTTAAATGCGGATTTTGATTTACAGCACTAATTTTGCGCCGGAGCCGACCGGGATTGGAAAGTACTCGGGCGAAATGGCAGCATGGCTCGCCGATCATGGGCACGACGTGCGAGTGGTCGCAGCGCCTCCTTACTATCCCGAGTGGAGAACCGACCCGAAGTATGCGTGGCCGCCTTTCAGGCGCGAGCAGTGGCGCGGCGTGGACGTGTGGCGAGCGCCCCTGTGGGTACCGAAGTCGCCCAGCGGGCTCACTCGGATCGTGCACCTGCTGTCGTTTGCGATCATGTCGTTTCCCGTCATGATTTGGCAGGCATTCTGGCGGCCGGATTTGGTGTTGACGGTTGCTCCCGCATTTGTGTGTGCGCCCGCCGCTCTGCTCACGGCGCGCTTGGCCCGCGCGAAGTCATGGCTGCACCTTCAGGATTTTGAGATTGACGTGGCATTCGGGTTGGGATTACTGAAGGGTGATCTCTTGCAGCGGATCGTGCTGCGGATGGAGCGTTGGATTCTGCGGCGTTTTGACACGGTCTCCACCATTTCAGGCCGCATGATAGAGCGGTTGCTGACGAAAGGGGTGGCGCTGGAGCGCACCCGGTATTTCCCGAATTGGGTGGACGTCTCGCGAACGAGGCATGGTGTGGCCAAAGGGAGTTATCGCACTGAGCTCGGCATCCCGAACGACGCGGTGGTGGCTTTGTTTTCGGGTACCTTGGGGGGCAAGCAAGGTTTGATGGTGATCCCTGCGGCGGCGAGCCTCCTGAGATCTCGTCAAAACACCGTGTTCGTCATCTGCGGCGATGGCCTCATGAAGCCTGATCTCGAAGCCGCGGTTGCGGGTCTGTCGAATGTCCGGCTCTTGCCGCTTCAACCCGCAGACCGGTTAGCGGAGCTTCTGGGAATGGCAGATATTCACCTTCTGCCGCAAAGCCCCGATGCGGCCGATTTGGTCCTCCCGTCAAAGCTGTCCGGGATGCTCGCCAGCGGCCGTCCTGTGATAGCGACTTGCCGTGCGGACACGGAAATCAGTGGGATCGTCTCCCAGTGTGGCCTCGTGGTTGCACCGCAAGATAGCACCGCTCTGGCTCGTGCCGTCGGCACGCTTGCGGACGATAAGGCAATGCGGCTTGAATTGGGTCGGCGCGCACGGGCGCTCGCCGAATCGAATTTCGATCGCGAGGCCGTACTGAGCGCGCTGTTTGGCTCGCTCAAGCAACGGCTGGTCGGAGAGATCGCGAATGACGTAGCCGCCTGAACGAAGTTGCATCCACAGCGCATTCGCTGGCATAAAATGCTTCGCTGGCATAAAAAAGGAGCGGCGTTAGGTGAAATCAGGTCCAACCGCGCCTAAAGAATGGCACCATGAGAAAAACACCCTAACATCGCGTAATTAAGCGGTTTTATTCACCGTTTTAAAGTAGGCTGTTCGATGAATGGGTATGGTCGGGAACGTGTATCTATCAGCACAGAGAAGTATTTGCCGTGAGTCTTAACCTTCAAAATTTATTTCGCCGAATAGGCTTGCTTGGCGTGTTGGCCCTTTGTACGGCGTCTTTGATTGCGCTGCTGGCGACACCTGCCTTTGCGGAAGCGGAGTACTTGTTGGCGCCCGGAGATATTCTGAAGATCAGCGTCTTCAAAAATCCCGACTTGAGCGTGGATGTGCGCGTTTCCGAGGCTGGTGTAATTTCCTACCCGCTGATCGGTTCCGTATCCGTCACCGGCCTCACCCTCCCCTCGGCGGAGAGAAAAATTGCGCAAGCGCTGAAGGATGGCGGGTTCGTCGTAAACCCGCAGGTCAATATTTTGCTGACGCAGGCGTT